>Ga0209335_10005840_pt1 | contig 11158 bp, 10 predicted proteins | sample COG_09_FD_184753 | JGI IMG/M metagenome (GOLD analysis project Ga0209335, IMG submission 184753) | Pelagic Microbial community sample from North Sea - COGITO 998_met_09 (SPAdes) (version 2) | ecosystem: Environmental > Aquatic > Marine > Neritic zone/Coastal water | place: Helgoland, sampling...
TGCTTTTCAGAGGGCTGGAAGGACATTGGCACCGTGTGGACAGCGGGAGGGCCGGGCGTAGAGGGTGGCTGCAAAAATGATGATGCCCATCAGTCAGCCTACGGTGGTTGAGATGATTCCCATGAACCGAATCGGCGAGATCGTCCCGCAGCAGCAGGGGTCGGGTGACAATGAAGGCATCCAGGTAAGGCAGGTTGCCACCATTGAGCACGTTCGGAAGAGCCAAGGCGCCTCAGATATGCGTCTCTTCTTGGGTTTAATTGTTGCACATACCATGAAGTGCTTCCTCTGTGCACTAGCTCTGATGGCGCACTCATTCTCGCAGCACGGAATGCTTCAGTCCGAGGAACGCCCTTCGCTTGTGGCGCGTTTGCTAGCTGCCATCCCTGACCTGGCACCCTCGGCTGTCATGTTCGGGCTGGCTATGCTTGGGCGTGTGGTGAGGACCCCACCTTCTCCAATCAAGACGGGCAATACGGTATCCGCTCTGGGACACCGCAAGCAGCCCAGCGCAAGGTTTGATCGATTTTGATTCGCACGACGTATGTAGGTGGAACCATATCAGCGCGATCCCTCCGAGTATCGTGAAGGACCTGCAATCGATCTACCAAACGACAGAGTCTGATTCCGCCATGCCCAGTTCGGGGCCTCATGGTCCATCCCCGCAGCAAAACACGTGGTAACTCTGATCTTGGACCCGCCCGCAGGAACTGATTCCGACCGGAGTCGCCATCGTCTACAGGTACTCTTTCACGCAGCACTGCACTGTGAATTCAAACGCCAGAGCCTATTCCGCAGCCTAAACCCCATGAACCCGGGGAGGCTCATGCGGCGCGCCCGGGCAGTTACGTGATCCCCCTCGCGGTCATCGCGCTGCTCTCGCTCGCCTCCAAGTCGCACGACCTCGAGGCGGCGATCGGCCTGTTCGAAGTGCACCCCTCGCGTCCGTGGCTGCGCACGAGCCCCGTCCTCGTGCCTGACCTGTGCCTACGAGCCCCAGCTTCGTGCCCGCCCTCTGCGTGAGCCGTGGCGCGCGCTGCGTTACAGACGGCGGCCTTCAACGAGTTCTACACGACATACCTCAAGAAAATTGCGGGCGCGCTCCGCCCTAGCTTCCTCGCCATGTGCGAGTGGGACGGCACCGCGTGCCAGGCGTCTGGCTGTAACGCCCGGCCGTTCCAAGCACCCTGCACGCAGCGCCAGGCCGCCGGGCGGCCGGGCCGCGCCGCTGAGCGCGCGCGTTGCGCAGCGCGAAGCAAGTCGAGCCGGCAGTCTTTCCCGTCCGGCCACTCCTCCAACGCCTTCGCGGGTCTGCCCGGCCCCCGCCTCGCGCTGTCCCCGCGCTTCCCCCGCGGCAGCTGACGCGCGCGTCGCACGCGCGGCAGGGATGGTGTATCTCATGCTCGTCGTCCATCTCTATCTGTCGCACGTGCGGTGAGTGCACAGCGCCCACACCAGCTAGCTCCGAGATCCCACCAGTGCATCTCAAGGTGTCCCCGGGGCAGTAAACATCATGCACAGTGGTGCCCGCCATCGATGGTCCGGGTCAGCGCCCCCCCCTCCGCAGCCCGCGTCCCCCCCCCTGGCCGGCTGACGCTTCCCGCGGCGCGCAGTGGATGGCCAGCCTGCCGCTGCTCGTCGCGGGGTGGATCGCCGTGAGCCGGACCCGCGACCACCACCACCGCTGGGTGGACATCTCAGCCGGCGCGGGAATCGGCGCCGCGGCAGCGCTCGCAACGTTTGCTGCGCGCGTGCCGGCGATGCGCGCAAGCCTTGAGGGGGCGCGGAAGGGTGTGCCGCAATAGCAGTGTAGGCGGGCGGACAGGGGGAGGTGCTCTTGCTGTCCGAGTAGATGTAGCGGCTAGTCGCTCTCAAGTTGCGCCCACGGCTGAACCCCCTTACATTATCGCGTGACACGCCAAGAATCTGCGATTCCTACTCAAAACAAAGCCCAAGGTCCTCCTTAACCAGCCTGCTCAAGAAGAACCCCACGCCAGCCATCACACAACCACCTCTTTGTCTACGGATGAGGCCATCGTTAAGAGAGCACTCCAAAATCTCGCACGGCCCTGTGGCAACCAGACGCTCTACCCTTTCAGTTCGACTCAGACAGAGGGATTACCCTGGGCCGACTGCATCAACAACTCTGGGCAGGATTCAGGATAGGCGCGCTGCTTGAACAGACAATCCTCCACGTCTCGGCACTCACTGGATCCCCAAAACATTTCTTGACGAGCGCGAAAGCGGCGCCCGGGGGTGCCAATCGCGATCTGCGAACCCAGAACAATGAAGCAGAAGGTTGACTAATGAAAATTGGGCCATTTTTTCTCGAATGCGGCCCCTCTCATTCAGTCAGGCGTTGATAACCGACCCCAGCAGTCGTGCGACCCCGTCTCTAATGTAAAGAGTGTGTAAACATGTTTGACCAGACGTAATGCACACCGAAAGTACGACAGGAGGCAGCATTACCGACTCCTACGGAGTATTAATAGTATTCTTTCGCCCGCGACCGGAGCCGTTTATCGGAAAGGGTATCGGAAAACAAGGGTTCGTCTGTGACAGAAAAAGGCGTGAACAGGGGACAGAAAAGGGAACTTCTCTCCGCGAAGCACCGAGCGCCGCCTCGGCCAGGACCTCCGCGTGGCTCCCATCGCCACTCCCTTTCAGCCGTCGCACACTTCCCGTTCTTTGTCCAGCGCCAGCACGGCGCCCACGACCCGCACCAGAGGCCAACTGCCGAGAGCGCACAAACCAACCCGCATGGTGCACTCCGCTGCAACGAGACCGGGCGAAGCCCAGCGCGTCGCCCGCGTTTTCATGCGCAAGAAGCAGGGCGAAAACCGCCGCAGCTCTGACGAGCCCGTTCTCTTCACCATTGATAGCCTCCGGCCGCTCTTCACGCTGCCCATCAAGGAAGCTGCTGCGCGCATGAACCTTTGCCCGACTGCCCTCAAGTCGGTCTGCCGCAAGCTGGGCATCAACCGCTGGCCATTCAAGCAGCACCGCAACAGCACAAAATCTCCAGTGGAGCGCACGCCATCCGAGCGCACGCGATCCATTGAGACGGTCTTTGAGGACGAGGAAGCCTGCACGCCGCCTCCGCCGCACCGCGCGGAATCCTCGGAAACTGTGTATACCGATGCGTCACCCGCCATCGAGTGCCTCGAATCGTCACGCTCTTCATCGCCGGCTGACTTCCAGGCGATCCTGTTTTTCCCTGAATCAAGCAACGTCCAAGAGGACGAGGTCATGCTGGACATCGCGGAGGCCCTGGAGCCTGCACCCGTGACTCCAACAACTGGATGCGAGCCGGACCTCGACCGCATCGCGAGGTTGCACGAGCGCATCTTCCCTGAAATCTACTCATCATTGCGCGAAGACTTGGAACAACCTGCGGGCGGCGACGAGCTTGCGTTCGTCCTGGCCGGGATCGAGGCATGGTGAGACCGCAAGGGCAAGCGTTCGTCTTGTTGTCTGATTTATTCAAATTTCGGTCTGCGCTTCGTGGCATCTATTCAGTGTGAGAGCGATTGTCATGAAGGTTGAGAGTAAAGAATGTGTTTTTGGTGCCTTTCACAGCAAGATTGTAGTGCACTGTCTGTGCGTTGCGCGGGAACACGTTGTGGTGCAGGGCTCGAATTTCCCCGCTGTGCCCGTGCCCGAGTCTCCGAAGGCTGTGCAGAAGAAGAAGAAGGGACGTCCCGTGTAGACTCGTTCGTGGGATTTCGACTTGGCAATGTGCGCGGTGCTAGGCTGTTCCTGCATGGCCCCAATCCGGGTCTCACCTCGTTGAGGAGAGTCACTCCACGCGGGACAATCAACGCATCGACGGTCACAACGACCCCCCGGAGGCTATCCAGCGCAAACACAAACGTCGCGAGCGACCACCCGCCGCCGCACAGATCTCTTGGTCAAAGTAGTCGTCCATGGGCTGCCGCAGGGAGGAGACTTTACGAGCGGAAGAGCTTCGCGAGTTGTCGAACAAGCGAGCTCGCGCGCGTGAAATCTATGCGCAGCGAGCCAGGCTCGACGGGGAGCTGCGTCAGTTGCAAGCAACCCGTGCAAGAGGCTGTCGACGCCACCGAGAAGATGATGCGGGAAATCACTGGAACGCAATCTCGTCGCGAGTAGTCTCTCGATGGGGTTTGAGCCTTCACGTCCTCTCTCGTCATTCACGTCTTCTCTCGTCGTGTTGGAGCGCGATGTCGGGACGACGCCGCGGCGCGCCACTTGGATTCGTTGATACGATGGGGTTTGAGTGGAACGTTCTTGGCTGCGCTACCCCCAGTTTCCCCCATGAAAACTTGTGACAGGGGTCGCTAAGAAGTGCTCGGCCGCCGCAAATACAACCTCCTTTTCAATCTTCGAAAGTAGACAATAGCCTTCAAAAGTTCGCCAATGTTTGCCAAAAGTCGCTAGGGGCGAATTTTCGGCCGACACGGAAGCCTGAGGTGATTTCCCCCGACTTTCCCAGCCCAAAGGAAAGGGGGCCGACGGCCGTGGGTCAGTACTGCGCGGCAGCTCTGCAAGGCGAAGATTTCAACCGGCGACGTGCACAGCCCTCTAACCATGCGTCTCATCGTGGCTGCAGCCCTGCTGGTTGCAGCTGAGGCGTTTTCCCCGTCGTTCCTGGCCACGCGGGGGCCGGCTCCTGCCCGACTCAAGCGCTCAGCATGGCACATGACAGCTACAGCACCAGAGCCGACCGAAGTGCTGGAGGCGCCTGCAGTGGAGAGAAAGTCTCCCAAGTTTACCTCAACCATTTTTCGCGAGCCGGAGGTGGGCGCCAGCAAGAACCGTGCCTATGTGCTCGACCGAGAGCTAGCGGGCCAGAAGCGCGACGGACGCAAGACCGTGATCATCACTGGTGCCTCGGGTGGCATCGGTCTCCAGGCTGCTAAGTCCCTCGCTCTTGATGTACGCCCCGGCCCGTCCAACCCATGTTGCCGCCCTTCCCTGTGCTGCTGTTTCTTCCGTCTAAGCCACCTGGACGCGTCTAGTCATCGTCGTCCAGGGTCACAGCACCGCTGTGGCGCCATCGCGTTGATTTCATCGCAGACCAACTGTCGCACGCCTCTTGCGTGTACACAGTCCTTGAACGGAGTCGTGAACCCTTCTGCTGACGAGCTGCGAGCGGGTTGAGCAGAAGGACTGGCACGTCATTCTTGCAGTACGCTCGTACTCAAAGGCGCTCGAGAATGCGCTCGCGGAGGGTATGGAGCCAGGAACTTTCACCATCATGCATCTCGATCTCGCATCGCTCGATTCGGTGCGTGACTTTGTCGTGCAGGTCCGTCAGCTGGGGCGCACCCTCGATGCCCTGGTTTGCAATGCCGCGGTCTGGTATCCGCAGGACAAGGAGCCGCGCATCACGGTGGACGGGTACGAGGAGGCAGTACAGGTGAACCACCTTGGGCACTTCCTGCTGTGCAACCTCCTCCTCGGCGATCTGCCGGAGGGTTCCGGCCGGATCCTGTTCATCGGGACCGAGACCGCGAACGACGGACTTGCCGGCTTCGTGCCGCCGAGGGCGGACCTTGGAAAGCTGGAGGGCATGGCGCGCGGCATGAACTACACCATCGACGGGAAGGAGTTCGAGCCGACAAAGTCGTACAAGGACTCGAAGGTGTGCAACGCGGTGATCATGCGCGAGATGAACAAGCGCTTTGGGCAGGAGCGCGGGATCACGGTGCACGCCATGTTCCCGGGCTGTATCGCCGAGTCGCCGCTGTTCCGCCAGAAGCGCGGGTGGTTCCGCAAGGTCTTCCCCGAGTTCCAGAAGAAGATCACCAAGCAGTTTGTCCCGGAGAACATCGCCGGGCAGCGCGTGGCGGACTGCGTTGCGGACGCGGACAAGGCGGTGGGCGGCGCGTACTGGAAGTGGAACGCGGCGGCGGGCCAGCAGGCGAACCGCGACGGGTTCGAGAAGCAGAAGAAGGCCGCGGCAAACGTCGTGAAGATCCCCGCGGAGGCGCTGGACGAGGTGCTGGCCGAGGGGATCTGGGACCTCTCAGCGGCGCTCGTAGGGCTAGGCATCGCGCCGAGCATCAAGTTCGAGGACAACGACGCGCTGGAGCCGGAGGAGCGCGAGCGGAAGCAGAAGATGGAGCTCAAGTCCACATTTGTGCGCGAGGACATGACGCGTGCGCGCGGGCTCCTCGAGCAGCTCCGCACGGCGCCGGAGGCGCTCGCGGATCGCGAGTTCGCGACAGAGCTCTCTGACGCGCTCTCGGGCGACGCGGCCGAGGGGCTCGACACCGTGTACTACTGGGGGCGCCGTCAGCACCCGCCGATGATCAAGATCTACGACGACGAGACCAACTACCGCATGGAGCTGTCGGCGCCGCGCGCGCGTGCGGATCCCAAGGTCGGCGAGATCCTCCTCACCGGGCTGCGCGCCGCGCTCAAGGACGCGGGCGTGAACACGGAGATGTCCCCGGAGATCAGCTTCGAGGGCAAGATCCCGGAGAAGGACAGCGACGCTTCTGTGGACGGCGAGGTGAAGGTCGGCGCGGGCTTCCCGGACACGTCCGACACGCTCGCCATGGCGAAGGAGATGATCGGGGGAGAGCTACTTGGGCAGGACTCGCGCGAGGACAGCGACATCATCTCGCGCGAGATGGTGATGGAGTGGACAAAGCAGATGGAGGAGGCGTCCAAGCCTCCGACGGGGATCGACGCCGAGATTTTCGGCGAGCGCGACTCGCTGAAGCGCCTCATCTTCGAGAGTGTCTCGCAGGGTGCCATCACCAACTGAGTTGTTGGTGGTTCAGGGTGTGTGAGCGGGTTTAGGATATGGTTCCTGTAGGAGCATGGTGTGTTGGATTGCGATTGAAAGGTGCGGAGCGGCTGCAGGGATGATGGGGCTTCCAGCAGGACTGGCCGCGCAGGAGACAATCACCGAAGGTGTTCGGCAAGTAAATAATCGAACGAAGCGATAGCAGGACGGACCTCTGGCCATGCCTGCTGCCGCGTGAGCGGAGACGTCATGGGGAGAGGAAGGTCTACAGAGGAAGAGAGAGACATAGGCAGAGACGGAGGGGGGAGGGTTCCATTGGTGAAGAGAGCCGGCATTTGGCAGGTTGAGCGCCGCGCCACTTGAGCCGTTGTTTTTAGGATGGCCCCGTTCCGTGGGAGTTTTCTCACGGGTGGTCTCGCGGGTCAGGGTTCGTCGAACCCTCCCTGCGCGTGCGCGGTACGGAAAGTCTGAACATGTCGTGGGGACGGGGAATCTGGCTGGTTTTGTTCTGTTTCGGCTTCAGCACGTCCTTCCCCTTGATCAACAGCATGCTCCGACCAAAAGTGGCGGGTGTCGGGCTGACCCGGGTTGGGGCTGTTCTGGGGATTGCCACCAGCCCCATGGTACCACGTTCGAGCCACTCAGCCGCTCGAAGTAAGGATGTTCAGATGCTGCGGTCCGAATAATCGCCCCTCCGCATACCTCTAGCTCTCGTGCCAGTTTTCAGTCCAGCGTAGAGTTCTGCGGCTGTGCGCTTCTTCTACCGAAAGCAGGTGGCGCCACGAATGAACTGAAGGCTTGGAAATCACTCTCACAGGAAATATCGCCCGCCACGTGCTTGGATGCTTCCGATGTGCCGACCCTGGTCGCTGGATCAAAGCATGTCCACCGAGTCCATTTCCTCTGCTTCGGAAGCAGCCGAAGGAGAGGGCAAGAAAGAACTGAAGCCAGCTCAGATCAAGAAGCCTTTATCACATGAGCAGCTTGCTGCTGCGATCAAGCGACGGGAAGAACGGGCCGCTAAGCAGGAGGAGCGCCTGGCCAAGATCGCGAGCGGCGAATCAGGGCTTGGGAAGGTACGGCAGCACGTGAACCCGCTCGCCCCGGCTTTCCAGGACCCGATCCCGACGCCGGATTGGGCCGCGGTCTTCGGGAATCCGACCCAGGACCTGCACCTCGACCTCGGCTGCGGCAAGGGTCACTTCATGATGGAACTCTCGAGGCGAGCGTGCGCCCAGCTTGCTGTCGTTCTTCTCTTTTCTTGAAAACTGCTTGATTCCGCAGCCAGATCGCTTGCCCTGCTTGCGCGAGGAAAGGTTGAGCAGCGAGGACGCGTGGGCAGGCTGGAACCGCACCGCAACCACATCGGAGTTGAGATCCGCGAGCCACTCGTCGTGCGCGCGGACCGCTGGGTCCGGGAGGAGGGCCTCCGCAACTGCCACTTCCTCTATGGAAACATCAACGTGTCGGTCGAGTCTCTGCTCCGCGGCTACCCGGTGTCATTCCCGCCGGCATTCCCGGCTTGGCACCAGCACAAGGCGTCGTGTGGCGCCAAATTGAGCGGCTGACTCCTCTCGCTGCTCTGTCCTGCGGCAGGGAAAAGTCGAGCTCGTCACCGTGATGATGCCAGACCCGTGGTTCAAGAAGCGCCACCACAAGCGGCGTCTGCTCCAGCCGCAGCTGGTCTCTCAATTTGCTGAACGAATGCAGCCCGGCGCACGCTTTTTTGTGATGAGCGACGTCAAGGAGGCTGCCGAGAGCATGGTCGAGGTCATGAATGAGAGCCCAGAGTATTGCCCTGACCCCCGCCCCAGGCGCCCAGCCTCCCACGGCGAACATGCATCCTCGCGCCCTTTGCATTATCAGGCAAATCCGGTGATATCCTCTGCGTGTTGTTTGCTATCAATCTGGAGTGCTGAGCTGTTTTGCGCGTGGCGGGGGCACAGCTTCTCAGACTGGACAGGCGAGTGGGAGGAGCGGACTCTGCCGTGCGCCACTGAGCGCGAGACATCCTGCCTAGGTCGAGGGGAATCTATTTATCGCGCGATGTTTTACCGGAGATGACTGTAGATACGTGGCAACTCCACCTCAAGCACAATTCATGTGTGCAGGACAGCCATGGGAGCAGAGCTGCGAGGTGAGGTTCGCTTGCATTAAAATTCTTCACCAGAGCAGTATCAACCAAGGTGGTGGCAGGTCAAATACAGCAGGGACGCTTCTGGGAGCACACACTATGTGAAGGGCACGCCAAGCAACGAGTGAGATGTTGCGCCGTTCATCTGCACGACAGTACAAACTACCGGCACCCCCGGTCTAACGCTTAATCCTCCTCCTCACCGTCGCCGCCGCCGGCAGCCCCCGCGCTCTTCCTCTTCACGCGGCCCGGGCGCCCGGAGCCGAACGGCGAGGTGAGAGCGTAGTCGATGTGCTTCTCGGAGTCGAGACGCACAAGGAACGACGGGATGTTGACAAGCTGGCGACCCACACTGCGCAGAAGAGAAGCATGACGTCAGAAAACCGTTACCTTGCACTAGCCAGCAGCAGCAGCCCTCAACAGGAACCACCCGTGGCTACACATCGACACAAATGCTCCTCTGACGGTGCAAACGTCGTCTGCGTAACTGAGGCCACGGAAAGCATGCCCACAACTAAGCTACTGACGGCTCGTGGCCGTGGATAGCATACTCGTGTCAAGCCCAGGAGCTTGTCTCCGGCGAATCGATTTCTCTTCCCCGACAGCTACTAGGCATGGAGCCTGCATGCACTGCTCATTGCAGTAAAGTCAAGGGTGCGGCGGGGCAACGTACCGGATGTGGCGCTGGCGGATCAGAACACGAGCGTGGTGGAACGACTTGGCAAGGTTCTGCTTGAACACCAGGGTCTGGAGGCGACGGGCCATGATGTCCTGGGTCTTGATGGCAAGAACGTAATCGAGCTCACGCTTGTCCTCATCAAGGAGACCCAGGCGTCCGCAGCGGCGCAGGAGAGCCGCGCCCTCGAAGATCCGCTTCGGGTTCTTCTCGTCGAGGGTGAGCAGGTCACGCGCGTTCTTACGCATCTTGGCGAGCATCACCTGGACGCGCCACACCTCGCGCTTGTTCTTGAGCCCGAACTCGCCAACGATTTTCATCTCGTTGTCGAGGCGCTCCTTCTCATACGGGCGCCTCGGGGTCTTGGAGACCTTCGAGTAGTCTGCGGGCGGGCATGACGCGGTCAGGAAAGGTGCCAAGACGCACAAGAGAACCATCTGAGACACTGGAGGCTGGAGTAAACTGACTACTGCGATGCTAAATCACGCAACGCAGCACCCTCACCGCAACCCGAGCCCACACAACGGCCGACACGCGCCACGCCATGACCCGACGGTGTGCAGCCCCACGAGCCGCCCACCAGCCGCACGTCGCCCGCGCAACGGGCACAATTTTGGCATGATACACTTGGCAGCGATACTCAGAACCAACAACTGCACTGTGAACCCCGCTTGGTAGGCCCCCCCGCGCGGAGTGGGGCGCTCACTGGTGTACTTGCGCGGCATCCTGGCGACTACTGCCCAGCACGAGTGTCTGGTTGGCTGATAAAGTTTTCCTTTTTTCCGTACTCAAACAGCTCCAATTCCCCTTTTCGTTCCCAAAAGTGTCCGTGTTAAAACGCTAAACGTTGATTGGTCGCAAAAAAAGGGACCCGATCGGGCCCCCCTCGCTATGAGCCCTCGAAGTTCCCAGTCACGGAAAGATTCCGGTCGGATTGGGGGCGACATCGCCAACGCACCGTCACTGGAAGCGCTGGGGAGTCGCCATCATGACTTTAAGCGACGACGATGGGGACGGCATGGACCTGTTCGCTGTGCAGGAGTTTTTTGGTGACACAGACGCAGTGGAGGCTGCGGACCTTCCCGGGCGCGGGCAGGGACTTGTGGCGAGCCGCGATATCGCTGCCGGAGAGGCGCTTGTGTGCGAGACTGCACTTGCATCCGTTGTCCTCGACGAGTGGCGAGGGCTAGTGTGCCACCAGTGCTTCTCTGCGCTGCCCACAGCGCGAGACGAGCAATTCCCATGCGGCTGCCGTCAGGTCGTGTTCTGCTCGGAGGAGTGCCAGGCTACCGCCACCCCGGCCCACCGCGGAGCACCACACAGTGAATGTGCAGCGCTTGCGAGGCTGGACACCGACATTCTGAACGACTCTGAGGCGTCCGCCGCCCGCCTTTTTGTGAAGCTGCTTTGCCGGCGCGCCAACGAGCTCGCAGGCGCGACCCGGGGCGACAAGGTCACAGTTCAGGCGGTCCTTGACGCACTGGTATCGAACGAGGACGCAGTCAGCGACGAGCGGCTGACGGAGCTCGAGATGGTGGCAGAGGCCGTGCTCGACGCGGTGCGTGCACGCCGCCGCAACCCCCCCCGCCCCGCCCCGCGTACCCGATAC
>Ga0209335_10005850_pt1 | contig 11151 bp, 10 predicted proteins | sample COG_09_FD_184753 | JGI IMG/M metagenome (GOLD analysis project Ga0209335, IMG submission 184753) | Pelagic Microbial community sample from North Sea - COGITO 998_met_09 (SPAdes) (version 2) | ecosystem: Environmental > Aquatic > Marine > Neritic zone/Coastal water | place: Helgoland, sampling...
CTTATTTTTGTACGATATATCAAAATCATCAAAGCTGAAGCAGTAATAATCAATTTTTATTGCCACATGAATTCCTTTGCAAACTGCTAAAGAGTTTCTTATGCCAGCAAAGCTTCCTGGGCCACGATTTACATACAATTTCGAAATATTTTCAATTTTTAAATCCCTAGATCTCAAAAAATCATTAATAAGAATAATTAATTTTTCATAATTTATTTTACTATTTTCATAACTAACACTATAAATATTTTTACTTTTGATGATCATTAAAAATATTTTTTCGTTAGCTGCATCTATAATTAAGCTGTTCATTTTAATTTTTATATTTTCTACAAATTCTAAATCAGAAGATAATAATATCAAACAATATTCCTATGATGAAGGTGTTTTATCAATAATGTATCACCGATTTGATGAACCCAAATATCCTTCAACGAATATTCAAATGAATATTTTTTTAAAGCATATCAAATTAATAAATGAATTAAATTACAGTTTTATTAATCCAGTAGATTTCCAGAAACATTTTGATATTCCAAAAAAGCAAAAAAAAATACTATTAACAATTGATGATGCTTTCCAATCTTTTTATGAAAATGCTTGGCCTTATTTAAAAAAAAACAAAATTCCTTTTGTTTTATTTGTTTCCACTGAGCCAGTTGGAAATAAAGGTTACATGACATGGGAACAAATTAATGAAATTCAAAAAGAAAATTTTTCAATTATTGGTCATCACTCTCATTCTCATGAATATTTGATCGATAAAAATGATCAAGAATTCATCAATGATATTGAAAAAGCTAATGAAATTTTTAAAAAAAGAATAGGTCATGTACCAAAATTATTCTCTTATCCATTTGGTGAATATTCTGAATTCATGCGAAGTTATATTTCTAAAAATTTTGATTATGCTTTTGGTCAACATTCTGGAGTAATTGACCTTAATAAAGAAAAGTTTCAGTTGCCAAGGTTTCCAATTAATGAAAACTATGGTGAAATAAACAGATTTGAATCAATTATAAAAACTTATCCTCTAGAGTATAAATATTTAATTCCAGTAGAAAAAAAACTTATTAAAAAAAATAATCCACCTAATTTTTCTGTAGAATTTTTTGAAAATCAAAAAAATATTTCAAATATTAACTGTTACTCTAATGAAGGAGATAAATGGGATAAAACAATTATAAAATTTAGTGATAATATTTTAACATTACAATTTAGAGAGGCGTTCAAGCCTAGAAGAGGTAGAATCAACTGTTCACTAAATGATAAAGGTAAATGGAGATGGTTTGGAACTCAATTTATAATTGCTGAAAATTAAATTAAACTTTCAAGTTCAAAACTGGAAGGCAATAGTTTAGCATCGTCAAAGTCTTTCAGATTATTTTGTTTTATAATCTTCTTTAAGATCTCTACATATTTTTCACCTGTTTCAGCATACTCATCTAAATGTTCAGATAGTGTGATACTGTCTAATGGTTTTCCAGCATCTCTTAACTTAGCCCTAGCTAGTCTAAATTCTTTATAGGTGGAATGTGTGTTTAAATTTCTTTGATAAGCTCTTACAGATGCCTGAAGAACATTGAACTTCATTACTTTATGGCCTTCATTGTCATTTGACTCTTTAGGTTTTAAGCCCTCACCAGACCAAGTCCATTGTCCAAAAAGCGCATTTCCTTCTTGAGCAAATCTCGAGGTTCCCCAGCCTGTTTCTTTTGCTGCCTGAGCTAGGGCTAATGATACTGGAACTTCATCCATTCTTATCTTTAAAATTGACAATTCTTTTGATGGCACTCCATACTGTTTATATTTTTTTTCTAACCATTTTTTTTCTGCATTAGTGTTGTTTATCTTATTTATAATATTAAAAAGTTGTTTTCGATCTAGCTTTATATTGTTATTTTCTTGTAAGATTAATGGCAAAACAATTTGTATAAAAAACTCTTTTCTTTTATTAGTGTTTTCTATCATTTTAATTTCTAGTGGAAATGAGTCCAAGGCGACTGGTTTTACTAATTTATTTTTTCTGATATCTTCTAATTTATAACCTGTGTCTTCATATAATTGTTTAATTGTTGAAGCATCTAATCTAACAGAATCTGTCTCTTTGTCATTTAAACTATAAATATCTACTAAAACATCACTCTCATCAAATTCTTCGTCCATATTTGAACTTCTATTATTTTTTTTATCCAATGTATAAGCTAGAATTGATTTTGAATTATTCTTAAATTCTTGGGTATTTAAAATTTGATTATTTGTAAAATTAATTATTAATGGAAGAGAATAAAAAATAAAAATTACCAGCAAACTACTTAAAAATATTCTAGCAACTGACCCTAGATTGTTATCATCCAACACCTTTAAAACTTTATTTTTTTTTTTCATAAATTTTACCATTTAAACAGCAACTACTTCTTTTACTTCAGGTAAATAATGACACAGAAGGTTTTGAACACCTTGCTTGAGGGTCATAGTTGAACTTGGACATCCAGAACAACTTCCTTGAAGCTGAACCATTACAACACCGTTTTTAAACTCTTTAAATCGAATATCTCCCCCATCTTTAGCAACAGCGGGTCTAATCTTTTCATCAAGAATTTTAACAATTTTTTTTTCTATTTCTCCTAGATTGTCATCAATCTCAAAAGGATCTTTATCGATCACAAATTCTTTTCCACTTAAGTAAAAATCATTAATTAAAGATATGACGATATGCTTTATTTCATCCCATGATGCATCATCATATTTATTGATAGAAATAAAATCTTTACTTAAAAAAATTCCTTCTACTCCATTAATTGATATTAAATTTCTAATTAACTCATTCTTTACATCGTCTTTTTTTGTGATTTCAAACGATCCACTCTTGGAAACTACTTTACCTGTTAAAAACTTTATTGAATTTGGATTTGGTGTATTTTCGGTTTGAATGAACATACTTACTATATAACTATTAATTATAAAATTGAAACTTGTTAAAAAAATTAAATTAAAAACCTATTATTTCTTGCATACTTTTAACCTTATTACTTGCAATTTTGTTAGCTTTTTGATGTCCATCTATAAGAATATTGTCCAAAAAATCACTATTATTAATAAGTTTTTTAATTTCATTTGAAATTGGTTCAATCTTCTCAACTAAAGCCTGGGCAAGATTATCTTTAAACTCTGAAAAATTTTTACCTACAAAATCTTTAACTGACTTATCTAAAGTTGAATTAGTCAAACTTGAATATATTTGTAAAAGATTTTTTGCTTCTGGTCTTTCAGTCAATTCTTCAATGCTTGATGGTAATGGTAGAGGGTCTGTTTTTGCTTTTTTAATTTTATTAACAATGGCATCTGTATCATCTGTTAAGTTAATTCTACTCAAATCAGATAATTCAGATTTACTCATTTTTTTTGTTCCATCCTTCAAGCTCATAATTCTTGAAAAATCCTTCTGAATTAAAGGTTCGGGAATTTTAAAAAAATTTTCTACCTCAAAATCGTTATTAAATTTTTGAGCAATATCTCTACACAATTCTAGATGTTGTTTTTGATCTTCTCCAACAGGGACATGACTTGCATCATATAATAAGATATCTGCAGCCATTAATATTGGATATGAGTAAAGTCCAATACTTGCTTTTTCTTTATCCTTACCTGCCTTTTCTTTAAATTGAGTCATTCGACTCAACCAACCCATCCTAGCAACACAACTTAAAAGCCAAGCTGCTTCCGAATGAGCCGGTACTTTTGATTGATTAAAAATAATACTTTTTTGTGGATCTATCCCACTTGCAACAAAAGTTGCAACTGTTTCTCTTATATTTTTTTTAAGTTCTTTAGGATCTTGCTTAACAGTAATAGCATGTAAATCAACAACACAAAAAATACATTCGTTTTTACTATCTTTATTAAGTTCAACAAAATTTTTAATTGCTCCAAGATAGTTTCCTAAATGAAGATTTCCTGTTGGCTGTACACCAGAAAAAATTTTTTTACTCATCAGTTAATACTTTAATTTAATATCCTTTAATTGAAAAGCTTTGATCAAGTATGATATTATCAAATAAAAGCTTAGACCCAAAATAACAGTTAAAATTAGATAAACTGATTTAAAAGAATGATTAAAAGACAGTTCTTCCTGAAAAAATAACATTAAATAATTAAAAAATAAACCCATAATAATTGAGGCAAATAAAATTTTAAAAAAACGTTTTATAAAAATATTATTAAAGCTAAATAACTTTTTTTTTTTAAGGATAAAATACAAAAGGAGCGAATTAAACCATGAAGAGATTGTTGTGGCAATAGGAATAATTATAAAGCCAATTGTTTTAAAAAAATAAAGACTAATTAAAATATTTAGTAAAACCGACAATAAAGAAACATAAAAAGGAGTTTTGGTATTGTGATTAGCAAAAAAAAAATTAGAAAAAACTTTGATCATTGCAAAAGCTGGTAGTCCTAAACTAAAAAAATAAAGTGCATTTGCTGTATTCAAAACTGAACTTTGGTTAAATTGACCATAGCCAAAAAGTGCTGAAATAATTTCTTCAGATGCAATCATTAAAGCTATTGATGCAGGTATACTTAAAAATAAACTTAACTCTAAAGCTTTATTTTGAATTAAATCAACTTTTTTTTTATTCTTTTTGCTTATATATTTTGATAATTGTGGGAGGATCACAACTCCAATCGCAATTCCTGCAATTGCTAAATTAATTTGATAAATTCTATCAGCATAATAAAGGTAAGAAACTGCACTAGCCTGAAATGATGCTATTATTGTTCCAACTAAAATATTAATTTGTGTTACCCCTGATGAAAAAACACTTGGGAGTAATTTTTTAAAAAAAATTTTAACTTTACTTTTAATTTTTAATCTAAAATTAACTTTTAATTTTAGATATCTCCTAACAAAAAAATATAAAAAAATTAGCTGTAATAAACCAGCAAGTGTAACCCCACCCGATAGATAATAAATTAGTTTATCACCAAGTGATCTACCAAAAATTAATATGAGTATTAAAACAACATTCAAAATAATTGGGGCTGCAGCAGCCTCTGCAAAACGATTACGTGTGTTTAATATAGCTGAAAAAAAAGATGCTAAAGATACCAGCAATAAAAATGGAAAGGTAATCCTTGTGAGATCTATTGCTAAACTAATTTTTTCATTATCATCAATAAAACCTGGGGCTATCATTGATACAAATATTGGCATAAATACTTGTGCTATAAGAACCAATGCTAACAAACTCAAAAGGAGCAAATTAAAAACTTCATTGGCAAAATTGTTTGCTTTAACTTTTCCTTTGGTTAATTCTGATGAATAACTAGGCACAAAAGCTGCATTAAAAGTTCCCTCAGAAAATAATCTTCTGAAAGTATTTGGTATTCTAAATGCTACAAAAAAAGCATCCGCTAAAAAACCTGCTCCTAGAAAAACAGCTATCAGGATATCTCTTAAATAACCTAGCAATCTGCTGATTATTGTAAAAAAACTGAAAGTCCCTGTTGACTTAATTAGGTTCATAAATCATATTAGTCTTAAATTTACCCCATTTGTATATCTAATTACTTTAAATGAAAAAAACAAAAAATGATCATTATACTGAAAAAGAAGCTTTAGAATTTCATACATTCAAAAAGCCAGGAAAAATAGAAATTATACCCTCTAAAAACATGACCACAAAAAGAGATTTGGCTCTTGCATATTCTCCTGGTGTTGCTGCTCCAGTTAAAGAAATTAGTAAAAATCCAGAAGCAGCTTATGATTATACAATCAAAGGAAATTTAGTTGCCGTAATTAGTAATGGATCAGCAATTCTTGGAATGGGAAACTTAGGAGCTCTTGCCTCTAAACCTGTTATGGAAGGTAAGGCAGTGCTTTTTAAAAGATTTGCAGATATTGACTCTATTGATCTTGAGATAGATTGCTCTGATGCTGATGAAATTATTAATTCAATTAAAAATTTCGCCCCAAGTTTTGGTGGAATAAACTTAGAAGACATAGCTGCGCCTGATTGTTTTATAATTGAACAAAAATTAAAAGAAATTTTAGATATTCCTGTCTTTCATGATGATCAGCATGGAACAGCAATCATCACAACTGCAGCTTTAATTAATGCATTAGACATTAGTGGCAAATCAATAAAAGAAATTAAAGTAGTTGTTAATGGAGCTGGTGCTTCAGCCATTGCTTGTACTGAATTATTTAAAAATTTTGGTGTTCCACATGAAAATTTAATTATGCTTGACAGAAAAGGAGTAATTTACAATGGTAGAACAGAAGGGATTGACCAATGGAAATCTAAACATGCCAATGAAACCAAATTAAGAACACTTGAAGAGGCAATTAAAGGTGCTGATGTTTTTTTAGGTTTGTCTGCAAAGGGAGTACTTAAAAAAGAATTTGTTAAAACAATGGCTAAAAACCCTATAATTTTTGCTTGTGCAAATCCTGACCCAGAAATTACCCCTGAAGAAATAAACGAAGTAAGAAATGATGCAATTATTGCAACTGGAAGATCAGATTACCCAAATCAGGTAAATAATTTAATTGGTTTTCCTTATATTTTTCGTGGTGCCCTTGATGTTAGATCAAAAACAATAAATGAAGAAATGAAAGTCGCTGCAGCTAAAGCTATAGCAAGTTTAGCTAGAGAAGATGTTCCAGATGAAGTTGTTGCTGCGATGGGTGGGGAAAGACCACACTATGGAAAAGATTACATAATTCCGTCAACATTTGATCCAAGATTAATAAGTGTAATACCAGCCGCTGTTGCAAAAGCTGCAATGGATACTGGTGTAGCACGCAAGCCTATTAATAATTTTGAACTATATAAAGATCAGCTTAAACAAAGATTGGATCCGACTGTTACAATTATGCAAGGGATCAATAGTTATATTAAAAAGAATCAAAAAAAAATTGTGTTTGCTGATGGTGAAGACATAAATACTCTGAAAGCAGCAATTGCTTTCAAAAATTCAAAGCTAGGTATTCCAATTTTGATTGGAAAAGAGGAGAAAGTTAAAGAGCAAATTAAAAAAATTGGGTATGATGAAAACTTCAATATCGAAATTGTTAATTCCAAAGATAAAGAAAAAAGAGAGAAGTATGTTAATTACTTATTTAAAAAATTACAAAGAGAACAAGGTATGTTGGAATGGGACTGTGATAGACTTGTAAGAAATGACAGAGTTGTTTGGGCATCGTGTATGGTGGCTTGTGGAGATGCTGATGGTGCAGTTACTGGTAACACTAGAAGATTTGGAGCATCATTAGATAAAATAAAACAAGTTGTTAATCCTAGAGCTGGAGAAATAATGTTTGGTCTAAACTTAGTCGTTCATAAAGGTAAAACTATTTTTGTTGCTGACACCAGTGTTCATGAATATCCTTCTTCAGATCAAATGTCTGAAATAGCAATTTCCGCAGCAAGAGTAGTGCGTTTATTTGGTTTTGATCCTAAAGTTGCTTTTGTATCCCACTCAACATTTGGGCAACCAGTAACTAGTCGAACCAGACATATAAAAAAAGCTGTGGATATTTTAAAAGAAAAAAATGTAGATTTTGAATTTGATGGAGATATGCAACCAGATGTTGCTCTAAATAAAGATTATAAAAATTTGTATCCTTTCTCAAAAATAGTAGGTAATGCAAACATATTAATTATGCCAGGCCAACATAGTGCAGCTATATCTTACAAAATGATGAAAGAATTAGGTGACACGAAAGTGATCGGGCCTCTTTTAGTTGGATTAGGCCTTCCTATTGAAATTGCCCCATTAAGAACTTCTACTTCAGAATTAATAAATCTAGCATCCATCGCCGCCTATTCCGCAGATGTAATAGATTATAAAAAATAATTAGTCTTTTTGAATTCGAAGTTCTTCTAAAAGAATTATACTAGCAATTACATCTTCAACATCTAATATTTTTTTTGCTTCTTGTACTACTTTATCTTTTTCCTCTGAAGTCAAAGCGATTCCATAAACATAAATTTTCTTTTTATAAGTATCGATTTGATAATTGGCTGATTTAATGTTTTTATCAAAAATTAAGGCAGCTCTAAGCTGAGATGTAATCAGTACATCTTTTGCAGATTGTTTAAAATTAAAATCTTCTTTAATCTTAATATCATTTCTAACAGATCTAGCACCTTTTGTTTCCCAGGCCAACTTGGTAAGCTTAAGTTTTTCTTCTGGGCTTTCTACTTTTCCTGTTAAAAAAATTCTACCATCTAAAATCTTTGATTTAACTGTTAACAAATATTTTTTATCTAACAATAGAATTCTTGTAGATAAATTTTTCTGCATTATTGAGTCATCTATCTGCGTTCCCACAGATCTTGGGTCAAAAGCTACACTTACGCCTGTTCCAAAAATACCTTTAGATGAAACTCCTATACAGCCTGATAAAGCCAAAGTAATTAATAAAAATATTAATAATTTATTTTTCATTTTTTAGTTTAATACAATAATCGTAAATATCTTTTTTAGAAACTTTACTATTTTGACTAATCAAATCAGTTATTTCTTTGGTGCTTAATTTGTAGATCATTTTCTCTATAATTCTTTTATCTGATTCACTTAAAATTTGTGAAATTTTTTGATTTATTTTTTTTTCAGATAATACTACCGTTAACTCGCCTTTCGGTTCTTTAGTAAATAAATTCAATTCATCTACAGTAGACCTTATATATTCTTCATAAAATTTTGAGATTTCTCTGCATATTAATATTTTTCTACCCTTGAAATATTTTTTTATAATAGGGATATTTTTATTAATTTTCTTAGGTGAAATAAAAAAAATTAAACTATAGCTCAAACCTGACAAAGGTCCCATACTTTCTTTTATAATTTTTTCTTTATCTGGAAAAAAACCATAAAATAAATATTTCTCTGAAAAACCACTGACTGACATTGCTGTTGTTACAGCAGAAGGTCCTGGTAGTGGAATTACATTAATACTATTTTTAAGACATTCATTTACTAAAACTGCACCAGGATCTGAAATGCCTGGAGTTCCTGCATCAGAAATTAATGAAATCAATTTACCATCTTTTAACAAACCCAATATCTTAGGTAAATTTTTAACTTCATTAAATTTATGATTAGAAATAAGCTTTGATTTAATTTCAAATTTATTCAACAAGTTTTTTGAAACTCTAGTATCTTCACAGAGTATAAACTCAGAATTTCTTAAAACTTCAATAGCACGATATGTAATATCCCCCAAATTACCGATTGGGGTTGGTACCAAATATAACCCTTTTTTTAATTCATTATTGTATGATTTAGAATTTACCATAATTTAAACATGTTAATAATATAATAGCACCAAATGAATAAATTATTTAGAATTCTTTTTTTATTATTTTTTAATTTTATCATATTTAACAATCAAAGTTTTGCTGATGAGAGTAAAATTAAAATTGGTTTGTTAGTGCCACTAACAGGTGATAATGAAAAATTAGGCAAACAAATTGTTAAGGCAACTCGATTAGCTTTAAAAGATATTAATTCAGATAAAATAGAAATTTATCCAAAGGATACCAAATCTGATCCGAACTCAACACTACGTTCAGCAAAAGAATTAAATCAACTTGGAATTAAATTGGTTATTGGCCCAATTTTTTATGAAAACTTAATATATCTTGATGAGGTCAAAGATATGACTTTTTTATCATTTACTAATAAAATTTTAGGTCTTCCAAAAAATGTAATCAGCACAGGTATTAATTCTACTTCACAGCTTAATGCAATAAAAAAATTTTTAAAATTAAATAAAATTGAAAAATCTATTTTTTTAATTCCAAATTTAAATTATGATTTAGAAATAAAAGAAGGGATCAAAAAATCAAAGATTAAAACTTTTAAACAATATTATTATAATATTGAGCCCACAAAACTAACAAAACAAATCGAAGAAATTACTAATTATGAAATTAGAAAACAAAATTTATTAGATGAAATTATACGATTAGAAAAATCAGATGATCCAAATAAAGAAAGAAAAATTGAAAATCTAAAAAAAAGGTACACACTCGGTGGTGTAAATTTTGACTCAGTTGTTATTGCTGATTTTGATGAAAGCCTCAAAAGTGTCATAACCTCCTTACTCTATTCAGATATTTCTCCAAAAGAAAAATTTTTTATTACTTTCAACCAATGGTTTGACGAAAGTTTATCGAGTGAGTCTACTGCGCTTCCTATTTACTACCCATCTGTAAATAAAAAAAATTTAGAAGATTTTGAAAAAAAATTTTTTAGTCAATTTAATCAAAATCCAAATCATATATCTTTACTTAGTTATGATTTAGTTGGTTTGATTTATTATCTCTCATTAAAGAACCAGCTATCTCAAGTAAACAAGGCATTTAATGCTAAAAATTCATTTAAAGGAAAAATTGGAATTTTTGAAATTGAAAATAATAAAATTAACCACCGCTTAAATTTTTATAAAATTGAAAACGGTTTACTCAAAGAAATTTTTTAATTTTTTTAAAAGCTTGATAACGATGATCTAATTTATATTTTTTTGATGGAATCATCTCCCCAAATGTTTTTGTCCCTTTATTAGGAATAAATATAGGATCATACCCAAAACCATTTTTGCCCTTTGGTTTTAACGAAATAAATCCTTCCACTCTGCCTGTAACACACGCAATTTTTTTATTTAAAAAGCTCATTGAGAGAGCACAAACAAACCTTGCTTTAACTTTTTTATTTTTCCAATCTTTATCTATTTTAGTTAGTTCTCTATAAATCTTTTTAATAGCTTTATTAAAATCACCATATTTTCCTCCCCACCTAGCTGAATAAATTCCTGGAGCACCCCCTAAAAGATCTATTTCTAATCCAGAGTCGTCAGCAAGACATGGTAGTTTAGTTTTTTTTGAAAAATACTTGGATTTAATTAGTGAGTTTTCTTCAAATGAAACTCCATTTTCTCTTGGGCTTTTCAAACTAAAATCTGATGTAGATACAGATTTGACGTATTTTGGTAATAATTCTCTTAATTCTTTAAATTTACCCTTGTTATTGGTACCAATTAAAAGATTGGTAATTTTTTTCATATACATCTAGCAATTTTAAAATTTCTTACCATATAAGCGCCTATGGAGAAAGAAGAAGAACATAACCCAAATAACA
>Ga0209335_10005855_pt1 | contig 11148 bp, 10 predicted proteins | sample COG_09_FD_184753 | JGI IMG/M metagenome (GOLD analysis project Ga0209335, IMG submission 184753) | Pelagic Microbial community sample from North Sea - COGITO 998_met_09 (SPAdes) (version 2) | ecosystem: Environmental > Aquatic > Marine > Neritic zone/Coastal water | place: Helgoland, sampling...
GATAATCATAGCCAATAGAAATTAATTGCGCTGGACTTAAGCCTTTGATTTTTACAGAAGCAAAGCGTTTAGTTCCTTCATCCGCAAAGTCTAGATTATCATAAATACTCCAATCTTCCTCCTCAACCTGGGTAGTATCCTCCTGACCTATGGCAATATTTGTCGTAAAAAAACAAGCCATGCTAAGGATTGATAAAATTCTCTTCAGCTTCATGAACTTCACTTTAATTAGCGATTACTTCTTCTTTTTAGAAGGCATTTTTAAGCGCTTCCAAACATCTGTTCTCCCAAAAGTCGATATTCCGATATAACCTCTAATATCTAAAGTGTTTTCGTCGGTCATTTTGATCACACAATTGTAGGTGTTTCCATTTTCGGGGTCGTATATTGAACCTTCGCTCCATTCATTCTCATCAGAATAAACGAAATCTTTTAGGATTCGGTAACCTCTCAAAGGAGTGCTACGCAGCTTTTCGTCAGGATTGTTTTTATCGACTTTTGGCTTCTTTGTTTCTTCGTCGATTGGTTCTTTTAGCCAAACTATTCTTCCATAATATTTAGATCCAATTTTATCAATCTTCACTTTGGCCTTGCCATGACTTGGCTCCCATACTCCTGTTAATCGATCTGCTTCTGCTTGAGCAATTGCTCCAAAAGCCATAAACAGGACTAGTCCTAACATCAATACTCTTCTCATATTCTTTGTTTTATTCTTTATAAGTAAGTTCCAATTCTAAGCTAATACTCGAACTTAGGCTTTCGTTGTAAGAATCCTCAACTAAATCTACGTCCAACACCAAGGTGAACATATTTTCCTTGAAGTAATCACTCATGTCTGCCTCTTCGCTAACGTCTAGTGTAAAAGCACCATCTACAAGCGCCAGTGGATTCTTAACTGCAATGCTCTTCATTTCTGTTTGATCAGAAACGATTTGCAAGGTTGCACTTGTAATCCCACCATCAGCTAAATATTCGTCATTGAGTACAAATTTGGCTCCTTTGAGTTTAACCTCTTTGAGCATACTAGCGTCGATTCCTTCCTTAGTGATTATATCCGAAAGTTTTACTTCATAGTTAGTCATCAAACTATTCACCCCTTCAAAAAAGGGGCCATCCGCCTCGCAGTTTAACTCAACTGAAGCCGTCTCAGTGGTGGTTGTTCCACAAGCTGCGACAAGCACTAAGAACAATATTGGTAAGAATCTTCTGATTTCTGTAAGTTTCATAATGCTAAATCTAGGGTTCTGGCTTCTAAAATAAGCAGAAAATAGTTTATCAAGACTTCTAATTTCTACTTGAATATCCACGATTGATGAATTTGAAGACTCTTTTAGAGTTCCTTATCGAGAAATCGAAAGAACTAAATGTAAAATATACTTTAACTACAATCGAATGTTAATTAGAATATCAGGCCCTGATATTAAGAAGCATATTTAGGAGCACATTTACGATGACTCAAAGCTTAAGCATGAAACGAACAATAATATTAGGCTCCGGAAGCTACATTCCTAAAAGAATCGTAACCAACGAGGAATTTCAAAAACGAACATTTTTCGATGTCGAAGGAGAGGAAATTTTGGGTGGAGGAAAAAGTATTACTGACAAATTCACTGAAATCACAGGGATTCATGAAAGAAGATACCTTGCCGATGATGAATCAGCTTCCACTGCAGCTTCAAAGGCGGCATTGGCAGCAATTAAAGATTCTGGAGTAGCGCTAGAAGAAATTGACAGAATCATTGTCGCTCATAATTTTGGAGACGTTTTAGACAATACAATTCAAACAGACATTCTCCCTGCCTTAGCCTCCAGAGTCAAACACAATTTGGAAATTAGTAATCCTGCCTGTGTGGCCTATGATATTCTATTTGGGTGTCCCGGTTGGGTTGAAGGAATGATTCACGCCGACGCTTTTGCTAAAGTGGGCATGTCGAGGACTAGCTTGGTTATTGGTACCGAAGCATTATCTCGAGTACTTGATCCTCACGATCGCGACAGCATGATATTTGCGGATGGCGCTGGTGCATTCGTGGTGAGGTATGAAGAAACAGAGCATAACGAAGGTTTTTTATCCTCTGCCTCCTTAAGTTTTTGCCTTGACGAAGCTTATTATCTCTTTCTGGGAAAATCCAATTCACCCTTAGAAGACCCTAATGTTCGATACATTAAAATGAAGGGAAGAAAGGTTTATGAATTTGCACTAACCCATGTTCCAAAAGCGATGAAAGAATGTCTCGAAAAGTCGGAAGTAGGCATTGAAGAGTTGAAAAAGATATTTATTCACCAAGCCAATGAGAAGCTAGATATTGCAGTAGTAAAAAGATTCTATCGTCTATACGGGATTAGAGAGGTTCCTGAATCCATTATGCCGATGAGTGTTAACGAACTGGGCAACAGTTCTGTGGCTACCATACCTACGCTGTATAATACTGTTGTTAAAGGAGACGACTTGGAGCATGAATTAGAGAAAGGGGATGTTATTCTCTTTGCTTCAGTTGGAGCAGGCATGAACATCAATGCCTTTTGCTATCGGGTTTAATTCCCCCTTGAAATTCATGAAAGTATTGGTTTAGCTTTCGCCACTCCCCTTTTTCTTTCGATTTCATCCTTGATCAAGCTCAAGATTCTGAAAAGAAAAAAGCCTCTTCGATATAATCGAAAAGGCTTTGGATCTGTGGGAGTACATGGATTCGAACCAAGGACCCCCTGCTTGTAAGGCAGGTGCTCTGAACCAACTGAGCTATACTCCCATTGTTTCCTCAAATTTGAGGAGTGCAAATATAGTTTTTCATTTCTTATAGAAAAACACTTTTTTGCTTAATCGCAATTTCTTAGTTGCTCCTCTATATCTTCAATTCGCAAATTTTCAGATTGCGCCAAATATTCCTTTCGAATGTAATTTATAATGTTGGTGATTTCAGCCTCATCAAGCTCGGTAATTCCTCCCATGGGCTGACTATAAAGTTTTCCGTTGACTTCAATTTCAGCGTTCATTCCGTACTTTATAATACAGGATAAATCGTTTTGATTAGACTTTAAATAATCGGCATCGCGAAGAGGTGGAATATAACTACCTAATCCCTCTCCTTGCACTCCATGACATGCTGCACAGTGTTGTTGATAGGATGCCGCGCCACTATTATCCTTTAAATTCAAGCAAGAACTTAGGACTATCAGACTCAGTGCTAAACTATAGAAGCCTCTTAATATCATTCTTCAATAATTCTGTGTCTTCCTTAAGCGTTCCATCATAATAGCCACGAATTCTTCTTTGCTGATCGATCAGAATGAATGCACCGTCATGTATATAACCTCCAGGAGCCTTAGGGTCTTCAGCAGCACTCACCATGTAGGCCTTCGCGATATTGTAAAGGGATGATTTTTCTCCGGTAAGAAAGTGCCATTTCTTAGAACTTACTTCTAGGCTTTCGGCATACGAATGCAGCTTGTCTACACTGTCTCTTTTAGGATCGATAGAATGAGACAGAAAAATTACTTGATCGTTTTCCTCAAAGCTATCGTACAAGGAACGCATGTTCCTTTTCATCTTAGGACAAATAGTAGGACAGGATGTGAAAAAGAAATCAGCTACGTAAACCTTCGACTCAGAGACTTTCTCAGTAATGAGAGCGCTATCTTGATTCCAAAAACCGAAGGAAGGAATCTGATAATAAGAGGTGTCTACAGAGCCATCTTCTTGCAGAGTGAACTCATGTTGACCAAGAATTGGTAATGGTTCTGACTCCGTTTGGCATGCAGCCATGAAAAGTAAAAAGCTCAGACCTAAAAGGACTCTAATCACGACCTAGGGCTTCTTTAGAGGAGTTGATGGCTTCAGACATTCGCTCACCTATTTTGGTGATTTTCGACTCTTCTGACTCCAAGTATCGCAAGATTCTTTTTGAGTCTTTCTTATACTCTTCGGGCTTAAACTCGCTCATCCAAATCATCATCATTTCACTTGACTCGTTCAAATCCTCACGCACCTTTTCTAAAGGCTTGAAATCAGCTCCCTCTTCCGCCAGAACGGTCATTTGGTCCGCCAAATCTTCATCTAATTCATGCATTTGATCCATCCATGGCATGATAGAATCATGAACTGCCATTACATTGGCAAGTTGTTCTTCAATTTTCTGTTCTTGATTGCTACAAGCACTGAGGGCAATTAACAACAATAAAAAGGCTCCTAGACGCATATTTATTCGGTTTTATAGATTTTTAGTTTGTTCTATTTCTACAATTATTTAAGAATCAACTTCGAATGCTGTGTTGCTGTTTCGCTGATGATTACCACAATGTACATTCCTCTTGCCAAGTGCGACACATCGAGTTCTGTCTTCCGACCTGTCACAAAATATTCAGTCGCAAGATTACCATTTAAGAGGCTAAACAACTGAATTTTGCTTTCAGCATTACTATTAAGACCCCTCAATTGCAAGATTGTTTGTGCAGGATTTGGATAAATAAGAATGGCTTCAGATTGGTTTGTACTCTCCAAAGATGACCTTACAAATGAATAAGCGTCTGATGTATCTGAGCTACATGCTCCATGAATAGCAAGCACTTGGTAAGACCCGCTTTTAGCTGCCTTTATTGTTTGGGTATTGGCACTAAGTTCTATTCCCTGATGAAACCATCGATATGATTCTGCCATTGAAGAAGCCTTTAAGCTATCATTTGTTCCTAATGCAATCACAGGCTTGGAAGGCATACTATCGAGCTGAATCAGTTTCGTACTGTAGGCACTAGAACCACAGAAATTTACTCCTCTTACACTGAGTTCAATTACTGTATCAATACTTGGAAAGTTGTTACGACTTGCGTAAATAGAATCTTGAACATCATTCAGACTTTGAATACTGGCATTAGCACCAATCGACCAGTCATAGTGATCAACATTGCCTGATCTTTGGATATGATAAAGCAGTAGCTCTGACCCGCTAACGGAGCAGAATTGATTAGGCCCCGTTATCACGGAGGGTGTATCGGGGACTTGGCAGCTTTTGAACTTTAGGTTATCAATCCAGAATCGACTTCCATCTGTAGTAAATTGATCATCTGCTGAAGACACAAAAGCAACTTGAATTGTATCTGGAACTGAAAGCATGCTAATCGGAATTTCGAAATAGGTAAAGCTAGAAGCTGGTTCCAAATTCGTTCCAATTTCAATTGTATCAGTTTGGTTGAATACCCTGATATAGACAAAACCAGAATCATTTCCCGAAGTGCTATATTGATAATAACCAGTTAGGGTATCCGTAAGCTTGTCATATGGACTTCCACCATGCTGAGATCTAAAATCGTAGTTTGCTACAATTCCAAGAATCGTGTCTCCATCGTAGAAGCTAGTTTCCAAAACGGCTGAATATTGACCATTCTGCGAAGAGTCTGAACGTTTTACAGCAGCCAATTCTTTGGCATAAAAATCTTCCGAGCTACTACTCCATAGTTCTGGTAAAAGCGTGGTGTCTGAAATCCAATTTTCGAAGCTCTGATTAAAAAGTTCCGAAAGTGTATCTCCATTACTAGCTATTAGTCTGAGTTCATCTAGAAATAACTCACTACCCGGAGTAATGCCTATTTCACTGATCGCGTTGCTTGAAGCAGCAGCAAATATTAAGCTATCAGGGTTTAGTGTATCGTTCCAGCTAATAGGTACCGAAAAGCGGAGATAGCTCGCTTGTGAACCAGTGATTTGATGCATGATTGCAGCGTTTTCAGTTGTATCATGGCGAAAAGACATCAGAATAATACCAGTATCTCCAGCTGCTATATTATAGCGGTAGCGGCCTACTAGTGAATCAGGGCGATCTTGGTATGTTTGCCCACCACTCAAATCATCTATCTCACCATTGATCAAATAGCCGAAAGCAGTATCTCTATCTGCAGCGATTGTTGTGAGGCTAACACCGAAACCAATTACTCCACTAGAGTCGATTCGGCAGTTTTCCATGCCATTGATTCCATATGACCAATAAGCAGAAGTTTCATACGACTCTAAATCAGTAATAACGCGAGATTCCCAGTTCTCAAAACTCCAATTTGGAAGAATTTGGGCACTTGAAAACTGTGCTGAAAGCACTAAGCAGAATAGTAATACAAGATTTCTCATGTTATGATGGTTTGTGCAAAGTTAGGGCTTTCCCTATCATGAAAAATGATCTTAGATACCTAATTCCAACTGGACTCTGAAGCCAATATTATCAGCTACTTCCGGGGAGCCAAAATCAGAATACATGAAGTCGGTCTGAAGTTTCAAGTCGTGGTTTTTTAGATACTTACTAAAACCTAAAGTATACTCATTCAAATCTGAGCTCAATAGGCTCACTGAATTTAAACTATTGCTAAGCATAGTATAACGTCCAGCTAACTCGAAGTCTTTTCCAAAAAGTATTCCTAGCTGTGTAGTGAATGCGTCTCCTTGGTCGTAGAAACCTCTTAGATTTAAAGTTTCATCATATACAAATGGCAGCTCTACACTTCTTTGAGCATATTGAGTGTACCATGAGAAGCCTTTCCACTTCAAGTGTAAATCTATATTCCAAGTGAGCACATCTCTTTCTATGGGTATAGCTAGTTCTTCTCCTACCCATTGGATTTGATTTCTTGTATTGTCGTTATAGCTCCAAGAAGCACCTAGCAGCAGTTTTGGAGTAGATTCTCTTGATAAATCTGACATGAAATTATCCCCTTCATTTGAGAAGAAACCAAAAGGAAGAATTTCTAGTCTTCCAACATATTGAAGTCCTCCAAAATTCCCAAATTGATTCTGGCCTTCTCCATTTCCCGCAAAAACTCTCTCCCGAATTCCGACATCCCCAAGCTGCCATTTGTGCATTAACTCAATCCCAATATCTCTATCCAAACCGAAGCGACTTGAAAGCATCGATTGCTCTACAAACTGTTGACTTTTAGAAGTAAAACTCCGCTCAGCATTTCCAGGTAGAAGAAACTGCCCGAATTTGACTTCGAAAAACTCCCTCGGCTTCCAAATAACAAAAGCGTCAAGTAAACCAAATTGATTTCCAATCGCATCTCCAAACTGCGGACTATCAAATGCTGCAAGTAATTGATAACTGAATTTCTTTTCAAGCAAACTTCCTCTTACACCAAGTCGAGCTCGTCTGATTTGAGCTGAATTTTGTAATTCAGAAAAGCTGGAGTCAGCCGGAAGGTTCGCACTAAATCGAGACTGCACACGAGCAATCATTTCCATTCGATCTTCATCTTGAGCCAAAGAAATCAAGGGAAGAATGAATAATAAACCAAGAAAAAATAATGCTCTTTTCAATCTAGCGTACAATGATAGTTGGTGTAAATATTCTATTGCTCTCGTTCAGAGCTCTATCGCGAATATAAACCTCATATCTGATTGTATCACCAAAAAAGGGGATATAATACGGATACATCTGTATGTGTATCTCCCCTTCCAGTGTCTTAGACACACTTCTATTTTCAATTTCAGGTACTCGATAATAAAATGGGGCCAGAAGACTATCCGCAGGCTCAAAAAGAGTCCAAACGCTGTCTTTGAAGAAATAGTAATCGGCAAATAAGTTGTAATCAAAAGGTGCAGTAGGCACATCATCTTCCTCTGGCAATCCGAAATCACCATCACAGTCTCTGAAAATTAAAACCATGGTAGCACTGTCACCCGCTTGAATGAAATCTTTGTATTCAAGAAAGGGCATAGGGTCATCACACTGCTCAATCTGGCATGAGCTTAACAAGGCAGTGAGAAAACAAATAAGAGCCGTTGATCGAATCATTTAGATGACGAATATAGTGATATTGAAAGCCTTTGCATTCTTAATTGCGTTCCATTAATCAAACGTTAGTTTTGCAAGATAGTTGTGAGTGATTTTCAGGACATATTGAATGGAATAGATTCTAGAGGCTTTGAGCAGGTGGCTTTAGAGAGCTTCACTTATCAATACAGTAATGTTCCAATATATCGAGCCTTTTGTGATCTCTTGGGAAGACAAAATCCAAAAAGCCTTTCCGACATCCCTTTTCTTCCAATTGAGTTCTTCAAGTCGCATCAGGTTTTAGCTGAAGGTCTTTCAACTGAACAGGTCTTTTTAAGCAGTGGAACTGGTGGAGATAGAAGCAAACATTTAGTTCATGATTTAGACATCTACCTGGATTCTTTTCAAAAAGCCTTTGAACTAAGCTATGGAGATGTAGGCAATTATCAAATTATATCCTTGCTACCCTCCTATCAAGAAAATGGCGATAGCTCTTTGATTTACATGGTCGACAAGCTAATGGCTCAGTCAAAAAAAGACAGCAAATACATTAGGGTAGATCAAGAATCGGCCGACTACTTGCATAAATTATCATCCTCTGGGCAAGTAATACTTATTGGAGTAACCTATGCCCTCTTGAATTTGGCTCGACAATTTCCAATGAATCTTAATGAATCCATTGTAATGGAAACAGGAGGCATGAAAGGGATGGGAAAAGAACTTGTAAGAGCAGCGGTTCATGAGGAGTTAAAAAGTGCATTTAGCCTAAGTCAGATTCATTCTGAATACGGAATGACAGAACTATTGAGTCAAGCTTATTCGAAAAGAGATGGCATTTTTAACACCCCTCCTTGGATGAAAGTCTTAATCCGTTCTAACACTAATCCACTTGAACATATTGGAACAAATCGCGCTGGAGGCATAGATGTGATAGATCTTGCCAATAAGCATTCTTGCTCCTTTATATCGACAAAGGACCTCGGGAAACAATTTTCCGACGCATCATTTGAAGTCCTAGGCCGAATGGACCAAAGTGAAATTAGGGGCTGTAACCTGCTTAGTTTCTAACGGCGGTAGCTAATGATGTTTGCAAACAACCTATAGGCTCCTGGCACTCCAGCTGGCAGTTGTCTGAAAAACGAGATTCCGGTGTAAACGAAATTTCCTTTTCCATGAGGACAAGTAATGAGTCCTCCTTTCATAGGTTTTTCACCTGGATCGTTCCATTCAATTATTGCTTGAAAGTCATCATCCCATTCATTTGCAAAGTACAATCCTCGTTCCTGTACCCAATTTTCAAAGTCTTCTTCCCCAAGTTTATTCGGAGCATTTAGAATTGGATGATCTGGCAATAGAAACTTTGGCTCAGCACTTTCTACAGTAACTCGATCTCTAGAAATCTTGAATGGATTCGGGCCAATATCCTCCATCACTAGACCTCGATTGGTGTTATATTGAACGATCAGGTTGCCACCTTCAAACACATAATCAAGAAGCAAGGCATTGGCGAACTTTAGTTGCTTTTGAGTATTGTATGCTCTAATTCCTGCAATTATCGCATCGTATTGAGCCAAGTTTGTTGTTCCTAGTGAGTTTAACTCAAGCATATCCACTTGAATTCCCAAATTCGCTAATGACTGAGGGATTTCGTCACCGGCACCTTGGATGTAACCAATTTTACGCACCCTATGCAGCACATCCAAGCGAATTAATTGAACTTTCGCCTCAGGGAAAAAAACTTGCTCATCGATGTGAGCATAATCTATGGTCCGATATCCTTTGGTAAATAGCTTCTCACCAGACTTTAATTCAAATCGAATATCTCCGTTTTGGGCAACAAATGGAGGGGTGATCTCAAAGCTGTAATCTGACTCACCTTCCTCAACAAAAGAAACTTCATAGCCAGCAGGCTCAACTTTCCACGCATTTGGAACAATTGGCTTTAGAACTCCAGACAAGCCTCCAACGTGAGCTTTTACCTTCACATTAATCGTCTTTGGTTTATTTCCTGAAAATATCTCTTGCTTATTATTTGTGTTGATACTGAACTCTGGAGTTAACCGCAAGGGTTTATAGCGTTCTCCCTCAACACGTGTGGTCCATTTGTAAGCAAGTTTTCTATCGATGCTAAGCTCTTTTCCATTGATCGAAAGATTGAATGTCACTGTATACTCTGGATCGTTTTCGGGCTTTCCAAGCATATTATACGTACTCACAACGAACATTTCTTTATAGGGTTTTTGGAGCCAATAAGGTTGAGAGTTTGTCTCTTTCTCATTTTCTAAATCAAAAGTCATTTTCACTGCTTTGTTAAAGGGAAGTTCCATTTTGGTGAGCGTGTCGGTTGATGCACAACTCAAGCTTGAAAGCACCACCTTAGATGGACCAGAATTGAGCGCAGTAAACTCAATATCAAAGTTCTCTCCCGGCGTGAGCTTGGCTTTCAGGCTCACTGCATCTAGCCAAACACCAGCACATGACAGAATGATATTGTCAAGCTCTTTGAGCTTCACTTCTTTCCAATTTCCATCCTTCACGTCCTCAATAAGAAATGATCGGATCTTAAGAAGGTCTGACAAACTCTTATGAGGTGCTTTAAAGTCAAATTTGAATTGAACTTCTTCGAGTAGGGTTTTGATTTTGTATCCTCCATCAACTCTAGACCAATCGGATTTGATCCCCGAGAACAAATCTTTGTCAGCTTTTTCACCTTTCAAATATTTCATGTATTCGAGCATTTCTCCTCTCCATTTTGAAACACCAAATCCCTGACTTTTATGTTGTGATCTGCTTTCAGCAGCGATTTCATTGGTCCATTTCCCTGTTCTTGCTTCGAATGACCCAACATCCACAGCTAGGTAATCTGGATTGTTTGCAGCCTTTAATGGCAGGTCTTTATCCCACCAACTGCTGGAATTGAAATACAAGCTTTTAGCTTGCCAAGGCTTGAGCACTTTCAATTGCTCTGGATAGGCCGTTTTGTCGCCAGCGAGCTCAAATGCTTCCATAGCCAAAATAGCCGAAGCGCTGTGATGACCATGACCATTGTAACCCGTTGGATTAAAGCGAGTAACAATCACATCAGGTTGATATTTTCGAATGGTAAAAACCACATCCGACAACACCGCATCTCTATCCCACTTAGTGAAAGTCTCATCTGCATTCTTTGAATAACCAAAGTCCACTGCCCTGGTGAAAAACTGCTCTCCACCGTCTCTCTTTCTGGCTTCTAAGAGTTCTTGAGTCCTTATTAGACCGAGTAGTGCGCCTTTTTCATCTCCTATCAGATTCTGTCCTCCATCACCTCGAGTTAGTGATAGGTATGCTGTTCTATAGTTCTTTTCATTTGCGAAGTAGGATATCAAACGCGTGTTTTCATCATCAGGGTGTGCTGCAAGAT
>Ga0209335_10005859_pt1 | contig 11136 bp, 9 predicted proteins | sample COG_09_FD_184753 | JGI IMG/M metagenome (GOLD analysis project Ga0209335, IMG submission 184753) | Pelagic Microbial community sample from North Sea - COGITO 998_met_09 (SPAdes) (version 2) | ecosystem: Environmental > Aquatic > Marine > Neritic zone/Coastal water | place: Helgoland, sampling...
TACACCAAGTTTTCTTACAATTTCATAAAAATATGTATCACAAGACTGTTTCATTGCACTTTTTAAACTCACAATGCCATGGCCTTTTTTTTTCCAGCAGTGGTAAGTTTGTCCATACATTTCAATCTTACCCGTACAGTTGACTTTAAAATTTTCATTAATAATTCCATTTTCTAGAGCAGAAAGAGCTACTATGGGTTTAAATGTTGATCCTGGAGAATATAAACCTGATAAAGTTTTATTAACCAGCGGTTTTAAAGGGTTGTTTCTAATTAACTGCCAATCGTCTTGATTGATCCCAAAAAGAAACAAATTTGGATCAAATGATGGTGAAGATTGCATAGCTAAAATATCACCTGTGTAAATATCCATTACACTTATTGAACCAGCTACATCTTTTAAAAGCTCACTACATAATTTTTGAATTTCTGTATCTATTGTAAGTTTAATAGTCTTACCATTTAATCCGTCTGTGTGATCAAGTTGACTAATTCTTTTTCCATATGCATTAACTTCATATCTCTGAATACCATTTGTGCCAATCAGTTCATTTTCAAAAGTTTTTTCTAACCCAGTTTTTCCAACTTTTAAACCTGGTACGTGTTTACTTTTAATCATCTCGTTATTTAAAATATCTTTCTCACTAGCTTCACTGACATAACCCAAAACATGGGTATAATTTTCATTAAATGGATAATTACGGGAAACTGATAAAACTGGTTTTGCACCATTTAAATCGTGTAAAAAATAATTAACTTTTGTAAATTGTTCCCAAGTTAAGTTCTTAGAGATAATTAAAGTTTCCCAGGATTTTTGTTTGTTTTTTTGGTTCATTATTCTTTTAAATTGTGCACTATCAAGACTTAAAATTTCTTTTAACCTTACCATTAAATATCTAAAATCTTCTACCTCTTCAGGAATAACGTGCAATTGATACACTTTTAAATTACCAGCAATCACATTTCCAAAATAATCTAAGAATTCACCTCTAACTGGAGGTAACCTCCATTCACGTAACCTATTTTTGTCAGATAAAGTTAAATATTTTTTATTTTCTGTAATTTGTAATGAAAATAGTCGAACTACTATTCCTGTAAATACAATTAATTTCGCAGCACCAATAATAAACATTCTTCTATTAATGGTTTGAATTTTTTTTACACCAAAATTTTCACCTAGCATTAGTTCTGCCTACAAAATAATTTTCAAAAAAATCAAATAAGTTTGAAAATAAAAAATATAATAAAAAAGTACATATAATATTTATTATTTGGTCAAAATATTCTAATTGATAATTAAAAATAAAATTTAAAATTATAAATAATAATGAATTTACAATTAATATAGTTATAAGAAAAAAAATACAATCTTTGATTAAACTTGGTCTTAAAGTAATATTTCTAAGATAGGCAGCAGCTCCACAAAGTATCAAATACATTAAACTACTTAATCCAATTGGAGTTCCTATAACAACATCGTTAAATAAACCTGCTATAAAAATATAAATATATCCTAAGCTCTCACTTTTTTTTAAGCTGTAATAAAAAATTAAGATATAGGAAAAATTAAATGAAAAATATTTCAAACCTAAATAATTAAAATCAAAATTATTTAAAACAGATATAAAAAGTAGGATTAATGGTATTTGTGATAATATTTTCCTGATTAAACTATTATTTTTTAGCTCTGTCATTTAGCCTCACTACTTATGTATGAAAAAATTTTTACAAATTTTAATTGAGAAAAATCTGAAAAAAATATAACTTTTTCTTCTTCATTTGAGTAATTACTATTTAATCTACCTACTGGTATTCCTGCTTTGAATAAACCACCAGTACCTGATGTGTAAATAATAGATTGGTTTTCAATAATCTCATCTTTTTTACTATATTGAATGATCCCATAATCTTTACCTGTCCCTGATAATATAGACTGTATTCCATTTGGTTCTACAGTAACTGGTATTTTGCTATTCAAATCTGAAAGTAATAATACCCTAGATGATAAATAATTGACCTGAACAACTTTTCCAATTAGATATTCTCCATCCATAGCAACCATTCCAAGATTAACCTTATGTTTGCTTCCCTTATTAATAATAGTTGATTTTAGAAATGGGCTTCCTTTATCACTTAAAACTTTGGCAAATATAGTGTCAGATTCAATTACATAGTCCTCAACTATGTTTTTCAATTTTTGATTTTCATTAACAATAAACTCATTTAATAAATCTTTTGATCTTAAAATTGCTAATTCAGATTTATTTTTTTCATTTTCTTTATAAAGATTGAAGTGATTTTGAGCTTTGAGATAATTATCTTTTAAAAAATTTTCTGGTCCAGAGACTATAAAAGAAGATCTATAAACTACCTCGTTAATTGCAATTTTTATGTAATTTATAGCTTTAAAATTTAAACTACCTAAAGTTAAAAAAATTATAGAAAAAAATATTAAACCTAGCAGTGAAAATCTTTGCTGTGTTCCTTTTTTTAAAAAAGCAGACCTTATTGCAATTACAAAATCATCTCTGCTTGTTTCCATTATTTTTAGTACTCAGATAACATGGTAGAAAAAGTCTCCTCTTGATCTAAAGCCTTTCCAGTACCAATTGCAACACATGCTAAGGGGTCATCTGCAACATGTACTGGTAGTCCGGTTTCTTTAGAAAATCTTTTATCAATATTTTTTAGTAACGCTCCACCACCCGTTAGTGTTAACCCCATATCAACCAAGTCTGCAGATAATTCTGGAGGTGTGTTTTCTAATGCATCTTTTATGCCATTCACCATTTCTTTTAAAATATCATTTAAAGCTTCTGCTGTATCTTCTTCGGTAATATTTACTTCCTTAGGTGTGCCTGATCTTAAATCTCTACCTTTTACTGCAAAAGTATTGGTATTTGTGGGAATTGCAGTTCCGATTTCTTTTTTTATTTTTTCTGCAGTGCTATCTCCAATCATAAGATTATATTCTTTTCTCATGTAGTTAACTAGTGCGGTATCCATTGCATCTCCTGCAACTCTTAATGATCTAGAATAAACAAGACCTCCTAAAGACATAACTGCTATCTCCGTAGTGCCTCCACCAATATCAACAACCATTGATCCAGTTGCTTCTGAGATTGGAAGGCCTGCACCAATAGCTGCAGCAATAGGCTCTTCAATTAATTGTACTCTTCTTGCTCCTGCTGCAAGTGCACTATCTTGAATTGCTTTTCTTTCAACTGGAGTTGATCCAGTTGGAACACAGATTAAAATTCTAGGGTTTGCAAAAGTTCTATTTTTATGAACTTTTTTAATAAAATGTTTAATCATTTCCTCTGTAACAATAAAATCTGCAATCACACCGTCTCTTAAAGGTCTAATGGCACTAATATTACCAGGTGTTCTTCCAAGCATTGTTTTTGCTTCGTCACCAACTGCTAAAACAGTCTTTTTTCCTCCATTATCCGCTATAGCAACAACGGATGGTTCGTTTAAAACTACACCTTGTCCTTTTAATACAACAAGTGTGTTTGCAGTACCAAGGTCAATCGCCATATCTTGGCTCCAAATATTAGTTAAATTTTTAAACCATTTAGACATCTTATATTCCCTTCACTTTCTGAGTTTCATGCTCTATCGGAGCAGTTTTTTTTCTTTTAATTATCATTTTATTTAAAGCACTTAAATAAGCGTTAGCTGACGCTACCAATGTGTCTGTGTCTGCTGCTTGTCCTACAGTAGTTTTTCCTTCTTCTTCAATCCTAACACTTACAGTTGCTTGAGCATCTGTTCCTTCTGTAACTGCATGAACTTGATATAATTGTAATTTAACATCGTGTGGATACAAAACTTTTATACATTTAAAAATAGCATCTACAGGACCATCACCTGTTTCAGAAGTTGTTTTAACTTCACCATAAACATCAAGAGTCATTTCAGCTTTTTGTGGCTCACCAGTTCCTGCAAAAACCTTTAATGATTTTAGATTAATTAAATATTTATCCAAAACCATACTATCATCAACCAAAGCTGCGATATCGTCATCATAAACATGTTTTTTTTTATCTGCTAATATTTTAAACTTACCAAAGGCAGTTTGAATTACATCGTCGGTAACATCCACATAACCAAGATCATTTAATTTTTCTTTAAATGCATGTCTACCAGAATGTTTTCCCATCACTAAAGAAGTTTTTTTAACACCAACACTTTCTGGTGTCATAATTTCATATGTTTCTCTATGTTTAAGCATACCATCCTGATGAATGCCTGCTTCATGTGCAAATGCATTTTTTCCAACAACTGCTTTGTTAAACTGCACTGGAAAAGTTGCATTAGATACAACTTTTGAAGCTTTACTTAATAATTCAGTCTTAATTCCTGTTGTATAGGGCATTAAGTCATTTCTAGTTCTTATCGCCATCACAATTTCTTCAAGAGCAGCATTTCCTGCTCTTTCACCTATACCATTAATAGTACATTCAACCTGTCTTGCACCCGCAGAAACTCCTGCTAAAGAATTTGCAACTGCTAAACCTAAGTCGTTATGACAGTGAACAGACAAAATAGCTTTATCAATATTTGGAACTTTATTTTTTAAAGTTGTAATAATTTTAGTAAACTCTGAAGGAGTTGTATAGCCAACAGTATCTGGAATATTTACTGTTCTCGCTCCACTATTAATTGCAAGTTCAACTATTTTACACATAAAATCCATATCAGTTCTTGTGCCATCTTCACAAGACCATTCAACATCATCAGTAAGATTTCTTGCATAACTTACGCTTTCTTTTATTGCGTCTAAAACTTGTTCTGGAGACTTATTTAACTTGAACTTCATATGAAGTGGACTGGTTGAAATAAATGTATGGATTCTAAATCTTGGGGCAGCTTTTAATGCTTCATGGCATGCATCAATATCTTTTTTACTAGATCTTGCTAACCCACATGGAATTGAGTTTCTTAAAATTTTACTTATTGCTGTTACAGCTTCAAAATCTCCTGGAGATGCAATAGGAAATCCAGCTTCAATTATATCAATTCCCATTTCATCAAATACTCTTGAAATTTGAATTTTTTCTTCAAGACTCATTGATGCGCCTGGTGATTGCTCACCATCTCGCATCGTAGTATCAAATATAATAACTTTATCTTTGTCGCTCATAGCCAATAATTTTGGAAAAAATATAATACAATCTATAATAGATATTGCAAAATAATTGTTATATTTTGCCTATAATTTTTGGTCGATTTGGGTTTAAAGTAAAAATTAACTCTTATCGCTATCTATTAATTTCTTCTTACCAATCCAAGGCATCATTGCTCTAAGCTCAGCGCCCACTTTTTCAATTGGATGATCTGCGAGATCTTTTCTCATTTTTAAAAAGTTCTTCTGTCCACCTTCACACTCTTTCATCCAGTCTTTAGTAAATTTACCAGATTGAATATCAGCTAAAACTTCTTTCATTCTTTTTTTGCTTTCACTATCTACTACTTTTTTACCAGATACATACTCACCGTATTCTGCTGTATTTGAGATAGAGTAATTCATGTTAGCAATTCCACCTTCATAAATTAAATCTACAATTAATTTTACTTCGTGAAGACATTCAAAGTATGCCATTTCAGGTTCATATCCTGCTTCAGTTAAAGTTTCAAAACCATTTTTAATCAGCTCTACTAACCCACCACAAAGAACTGATTGTTCACCAAATAAATCCGTTTCACATTCGTCTTTGAATGTTGTTTCAATAATGCCCGACTTTCCACCACCAATTGCTGAAGCGTATGATAATGCAAGGTCTCGTGCTTTACCTGTTCCATCCTGATGAACAGCAAATAAACATGGTACTCCGCCACCTCTTTCAAATTCACTTCTAACTAAATGTCCAGGTCCTTTTGGTGCAACCATAAATACATCTAAATCTTTTCTTGCATCAATAAGTTTATAATGAATGTTTAACCCGTGAGCAAAAGCTATACTTGTTCCTGGTTTAATTCTTTGGTCAATATGATTTTTGTAAATTGCTGCTTGTAATTCATCTGGAGTAAGTATCATCGCAACTTCTGCCCACTCTGCAGCATCAGATAAACCCATTACTTTTAAACCTTTAGATTCTGCTTTTGCTTTACTTGCAGATCCATCTCTAAGAGCTACAACAACTTCTTTAGCTCCACTATCTTTTAAGTTTAATGCATGTGCATGTCCTTGGCTTCCATAACCAAAAATTGCTATTTTTTTACTCTTAATTAAATCTACATCTGCATCTTTTTCATAAAACATTTTCATTTTTTTTCTCCTTTATAATTAATTAAAAATCTCTGCGCCTCTTGTCATTGCTACCGCTCCAGTTCTTGAGGCGCTAACAAAACCAAATGGTTTTAAATTTTTTACTACGTTATCTATCTCTCTTCTTAATGCTGTTATTTGAATTACAGCCGATTTATTTGTTTGATCTAATATAACTGGATTGTATTTTTTACAAGCATTTAAAGCTTTCTTAATTTTGCTAGAATTTGCAACAATTTTTAATAGAGCCATCTCTTTAAATATAACATTTTTATCATCTCTTTTAAAATTTCCAACTTTATGGACTGGAACTAGCTTTTTTAATTGTAATACAATTTGTTCTATAACTTGGGGTGTTCCAATAGTTACAATTGTAATTCTAGAAAGATTTTTTTTGTGATCTACCTCTGCAACAGCTAAAGATTCAATATTATATCCCCTTCCTGAAAATAACCCAACTACTCTTGATAATACACTTGCTTCATTATCAACCCATACAACAATAATATGTGTATCTAATTTTCCAAGTTTGGTTGGTATGCTATATGCTGATTTAGATTTTACCATTTTAAACTAAAGCTTTTCCTTTTCCTGTAATTTTGTTGTCTTCTTGGTCTTTGGGTCCTAATAACATTTGGTTGTGAGGTTTTCCTGATGGTATCATTGGAAAGCAATTCTCATCTTGATCAACATGACAATCAAAGATTACTGGTCTATCAGTATTAATCATTTCTTCAATTTTCTCGTCTAGCTCATCTGGATCTTCTGCTCTAATTCCAACGCACCCATAAGCTTCAGCTAATTTAACAAAATCTGGTAACGCTTTTGAATAGCTTTCAGAATAGTTTTTTTCATGAAGAAGCTCCTGCCACTGTCTAACCATACCCATATATTGGTTATTTAAGATAAATATCTTTACAGGTAGATTATATTGAGCTGCTGTTGACATCTCTTGTATGTTCATTAAAATTGAAGCTTCTCCAGCAATATCTACAACTAATTTTTTGGGATGTGCAACTTGTACCCCTATTGCCGCTGGTAACCCATAACCCATAGTTCCAAGTCCACCTGATGTCATCCATCTATTAGGTTTATTAAATTTATAGTGTTGTGCCGCCCACATTTGATGCTGTCCAACCTCGGTGGTAATATATGTGTCTTGATTTTTTGTTAATTCATAAAGTCTTTGCACGGCATGTTGTGGCTTAATAATTTTACTACTATTAACAAAATTTAGAGATTGTTTTGTTCTCCATTTCTGAATTTGTTGCCACCATTTTGAAGTTTTTTGTTTATTAGATTTTTCTAAATTTAAATTTTTCTTTTTTAAAGTTTGTGTTGTAGATTTAATGACATCACTAACATCTCCTACAATAGATAAATCAACTTTTACAATTTTATTTATTGATGATGGGTCAATATCAATATGAACCTTTTTAGATTTTGGAGAAAATTCATCAATTTTGCCAGTAATACGGTCATCAAATCTTGCGCCTATATTAATTAATAAGTCACAGTCATGCATTGCGTTGTTAGCTTCATAAGTTCCATGCATACCAAGCATTCCTAAGAATTGACTATCATCTCCTGGGTAAGCACCTAAGCCTTGAAGAGTTGATGTAATTGGAAACCCAGTTATAGAAACAAGTTCTCTTAATAGCATACTTGCTTTTGGACCTGAATTAATTACTCCACCGCCAGTATAAAAAACTGGTCTTGAAGCTTTTTTCATTAAATCGACTAATTGATCAATATCATTTTGCTTAAATGCATTAAGAGATTTTTCTTTTAATTTTTTTTCTTTTTTAGGTTTAAAATACTTTGCTTTTGCAAATTGAATATCTTTTGGAATATCAACTAGTACTGGTCCTGGTCTTCCAGTTGTTGCAACTTCAAACGCTTCATGCATTATTCTTGGAAGATCATTGATATCTTTAACTAACCAATTATGTTTTGTGCACGGTCTAGTAATTCCTGTAGTATCACACTCTTGGAAAGCGTCCGTTCCAATTAAGTGTGTTGGCACTTGACCTGAAATGCAAACTAGTGGAACTGAATCCATGTAGGCATCAGTTAATGCAGTTACAACATTAGTAGCACCTGGTCCTGATGTAACCAATACAACGCCAGGTTTTCCTGTTGATCTTGCATAACCCTCTGCAGCGTGACCAGCACCTTGTTCGTGTCTAACTAAAATATGTTTTATTGATGGATGGTTTTTTAACTCATCATAAATTGGGAGTACTGCTCCACCCGGATAACCAAAAATATGTTCTACTTTTTGGTCTTCCAGACACTTAAAGACAATTTCAGCTCCTGAATATAATTTTGACATTCAGGCAATCTATCGGACTTTATGTTAATTGGTCAAGTTTAAGCGATGATTTTTTTAATTTTTTTATATAGTCAGAAATCTTAATAGGATTAATTTTTTTCCAAGATGTCATCCTGCTTCTCGCCCATGTGGCTTGTCTTTTGGCGTATTGTCTTGTTTTAATTGAAATTAACTCTTGTGTTTGATCTAAATTAATTTTTCCATCTAGGTACTGTGTCAATTCGTCAATCCCTATTACCCTATTTACACTTAAATCCTTTTTGATTTTCAATTTAATAAATTTTTTTACCTCCTTTATTGCTCCTTCCTCAATCATCTTGATTGATCTTAATGAAATTCTCTTAATTAAATCTTCTCTTTTAAAGTCAATATATAGTTTTAAAAATTCTTCATCTTTGAATTCAGATTTAGTTTTGTTTAACCATTCATACATGGAAATTTTTGTAAATGATTTAATCTCAAAGGCTCTAATTGTTCTTTGAATATCATTTGGATCAAATTTATCTTTAACTTTGGGGTCAATTTTTAAAAGTTTCTTATAAAACTTTTTCTGTCCTTCTTTTTCTTGTATCAATCTAATTTTATTTCTAAACTTAAGAGGTATTTCTGGTATTTTAACCAAACCATCAATTAAAGATTGAAAATATAAACCTGTACCTCCAACCAATATAGGAATTTTATTTTTTTTTTTTATTTTTTTAATATTTTTAATTGCATTTTTTAACCATTTACCTGTGGAAAATTTTTTATTTAAATCAACAACACCATACATGTGATGTTTAATATTTTTTTGCTCCTCTTTATTTGGTCTTGCAGTGAGAATTTTTAATTGCTTATAAACCTGCATGCTATCTGCATTGACTATCTCTCCATTAACCTTTTTTGCAATTTTTATGGCAAAATTTGATTTACCTGATGCGGTAGGACCTGAAATTAAAATTATCTTGGACTGTTTGTCCATTATCAATCTAACTTAACACCAATATATCTTCTTTGGTTTTGACTATTATAGATGACAATCAAAATTGTTTTTTGATTAGATTTTAAAGCTTTATTAACTATATCTTCCAGGTCTTTTATAGACTTAATTTTTTTCTTTTGAGCCTCAACTATTATATCACCCACGTTTAGATAGTTAACTGGACTGTTTTTACCAATATTAGTTATAACTAAACCTGTTGTCTGATTTGGAAGTTTTCTTTGCTCAATATCTTTTTTATTTAATAATCTTGCAATAATTTTTAAAGATTTAATTTCTGAAATCTCTGGTGTTTCAGGGGCTGCTTCTTTTTTCTCCTCTTTAAAGTCTTCAGAAGTTTCCAATCTTCCCAGTTCAATTTTTTTCGTAATTTCTTTTTTATTTCTCCAAATTTTAACATTAACTGTTTTACCCACTTCAGTTTGTGCAACAATTTTTGGCAGCTCCTTCATTTCATTAATTTTTGTTCCATCAAATTCTAAAATGATATCTCCTGCTTTAATGCCAGCTTTGTCTGATGGACTTTTTTCAGCAACACTCGCAACTAATGCTCCTCTTGGTTCATCTAATTTTTCAATATCAGCAATTTCTTTAGTTACCACTTGGATTCTAACACCAAGCCAGCCTCTTTTAGTTTCACCAAATTCTACTAACTGACTAACAACTTTTTTTGCACTATTGGATGGTATTGAAAAACCTATACCAATTGAACCACCTTTACCTAAAATCGCTGTATTAATTCCTATTACATCTCCATTCATATCAAATAATGGTCCTCCAGAATTTCCTGAATTAATTGATGCATCAGTTTGTATGTAGTCTTCATACCTTGAAAGGCCTATCGATCTATTTCTTGCTGAAATAATTCCTGAAGTTACGGTTCCACCTAAGCCAAATGGATTTCCAATAGCTATAACCCAATCTCCAATTCTTGCTTTATCTGAGTCACCAAAATTAACTGGAATAAATTTGTCTTTAGAAACTATTTGAAGGACAGCAATATCAGATAAAGGGTCAGCTCCAATAATCGTAGCTTTATATTCTTTATCTCCACCAACTCTTACAACAATATCCTCTGAATCTTGAATAACGTGATTATTTGTAATTACGATTCCTTTTTCATCAATAATAAATCCTGATCCTAATGCTGAAGATTTTCTTTTCTGTGGTGTACCAAATTCCTTAAACATATCTTCGAAAGGAGAGCCAGGGGGAAATTGAAAACCTGGAAAAGGGTTAGTATTTGTTGTTACAATTGTTGTTGTTGAAATGTTTACAACTGATGGCATTAATCTTTCTGCCAAGTCAGCAAATGATGCGGGTGCATCTTGAGCAGATACTTGCATTGTAAAAGTTAATGTAAAAAATACTATTATTAATTTTTTAATTCTGTTCATTTTAATTTTTAATATACCAAATAATTACAAATCCAATTACTGCAAAAATTAACCCACCACTTCTTAGCTGTGAATCTTTAATTAACTCCATTTTTTTTAACATACTTTTCATTTTTGATGGAAATAAGGCGTATAATATTCCTTCTATGAAA
>Ga0209335_10005863_pt1 | contig 11131 bp, 14 predicted proteins | sample COG_09_FD_184753 | JGI IMG/M metagenome (GOLD analysis project Ga0209335, IMG submission 184753) | Pelagic Microbial community sample from North Sea - COGITO 998_met_09 (SPAdes) (version 2) | ecosystem: Environmental > Aquatic > Marine > Neritic zone/Coastal water | place: Helgoland, sampling...
ATTGTTGATTTTGCAAATTCAGTTGGAAGTATTAGACCTACAAATTTTGGAGAATTTTTTAATGTAAAATCTATTCCTAAGCCAAATGATTTAGCATATACATCGCTTGCTCTTTCTCCTCATACAGATAATCCATATCGTAAACCAGTACCTTGTATCCAATTACTTCATTGTATTGAGAATGAAGTTAGTGGAGGCTTATCAACTTTAGTTGATGGTTTTAAAGTTGCAACACACTTAAAAAAAAATAATCCTAAATATTTTGAAATTTTAACAAAAATAAAAGTAAAGTTTAAATTTACAGATAAAGATGTTGTTTTAGAAAACAGAGGTGAGTTAATTGAACTAGATGAAAAATATGATTTTAAGCAAATAAGATTTAGTACAAGATTAGATTATGTGCCTCCATTAAAAAAATATCAGTTAGACATGTACTACAAGGCAAGAAAAGAAATATCTAGCCTTTATAATTCAGAAAAATTTAAAATTGAATTTAAGTTAATGCCTGGTGATCTAATGATAATGGATAACCACCGTTTACTACATGGTAGAACGGCTTATGATGCAAATGAAGGTAAAAGATTTTTACAAGGATGTTATATAGATCATGATAGTAGCGAAGGTAAGCTTAGACATCTAAAGAGAAAATTTAATCTTTAAGATATTTTGTTAATCTGCTCTTCTGCATCTTTAATAGATTTTTCATAATCTAATGCCATTTGATCAGCTGCTATAATCTTTATCTTTTTAATTCCAAAAAAATTTAAAACATGAATTAACCAAGGAGTTAAAAAATCATCTTTACTATTAATTTTTGTACCACCAGAAGTAATTACAAGATAAACTTGTTTATCTTGTAGTAAACCAACCCTACTTCCATCTTCATTATATTTAAATGTTTCCTTAACTCTTGCAGCTAAATCTGACCATGCTTTTAAAGTTGCTGGTGGGCCAAAGTTATAAATTGGAACTGAAATTATTATAATATCACTTTCTTTTAATTCTAAAACAAGCTTATCTGATAGCTCAAACATTTTTTTATGTTGCTCTGTTTGTTCATCTTTTGGAATTTTCATTCCTGATTCAGTTAAACCTGATACGAAAAGCATTTCATCATCAAGATCTCTATAAACCACTTCATCTTCTGGTTTCTTAATCTTATCTAATAATTTTTTTGCTAAAGCCCTTGAAGTTGAACCTTTTTTTCTGGCACTGGAGTCGATTTGATAAATTTTCATAAATTATTGATTAATTATTATCCGAAATTTTGCATAAATGGAAAGATATTTAAAATATAGTAACCAAGCACCTGTAGTTGATTGGTTAAAATTAAAACTCCAGTCACAAGTAATATAAATCCACCAATTTTTGAGACTATATTTATATTTTTCTTAAAATTTTTAGAAAATATTAAAAACTTTTGTATTAAATACCCTGATAAAACAAATGGAATAGCTAAACCTAGTGAATAAAAGCTTAATAGTACTATTGCTCTAAATATAGTCTCCTCTGTTGATGCTAATGCAAGGATTGATCCTAAGATTGGTCCAATGCATGGAGTCCAACCAAACCCAAAAGCCATCCCAACTATAAAAGAGAACCAAATATTAGTATTTTTTTTTGTATATATTTTTTTTTCTGAATTTAAAAAACTAATGTTTAAAACACCAATCAATTGAAGTGAAAATACTATTATAACTAGACCTGCAAATATTCTCAACGTTTGTGAGTTTTGTAAAAATAATTGACCCAAAAAAGAAGCAGCTGCTCCAAAAATTATAAAAACAAAAGAGAAGCCCAGAGAAAACAATATCAATGGGAGTATATTTATTTTTTTTTGTGCTATCAGTTCATTTAAAGATGCTCCTGAAATAAAAGAAATATAACCTGGTATTAAAGGTAAAACGCAGGGCGATAAAAAACTAATTAAACCTGCTCCAAATGCAATTAATAATTCAAACATATATTACTTATTCATTTATTACTTTTGTTTTTTGTTCACCTAAATTATCAACTTTTAAATTCATCTTATCACCATTTTTTAAGAACATTGGTGGACTCATACCTAAGCCAACTCCAGGCGGAGTACCAGTTGTAACAATATCACCTGGCATTAATGTTATAAAGTTGCTTATATGAGCAACAAGAAAGTTAAAATTAAAAATCATTTGCTTTGTATTTCCAGTTTGATGTCTTTTTCCATTAACATCTAAAGATAAATTAATATTTCTAGTATCTTTAATCTCATCTTTTGTAACTAGGTAAGGTCCTAATGGTCCAAATGTATCTCCTGACTTACCTTTAACCCATTGACCTCCTAGATTTTTTTGCCAATCACGTTCACTAATATCATTACAAATACAATATCCAAAAATATAATCCTGAGCATCTTTTTCTAAAACTCTTTTTGCTTTTTTTCCAATAACAAAAGCTATTTCAACTTCATGATCTAATTTTTTTGATCCTTTTGGTATTATAATATTGTCATTTGGTCCAACTATTGAATGAACTGATTTATTAAAAAGAACTGGGTTTTTTGGTGGCTCTGCTCCTGTTTCTTTTGCATGTTCTGTATAATTTAATCCAATTGCAAAAAAATTTCCTGGTTTTGTTATGCATGAACCAATTCTATTACTTTGATCTATCTCTTCTAAACCTTCTAAATCAATTTTTTTTAACTTTTCAAGATTTTCAAAGTTAATTGTATTAGGATTTAAATCTTCTAAATAAGTCGAAAGATTTCTATATTTTCCATTTTTATCAATAGCTGCTGGTATTTCTTGACCAAGCCTGCCTAGTCTTAATAATTTCACTTTGTTAACCTTTTATACCCATGTGAGTATACTTAACATTAAGGTAATCCTTGATTGCCATTGATCCACCTTCTCTTCCATATCCACTTTGTTTAATTCCACCAAAAGGTGCTTCAGCAATTGCAACAAAACCAGTATTGACTGCTACAGATCCTGTTTCTAATTGTTCTGACGCTAAATTAGCAGTTTCCATTGAATTAGTACAAACATAACTACATAATCCAAGTTCATGATTATTTGCTCTTTCAATTACTTCATCAAAATTTTTAAATGATAACATTGGTACCAATGGACCAAATGGCTCTTGTTTCATGATAGTATAATCATCTTTTACATTATCAAATATTGTTGGCTCATAGAAAAAACCTTTATTAAACCCAGCAGGTCTTTTTCCACCTAATAAAACTTTAGCTCCTTCTTTTTTTGTTATTTCAACTAACTCTTCAATCTCATCTAGTCTTTTTTTAGTTGTCAAAGGGCCTAGTTGAGTTTCAGGATCCATGCCATTTCCAATTTTTAATTTTTTAGTTTTTTCAATAAATAAATTTAAGAATTCATCTTTTTTAGATTCTTGAATATAAAATCTATTGGGAGATATGCACACTTGACCATTATTTCTAAATTTTGCAGCTATAGCCATATCTGCTGCTTTTTTAATATTTGCATCATCAAATACAATAAAAGGAGAATGACCTGAAAGTTCCATTGTTACTCTTTGAACTTTATCAGCAGCTTGTTTTAAAATTAATTTACCAACTCTTGATGATCCTGTAATTGAAATTTTTTTAACAATATCAGATTTAATTAATTGAGAGGCTATACTAGGCGGGTCTCCAGATAAAAGATTAACAACTCCTGGAGGAATACCACATTCTCTACAAATATCCACTAATTCCATTACAACGCCAGGTGTAATAACATCTGGTTTTATGATAACAGAACACCCTGCAGCCAGTGCAGTTGAAATTTTTCTTGCAGATAAAACTAATGGAAAATTCCAAGGTGACAATGCAGCAACAACTCCAACAGGTTGATAATAAACATGTACTCTTGTATCCTCAAATCTACTTTCTACAGTTTGACCATAAATTCTTTTTGTTTCTTCAGCATTCCATTCAAAAATATCTGCTGCACCTGCAACTTCTCCTTTTCCTTCAGCTAAAGGTTTTCCAACTTCTAATGTCATCCACTTTGCTAAGACATCTTGTTTTTCTCTCATCTTATCTGCAATTTTTCTTATAGTATAAGCTCTCTGCCAAGGTGCAGTTTTTTTCCATACTTGTAATCCTTTTTCTGCTGACTTTAATGCTCTCTCAACATCAGCAGGCGAAGCTTTTGATGCATTGCCTAAAACTTCTTCAGTTGCAGGGTTGATAACTTCATAAGTATCCTTATTAGAAGAAGGTGACCAGTTGCCATCAATGAATTGTCCAAATTTATCGTACATAATTTGCTAAACCTTAAGTTGATTTTAAAAAAATTTTTTGTCACAAATTTTTAACAAATATGTTTTAATCTTTCAAATTAATAAAGGAGAAACTAATGGCTAAATTTATAGTTATGGGATGTTATACAGCGAAAGGACTTGGAGGATTTGTAAGTAATCCAGATACAGACCGAAAAGCTGCTACAACTGCTCTTTGTGAAGCAGCCGGTGCAAAACTAACTGGTTATGCAGGTCTAAGAGGTAAGTATGATTTTATGGTAGAGGTTGAGGGAACTTTTGAGCAAGCTTCAGCATCTGGAATGGTTGCAGTATCTAGTGGTGCAGTTACAGATTTCTCTGTTCATGAAGTTATAGACTTAAATGTAGTTGCAAAAATAGCAAATAAAATGGCTTCTGGATATAAAGAGCCAGGTAAATAAAATAAATTTTAACTTCCAGTATTCAATACTGGAAGTTAACTGGCTTCAAACAATATGGGGAACATTTTTCCACCCAAGCTATCACCATTTTTATAACCTTCATCTTGCATTGCTTTTCTATAATTATAACTTGTCCAATCTCCTACGTAACTAATTTTAGCATCTTCTTTAGCTACTCTTAAAGTATAACGACTTAATGTTTTTTTTGGTATTGAAGAGCTAAGTGTTCCATGAAGGGTTCTCATATCAAATATAACAGCATCTCCTAATTCACAATCCCATTGTAAAAAATCATATTTATCTTTATTTCTCAAAATATCTGGTGGTAATTCATATTTTTTACCATCAACAATACATTCATTACCTTCAATTTTGTGACCATCTTTAAAAAGTACTCTTAAAAAAAGTTTATTCCATAAGTGAGAGCCCTTCACCCATACAACACCTTCATTTTTACCTGTTTTTTGTAATGGCAACCAAAGAACACACATTGTTCCATCCATATCAAAATAACTTATATCATGATGAAACGGTGTAGAAGATTTAGATCCAGCTTCTCTTAAAAACCAATTATCCATTACAAGATTTATTTTTTTAGCAGACATTAGTTCAGCAGCCATTTTTGCGTACGGTGAGTTATAAATAAAATCTTTAAACTCAGGAACTAAATTCCATGTCCAATAATCTTCTAAATATTTTGGAACATTTTTTTTTATAGTATGTGATTTAAATCTAGGACTTGGATTTTTAATATCTCTCTCAATCCCCTTCTTTAATTCATTTATCCAATTAATACCAAATTTTCCTTTAATAAAAATAGCACCATCTTTTTTGAACTGGTTTATTTCACTTTTGGTAAGAATTTCATTCATGATATATGCTTTTTAATGTGTTAGAATATATAATATATATTTATAGATGAAAACACTTACTGACACCTTTGGAAGAAAATTTCCCTACATAAGATTATCTATTACTGATGTTTGTAATTATAAATGTACTTACTGTTTACCACAAGGTTATAAAAAAACTCCAGGCGATATGAGAAGTTTTATGTCTGCTGAAGAGATATCAAGATTATCAAAAGCTCTGTCTGAATTAGGAGTTTGTAAAATTAGATTAACTGGTGGAGAACCAACAGTTAGAAAAGATTTTTTTGATATCCTTAAAGATATGAAAAAAAATTCAAATATTCCTAAAGTAACAATTACTACTAACGGATATCAATTAAATAAAATTGCTAAAAAATTATATGAAACTGGTTTAGATGGAATAAATATTAGTATAGATAGCTTAAATAGAGAAACTTTTAAAAAATTGACTGGGCACGATAGGCTTCCAGAAATTTTGGAAGGGATTAAAATTTTACAAAAACTAAATTTCAAAAATATAAAAGTTAATGCTGTTTTACTCAAAGGTATTAATGACTCTTTTGAAGAATTTGAAAAATTTGGAAATTTTATAAAAAATAATAAAATTGATTTTAGGTTTATAGAGTTAATGCAAACAGGTGATAATTTAGATTATTTTAAAAAAAATCATGTTTCTTCAAAAATATTTAGAGAATATTTAGATAGAAATGATTGGATATACCAAACCCACGGTAAAGATGCAGGTCCTGCTTTAAATTTTATTCATCCAAATTTTAAGGGTAAATTTGGATTAATTGCTCCCTACTCTAAAGATTTTTGCAAAACATGTAATAGATTAAGAATTACATCAAGAGGTGATTTAAGATTATGTTTATTTGGAAACACAGGAATTAGTATTAGACATCTTTTACAAAATGATGGTCAGAAACAAGAACTTGTAGATCTTATAATAAAACAACTTCATCTTAAAAAAGAGTCACATTATTTAGAGCTTGGAGACACTGGTATTACTCCAAATTTATCAAGCACAGGAGGATAATGAAAAATTTAAAAGTTATAAATCAAAAAAATTTAAAAGATTGGGCTAAAGAAATTTTTAAAAAAAATTCATTTAATATGGTGGATGTTTCTTCAAAAAAAGAAACTTTTAGAAGAGCATTAGCATCAGGTAAAATTTATGTTGGTAAAGAAGTTTTTGATTTAATTAAAAACAAAGAAATGCCTAAAGGAGATCCTATTACTTTAGCTGAAGTTTCTGCTGTCCTAGGTGTTAAAAAAACAAGTGAATTAATTCCTTTATGTCACCCTCTTCCAATAGACCATACTGCAACTAAAATTATTATACATGAAGAAGATAATTCTTTAGAAGTATTTTGTATCGTGTCAGCTTTTGCTAAAACAGGCGTTGAGATGGAAGCAATTATGGGAGTTAATTCAGCATTAATTACTATTTATGATTTAAGCAAAATTATAAATCCACATCTTAAAATTGACAATGTTAGACTATTGATTAAAGAAGGTGGAAAAAGTGGTTTATGGACCAATCCAGATGGTCTACCAGAATTTTTAAATAATATTTTTTAATATGAAAATTAAGCTTGAACTATTTGGTGCAAGTAGAGAATTTAGTAATAACGATCACTTAGAATTTAATATTAAAAAGAAGATTGAAATTAAAGATTTTAGAAAAGAAATAATTAGTTATTTAGATAAGAAATTTAAAGGTAACGAAAACTTTAAAAAAATTGTAGAGACATCAGCTTTTTGTTCTGAAGATAATAATATTATTAGTGATAATTATAAAATTTTAAAGGATCAAAAAATTGGAATTATACCTCCAATAGGTGGTGGATAATGCTACATGCTAAAATTATAGATGTAAAAAAAGAAAAAATTAAAATCTCTACAGCTGAAAGTTTTATTGCATCTTCAAAATTTGGAGCATCAATTTTTTTTACCGGAACCGTTAGAAATATAAATGAAAACAAAAAAGTATTAGGTATGACTTATGATAGTCATGATGAATTAGTAATAAAAAGTTTTGAAGAAATATATAGTGAAGCAGATAAAAAACTAAAAATAGATGATAAAGCAGTGTTTATTGAACATGTTAAGGGGTATGTCGATTTAGGTGAAATAAGCATTATCATTGCTGTTGCTTGTAAACATAGAGACCAAACGTATATTTTATCAAGATATATAATTGAAGAGATAAAAAAAAGATCACCTATTTGGAAAAAAGAACATTATGAAGGTAATGATAGTGAATGGTTAAAAGGTAATCCTATACAAACTAATTAAAATCTTTTTTTAAATCAAAATCTTTAAAAGCTCTAATAGAGTTAACTTTCATAAAATTTGTATTTTTTTTTAATCGTTTAACCATATATTTTGCACCTATATCACCATTTATCTTTTTAAACTTATTTAATACAGAAATATTAAAACCAATTGGATTTCCAACTATATTTTTATACTTTAATATATGAACTAAATTATCTTTTTTTAATAATGAGTTATAGATTTTATTAATATGAGTTGATTTAATATAAGGCATATCTGATTGAACAATCATAAAACCTTTATTTTTTTTAGTAATTTTTTTAAGACCATATTTAATTGATGAAGATATTCCTTTTTTATAACCTTTATTAATTTGTAAAGTTATTTTTTTATTTTTTAAAATAATTTTTTTTATTTTAAGATACTCATATCCAAGTACTATAATGATTTTATTAACTTTACTTTTTATTAAAGAATCTAAAATGTGATTGATTAATGGTTTGCCTTTAAACATTTTAATTAATTTGTTTTCAGTTGGGATACGTTTTGATTCTCCTGCAGCAAGTAATATTGCTGTTATCATTTTTTATATGTTTCTGAAACTAATTGTGCTATTATTGACAAAGCTATTTCTGGCGCAGACCTTCCTCCTAATTTAATTCCTATAGGTCCATGAATTGAATTAATTTTATCTTCACTAAATCCAGCTTCTTTTAATCTTTCAGATCTGTTTGCATGAGTTTTTTTACTCCCTAGTGCTCCAATATAATAAAAATTTTTTTTTAGTGCATGTTGTAAAGCTGGATCATCAATTTTTGGGTCATGAGTTAGAGCAATTAAAGCTGTATTTGAATTTGTTTCAATTTCTTGAAAAGCTCCCTCTGGCCACTTATTCATTATTTTCATATCTGGAAATCTTTGTTGTGTTGCAAAGTATCCTCTTGGATCAATAACAATTATTTCAAAATTTAAACTTTTAGCATAATCAATAAGATATTGAGCAATATGAACAGCTCCAACAATAATCACTTTAATTGGTCTAATATAAGTTTCTACAAATATATTTGTATCTTCAATGATGCCATTTTTTTTATTTTTGTAAAAATTTATTATTTGATCTTGATATTTTTCAAAATCTTTATTTATAGACTTATTATTTTCAAATATAATCGAATTTCCATCTAAGAGATTTGTAATAATGGCAAATTCTTTTTTATCATTCTTTAATTTAATAATTTCTCTAAGTAGTGACTGTTTCATTTAATTTACCTGCTCTAAATAAACTGCTATTTCCCCACCACATGCGAGCCCTACTTCCCAAGCACTTTCATTTGAAACTTTAAATTCTATCTTTTTAAAAGGTTTTTTTTCTTTGATAATTGCTATGCATTCTCTTACGACTGCTGACTCTACACATCCGCCTGAAACTGACCCTGAAAAATCACCATTTTCATTAACAATCATTCTACTACCTGTCGGCCTAGGAGATGATCCCCAAGTTTGTATTACAGTTGCTAAGACAACTTTTTGATTGGCTTTTACCCAATCATTTGCTTCTTCTAAAATTTTTTCATCAAATGAATTTTTCATTCATTAATATTAAACAAATTTTATTAAGTTTGAAATAGTTAACAGGCTTCCACAGCTTTTTTAGCATACGTTGTAACTAAACTTGCTCTAAACTCTGCTGAAGCATGAATATCTGCGTTCATCTCAGAACTATCTAGCTTCATTCCATCAATTGCAGAAGAAGAAAAACTAGATGATAATTTTTTTGATAAATCTTTATCAATATAAACAGAGGGTTTTGCACCTGTAATAGCCACATTAACTTCTTTTTTATACTTAGCTAAATAAACGCCTACTATCGCATATCTTGATGCAGGATTTGGGTGTTTTTGATAATTTGATTTATCAGGTATTTGAAATTCTACTGCCTCAATTAATTCACCTTTTTTTAAAGCAGTTTCAAACATTCCTTTAAAAAATTTAGATGCTTCTATTTTTCTCCCGTTAGTATGAATAATTGCATTGAGAGCCATGCAGGCTGACGGATAACATGCAGAAGGATCATTGTTTGCAATAGATCCACCAACTGTACCTCTATTTCGAACTTGTGCGTCACCTATTCCACCTGCCAGTTTTGCTAATGATGGAATTGCTTTTTGAACACTTTTAGAGCTTGCTACCTCGGCATGTTTTGTAGTTGCGCCTATTGTAACAGATTTTCCACTTACCTTAATTCCAGATAATTTTTTGATATGTTTTATATCAATTACATCTTTATAACTTGCTAAACCTAATTTCATTGATGGAATACTTGTCATTCCACCTGCTAAAAAAGCTGAACTGGTTGAAGCTAATTTTGAAGCTGACTTCACATCTTTTGGTGTATGGTAATTAAATGTTTTCATATTTTTCTCCTTATGCTGCTTTAGAGTTAGGTTTTTTCAATGTCTTACAAGCTTTCCAAACTTTTTCTGCTGTTGCTGGCATCGATATTTCTTGTCCACCTAATGCATCAATTACTGCATTCATTATTGTTGGGGGTGATGCTATTGCTCCAGCTTCTCCACAACCTTTTACTCCTAATGGATTTGATGTTGCATGTGTACATGTAAATCCTAAATTAAACTCTGGGAAATTATCAGCTCTTGGCATTGTGTAATCCATATAAGAAGCTGTAATTAACTGTCCTGTTTCATCATACTCTGTATTTTCATGAAGTGCTTGGCCAATACCCTGAGCTATACCGCCATGAACTTGTCCTTCAACAACTAAAGGATTTACAATTCTTCCAAAATCATCGACTGCTGTATATTTTTCAACTTTAACTTCACCAGTTTCTGGATCAATTTCTACTTCTGCAATATGAGATCCTGCAGGAAAAGAAAAATTTGCTGGGTCAAAAAAAGATGTTTCAATTAAACCTGGCTCTTCTCCTTCTGGTAATGGAGATTTAAATTCTGAATCTCTACTGCCAGGCAAATAACAAGCAAAAGCAACTTCACCTATTGTTTTCTTTTTATTTGATTTCGTTACAACATACTCACCATCTTTAAAGTCTATTTCATCTTCACTTACTTCAAGCATTTTTGCTGCAACTCTTTTTCCTTTAGCTACAATTTTTCTACATGCATTTACAATTGCTATTCCTCCTACTGCTAGTGATCTAGAACCATATGTACCCATTCCAAATGTTCCTTTATCTGTATCTCCATGAACTACATCAACAACATCGAGTCCTACACCAAGTTCATCAGCTGCAATTTGGGCAAATGTTGTGTCATGTCCTTG
>Ga0209335_10005876_pt1 | contig 11115 bp, 5 predicted proteins | sample COG_09_FD_184753 | JGI IMG/M metagenome (GOLD analysis project Ga0209335, IMG submission 184753) | Pelagic Microbial community sample from North Sea - COGITO 998_met_09 (SPAdes) (version 2) | ecosystem: Environmental > Aquatic > Marine > Neritic zone/Coastal water | place: Helgoland, sampling...
GGGTGCGCATGTGGCTGATTCAATCCGCCTCGTGGAGTGACGTTGGCCCACATACGCAGTTGCCAGTCGTAAACATCTGGGCTTGCCTCCTGGAAATGGCTCAAGCGCTTGGCTATGTTGATAGCCGCTTCCGATAGCCTTTTCGCGGCTTCGCCACCCCAAGCCATCATGTCAGTGTCTGAATGCCAGCCGCCAATGTTGGAGCGTTGCAGACCACCAGCTTCGGCTCGATTCTTCTGGATGCTCGTCTCCAACTCCTGAATAAGAGATTCTCCGTCCTTCAATCGGCAATAGGCTATAGGCGTCTCAAAGAGGCCAACGTGCTGTGCTTCGACGCGCAGAGGATTTGTAAATGCTTGATCTGTCATAGGTGCTGCAATGGTAAGACAGGAATCATTACAGAATTGTGACGCTCACCTAATAAAAGCATTGTGTGTCTCATCGAGGTCCTATTCTTGCATAGTGTTCAGTCAGATAACTGTAAGAAAACTGCAAACAAACCGACTCATAACTGCAACATGGCAGCTCTATGATGGCTTCACTGAATCTCAACTAATTTTCGAATATCAATGTAGAAGACGAAGGAGTCGAAATGAAATTTAAGCGCACTAAAATGAATGCGATTGCCAGTGGAGTAGCTTTGGGTTTAGCTGCAATGAGCGTGCAGGGGGCCGATCAGCCAATACTCACAACGGGTGGCTCAGAAAGCAGCGCCGTTTTCTCTGGCGGTGCTACGATCAATGGCGGCGCCAGCTTCCTTTCCGCTGTACCCGCAGATTCGGCAGTTGATTTTCTGGTAACAATCAAGCCGGCTGCAGCGGACGTAGGCAAAACTGGAAACCTGGTCGTAATCCTGAATGTGCCAGGCCTGGGCTTCTTTATCCAGAATTCCTCAGGGTCTTTTGTGCCATGGACCCAAGCTGATCCAATTGTTGCAGCAAGCACCAAAACGCTAGCAGCATCTGAGCCATTGTCGTTATTTACCGGCTTAGTAGGCAGTGCGATTGGTGCAATGGGATACGAAGTGCAGGCTTATGTGGGTTACTACACGGATACAATAGCGAATCTGACATACTCCTCGACGCCGGCTAGTTTCTCAATAGCGGCCACGGCCCCATCTACCTGTCCAACAAACACAACGGCAATATCAGGAACTTTTAAAGGAAAATCTGTGTGTGTACTGCGGGGTAGAATCGAAGACGACACACATCTCACCTCAAACTTTTCTTATATACTGGACGGCGCAGTTTTTATTGGTGCTGATGAAGTCAGCGGATCAAAGACCAAGCTAACAATCGATGAAGGCACCTATGTTTTCGGTCAACAGGGTCTGAACTTCCTAACGATTGCGCGTAATGGGCAGTTGCACGCAAATGGAAGCGCGGCAAAGCCGGTTATCTTCACCTACGAGGGAGACGACACGGCGACTGCAACTACCAGCGGTCAATGGGGCGGCATTATCCTAAACGGTAATGCCCCTCTGAACGTGAGTGGCGGCAGTGCTGAAGGCGAAGGCTCAACTGGTATCTACGGCGGGCCGGATTCTGCCGATAGCAGCGGCGTGCTGACCTATGTTCAGGTCAAATACGCGGGCCAGAACATCACAGAGAGTAACGAACTAAATGGTATTGCATTTCAGGGTACGGGTTCCGGAACAATCGTTGACTATGTTCAGGTTCACAACAATTCTGATGATGGTATCGAATTCTTCGGTGGCACTACGAACGCGAAGCACATAGTACTTACCGGCAACGAAGACGACGCTCTCGACTGGACTTTTGGCTGGTCCGGCAAGGCACAATTCGTCGCAATCAAGCAGAACACGGCGAGTGAGCATTGCATCGAAGCCGATAATAACGGCGACGACAACGATGCGCTTCCACGCTCTAACCCTACTATTTCCAATCTCACCTGTGCTGGAGCGAGCGGGGGTGGCGACGCGGGATTCAGATTGCGTGAAGGTACATCGGCGAAAATTTCCAACGTCGTTATGTCTGCACACACAGCCTACTGTCTCGACATTGATCAGACTGCAACATTTCTAAACGCGGGCGGCTCGATCGCTGGACTAAATGGCAATCTGACTCTGACCAATTCGCGCCTGGTTAGCGGCTGTCCCTTCAGTGCAAGCGACGGTGACAACTTCTCTGTAGCCGACTTCTTCAACGCGCAATCGGGCAGTTCCCTGGGTGAAGTTGATCTGACGGGTACTATCGGATGGATGAACGGTCCTATTCTGAATGCGATTACACCTTCGATTCCGGCGGATTCATTCTTCGATCAGGTCGACTACATCGGTGCGGTTAAGGATAGTAGTTCTGATTGGACTGCTGGCTGGACGTATTCTGACTAGTTCGATCTTCGGATCGATCGTTAGGCTAAGCCAGGAAGCTAGGAAATCGAGATAGGTGAAACATTGATTGTTTTGCGAATAAGTAAATAACTCGACCCATTTTGAAGGGAGTACTGTGTACTCCCTTTTTTTCGCTTCAATTTTTCTGCACGTGTTCGCATTCAGAGTAAAAACAGGGATCTTGAAATATTTCTGCAATGTAAATGAAATACCAGTGTCATAGAACAGCAATAAAATACCTGCTTCAAAACGAAATCAATATCGGAGCAAATAACATGACCAATCCTGTGACGCCACTAAAACTCTTAGCTATCGCCGTTGCTTCCGCGCTTAGCACCGTGGCGACAGGACAAGATGTGCCTCAGATCGAGGAGATCGCTGTTATTGGACAATTTGTTCCAGATGAGAAACGTGGCACCTCTTCGGTGGCGAACGTTGTTGGTACCGAACAGTTCCAACGTTCCGGCGATTCGAATATAGCCGAGGGTCTCAAGCGAGTCTCTGGTCTCAGTACAGTCGGCGGCAAGTTCGTCTATGTGCGGGGCCTCGGCGAGCGCTATTCAACCACCCTATTGAACGGGGCGATTCTACCCAGCCCCGAGCCAATCAATCGCGTTGTGCCTCTGGATCTATTCCCGACGGCAATACTGGATAGCGTACTGGTGCAGAAGACATACTCGGCTCAGTATCCGAGTGAGTTTGGTGGCGGTGTCTTGCAGTTGCGTACCAAGAAGTCGACAGATGAAGCCTTCTGGAATGTATCCACTTCTACCGGGTTGCAACAGGATGTGAATTTCAAGAATGGTTTCACTTCCGCGAGTGGCAGCAAGTCATGGCTTGGCTATGACGACAGCTACCGGGGGTTGCCAACTGAGCTCAAACAGGCAACTGCAAATGGTCAGGAATTGCGCAGAGAGAGTCAATTCTTGGGCAGCGGCGGGTATTCTGCCGAAGAGCTGCAGGTCATCGGTCGCAGCATGAGAAACGACTACAATCCCGACAAGGAATCATTGCCTGCTAACCTTAATTTTGCGACATCGTTCGGCAACTTCCACGAGCTCAACGATAACGGTGCGCAATTCAACTATCTGGCCGCGATCAATTATTCGAACTCATGGGATACCAACGAAATAACTCGTAGAAGCTATCGCACCAGTAACGCCGGTCTTGAGATCGGAGACGATCTGGAATTCGTCGGCACCGAGCACAGTGTGGATATGAGCAGCATCTTTACCGCCGGTATAGATTTTAATGCTAATCACAACATCAGAACTACGAGCATAGTGCTGCGCAAGATGGACGATACTGTCTCTCAGACCAGCGGAGATCTTGCTGCGGAAGACATAGTAAGACTGACGCAATTGGAGTGGGTAGAGCGGGAGTTATTCTCGAATCAGGTTCAGGGAGATCATTATTTTCCTGACTTTAACGAGTTAGTCGTTAACTGGCGCTATTCCAAGGTAAAGGCAGAGCGAGATGCGCCAGACGATAGGGTCTACCGCTATGACCTGGAGCCCGACGGAATCTATAGATTCTCGACGCGCGCCGACGGTAACGTCAGGCGCTTTAGTGTGTTGGATGACGATGCCGAAGATTTTGCCGTTGACCTGACTATGGTTTTCTATGGGCCGATGAACTCAGTCATCACCGCCAAGGGCGGCTACGTACATAACGAGAAGCAAAGAGATTCCGAAGTGCGTCGCTACTCCTTCTTCGATCAGGGGAGTATCGCATTCAATGAGGACCTGCTGACCCGGCCGCTGGAAGAGATCTTGGCGCCGCAGAATATCGATCCGGATGGTTTTGAGCTGAGGGAGTTTACGCGGCCAACTGACAACTACGATGCGGCGAATGAGTCCGATGCATTCTATGCCGAGGTCGAAGTCAATTTCGATGATAGATATCGCCTGAACCTCGGAGCCCGGCAAGAAGACTTTAGCCAGAATGTGAGAACCTTCGATCTATTTCGTGATGTTGAGGTGAATGCCGCGCAGGAGAGCTCAGATATTCTGCCAGCGTTCAGTGGCACCTATATTAACGGCGACCACCAGTTCCGCGTTGCTTACAGTGAGACTCTTTCACGACCAGATTTTCGTGAGTTGTCGCCCGCCGCGTTTACCAATCCGGTTACCGGTAGAGAAGTGGTGGGTAATCCGAATCTGAAGATTGCTAATATCACCAACTATGATTTCCGCTGGGAGTGGTACTTTGGTTTTGGCGACTCCATGTCTCTCGGCCTGTTCTACAAGGAATTCGAGAACCCAATCGAATCGGTAGTACAGCCTGGCGCCGAGGCGCGGCAGACGTTCACGAATGCCGAAGCAGGGGAGAACACGGGCGTGGAATTCGAAATCTCCAAGAGACTGGATTTTCTAGGCGATCGCTGGGAAGACTTCTACATACAATCCAATATTGCTTTCATCGATTCACAAGTAACCATTGCCGAGAAGGATAGAGGCATTCTTACCAGTACCTCCCGTGCCCTGCAGGGGCAATCGGACTGGCTGTTCAATGCACAGATTGGCTATGAGCCTTTCTCCGGAACAACCGCCACCGTTCTCTACCACTACTTCGGCGAGCGTATCAGTGAGGTGGGCATAGAGGGCGCTCCTGATCTGATCGAGCAGCCATTCGGTGAGCTGAATACGGTGTTTATGCGCGAGTTCAACGACAATTGGCGACTGACGCTTAAGGGAAAGAACCTCATGGATGAAAGGAGTGAGGTTACTCAGGGTGGCTTTGTCACAACCGGTTTCAATCGAGGCAGAGAAGTCAGTCTAAAAGTGGACTACCGATTCTAGAATCTAGGTAGGCGGTCTTGCGAGCTGTGTGGTCTGCGCTAAAATATAGAAAATATATTTTAAACAGAGGGTTATGAGCTTTTTAGAGGCTTGCATTTAGTGTGATTAAACATCAGGTTGTCACATAATTGTAATATACTGCTGTTTAAATGAATGAAAGTTAACTAGTTTGTTAGTCGAGTTTATTGGTAAACAAATGCCAGAATCCACAATATTGATCGTCGATGATGAAGCCGCTATTCGTGACATGGTTGGCATTACATTAGACCTCGCTGGCTTTAGTAGCATCAGCGCGGCTAATGCCCATGATGCCCACGTATCTATCATCGACATGAAGCCGGATCTGGTGCTTCTCGATTGGATGTTGCCTGGCGGCAGTGGCATTGAGCTCGCGCGCAGACTGCGCCGCGACGAAATTACCAGCAACCTGCCCATTATCATGCTCACAGCGAAGACCAGTGAGGATAACAAGGTGCAGGGCTTGAGCGAGGGTGTCGACGATTATGTGACCAAGCCCTTCTCTCCGCGAGAGTTGGTCGCCCGCATCAAGACTGTCTTGCGTCGGGTTGACGGCAAGCAGAAGAACAAGGTGCTGCGTGTGTTCGACCTGCAGCTGGACCCTACCAGCCACCGCATATCGATCGAAGAGCAACCCGTCGACATGGGCCCCACCGAATTTCGCCTGCTGAAGTTCTTTCTATCGAATCAGGAGAAGGTGTTTAGCCGCGATCATATTCAGGATGCGGTCTGGGGCGGCAACGTCTATCTCGAAGAGCGGACGATCGACGTGCACATAAGGCGGCTGCGCAAGGCCCTGTCCTCGGTAGAAAACACCTCGATAGACTATGCAAAGCTGGTACAGACAGTGCGCGGTGCAGGCTACCGCTTCTCAGTCCGTCAATTCTAGTCCTCACAGCAAATATTCCCAAGCCCACCCTCTAGGCTCCAGACTAAGACCCGATTTGACGATATCCCTCTAATGCGTGCAGTTTGAGCCCCTCTTTAGTTGTGCTCCCAAAGTGAGCCCCTTCACGGCTATTTGCAGACACTTCGACGATATTTGCTATTTCTTATGTAAATCCAGATCTAAAACAGGGCTAAACGACGTGGCGAAGACGGGGGAAACTTCCTACAAGCACCTATTTTCAGGCAATTCTTAGTAATTGATTTGTTAAAGGGCTAGAAAAGGGCAGAAAATGCGCTAGATTTAACAAATTGTTACAGATGTTACTATTTGTTTCGGCCCTACAGGTGTAGAATACGCGCGTCGTAATTCGTATGGCTCGAATTGCATAAATAAAAATAGGGAATCGGGACATGGAACTTAGCTTTAATCGCTTAGGGTCTTGTTCTGGATTTTTAACTTATATAAAGGGGAACATGTAAATGTTCAATCTAACCAAGAAGGCATCTGCCTTTAGCATGGCGTTCGCAGCTATTGGCGCAGCGGCATCTATGGGCACGGCTCCTGCTGTGTACGGGCAAGATGAGGCTGTAGAGGAAGTAATCGTGACGGGTTCACGCATTAGAAACCCAAACCTGACCCAATCTAGCCCAGTTGCATCTGTAGACGCCGCAACTATCGAACTGCGTCAAGTCAACGTTGTTGAAGAATTCCTGCGGGAAATCCCGGGTGTGGTTCCTAGCATCGGTGCTTCTGTAAACAATGGTAACGGAGGTTCTACTTTCATCAACCTACGTGGTCTTGGTAGTAACCGAAACATCACGTTGATGAACGGAACACGTGTTGTACCTGCTGACCTTCAAGGTCGTACTAACCTGGACATCATCCCAGTCGCTCTTCTTGAGCGTGTTGACGTGCTGACCGGTGGTGCTGGTTCAGCCTACGGTGCAGATGCGATCTCTGGTGTGATCAACTTCCGCACTAAGACAGATTTCGAAGGTTTAGACGTTCGAATCCAACAAGGTGATACATCGGAAGGCGGCGGCAAAAGCAACCGCTATGACATCACTCTTGGTGGCAACTTCGACGATAGCCGGGGTAATGCGACAATTAGCGTTGGTTACACGGATCGTGAAGTAGTAACTCAAGGCGATAGATCGTTCGGTATTAACAACATTTCTTCAATCAGTGGCAATGCTGGTGGTTCCTCAACTACGGTACCAACTCGCTTTACTATCCCGGGTGCTGCCGCTGCTGATATAGCCGCAGTTGTTCCTGGTTACACATCAGGCTTCTTGCAAGCGTCTCCAGACGGTTCAGAGCTGCAGCCTTTTTATCAGACATTTAACTTCAATCCATACAACCTGTTTCAGTTGCCGCTAGAGCAGTTCCGAACCTTCGGTACAGCAAACTACCAGCTTACTGATAACATTGAGTGGTTCTCTGAAGTTCTTTACGCTCAGAGCACAAACTCTACAATCATTGCGCCCTCCGGCAGCTTCGGTTTTTCTGCTCTGACGCCTCTGTCTAATCCGTTCATTCCGCCAACTGTGTTGAACCAAATCTGTGGTTCAGTGGGGATTGATGCCGCAACTTGTGCAGCAGCGGGGGCAGCGACGAGTCCAACTGATCCAGCTTACCTAGAGCAAAACATCAACTATGCTCGTCGTTTCGTTGAACTTGGTCCTCGTACAAACGAGCGCCAAACTAGTGTATGGCAGTTCAAGACAGGCGCTCGCGGCGAATTGACTGAGGATGTGTCTTGGGAAGTATTCTACGCCACTGGTCAATCAGATCTGACTTTCCAGCAAGGTGGTAACGGTACTCGTACACGTCTGACCCAGTCTGTTCGTTCTACTAGCACGACTTCCTGTCTCGATGCCTCTGGCGGCTGTGTACCTATCAACCTTTGGGGTCCACTTGGCAGCATCACTCCTGAAGTCGGTCAGTTCCTTGACGTAGGTAACGGTGGTAAGACATTTACTGAGCTTGATCAATTGCAGGCGTTTGTTGATGGTGAGTTACCATTCTCATTGCCTACTACTGACGCGCCAATCTCCGGTGTATTCGGTTACGAATATCGTGAGTACGTAGGTGGCTTGACCAACGAATTGCTAACGCAGACAGCTGGTGAAGTTCTCGGTAACGGTGCAGCAGCACCTAACCGTTTCGGTACCTACGATGTTAACGAATTCTTCTTCGAAGCAAACGTGCCTGTATTACAGGGCGCAGAACTCGCTGAAGAATTGACTTTACAGCTTGGCTATCGTACGTCTGACTACTCCACTACTGGCGTAGAAGATACTTGGAAGATCGGCGGTACTTGGTCTCCGATCTCTAGCCTGCAATTCCGTGGTAATTTTCAGAAAGTGACTCGTGCACCAAACATCAGCGAATTGTTTAATCCGCAGGTGACTGGTCTTGGTAACTTCTCTGTTGATCCATGTGCTGGCGGCGCGCCTAATGGCAACGCTGATCTGCTTGCGGTCTGTTTGGCACAGGGTGCACCAGCTACTACTATCGGCGGCATCGTAGTTGACCCAGCGGGTCAGGTTAACCAGACTTCAGGTGGTAACTTAAACCTGGCGGCTGAGAAAGCGGAAACTTACACTATCGGTGCAGTTTTCCAGCCAGAAGCGTTCCCTGGTCTGGCCATAACAGTGGATTACTACAACATCAAAGTTGAAGATGCGATAAGTAGTCCAACTCCTGATGATGTGTTCTCTGCCTGCTTCGGCCCTGGCTTTGATACAGGTACTTACACAATTACAGGTGCATCAGCTGCTTCAGCAGCGTGTACCGGTATTCGTCGTAACCCTGAGACAGGTAACCTGTTCGGTAACGTAGCGACTACATTCGGTCTGCCTACGGTTCTAACTAACCAGGGTACACTTGAGACTTCAGGTATTGATGTGACGGCTAACTACGTCTTCGATCTTGGTAATATTGGATCGCTGGCCTACAACGGTAGCCTTAACATGACTGACGAGTCGTTGTTCCAAGCTAGCCCGAATGGCATAAACCGAGAATGTACTGGTTACTACAGCACAAACTGTGCGTCTGTACAGCCAGAATACATGGCTACTCAGCGCTTCACGCTTCAGACTAATGTCTTCGATCGCAACATTGACGTGTCAATGTTATGGAGATACCTGTCTGAGATGGAAGCCGAGCCAATTGTTGCTAGTAGCTTCCAGCCTCAGTTCACTGAAATGGATGCGGCTAACTACTTTGACATCACTGTTCGCGGTGACATCACTGAAGAGCTTGAGTTCACACTGGGCATATTGAATGCCGCTGATCGTGAGCCAGACTTCGTAGGTTCAAACATTGGTGCTACTGCCTACAATACTGGTAACGTGTATCCATCTACCTACGATCCATTGGGTCGTCGTTACTCCCTAACCTTGCGTTACAGCTTGTAAAGGGATCTAGCTGGACTTAGTCCAGCTTGAGACAAAAAAAGGCGAACTTCGGTTCGCCTTTTTTTTTGTCTGTATCTCGTCCTGCAATAGGCTGTCAGACTTTAGACCTATAGATGAGACCTATAGATGAGACCTACTAAATCTACCCGCAGCAAACGAAAGCAGCGGGATTACCCACTTGCTTCTTTAGCCTACCTAGTCGATAAAGAGAGCTTAGGTCATGCCGAGTAATTTTCTTGCCGCATCCGCTGACGCGATTTTTCTGTTGAGACTTGCTGCGCAATCGCTTACCACGGTGACTAGCGCCGCGTTGTCTTCTGCAATCGTGCCGCCGGCCAACAGCAGATTGTTCTCGAAGCCGACTCGACAGTGACCACCTTGCTGAATGGCCTCTAGCATGCAGTCGGCCTCACTAGCGCCGAACGCACAGAGTGACCAGAAGTCAACGTCTCCAAGTGCCGAGAGAAGAGGGGCAAGATCTGCCACATCTGATTGCTGGTTCTGCGCATAACGGCCTAACACTAATAATACGGAAAGTTTGTCATCGGGAACAATGCCTCGCTCCAACAGCTTGGAAAAATGCTGAATGTCTTCCCTGGAGTAGAGAATATACTGAGGCTGGATTTTCTCTCTTTGCAAGAAGGTAAAGAATTCGGCAGCACCGGCTGCGTCGATGCCGGGCGGGCAGAGCTCTCGAATGGCGAGCGATACCGCTTCGGGACGCACCTCGATAACCGCTCGCATCTGCTCCTCTCTCGTATAGCTGCCCACCGCTTCCGTCGTGATCTGAATGATTATCTCCTCACCGACCTCGCGGCGGATAGCTGCTATCGCCTCACGATAACGAGTGGCATCCAGGCTATGGCGATTGTCAGCATCACGAACATGCAGGTGCAGCATGCAGGCACCCGCCTCAACACAGGCGGCGGCAGTATGTGCTATCTCCCTCGGGGTGATGGGCAGGCGAGGGTGATCGCTTTGCTGCTTTCTCGCGCCATTCGGCGCGACGGCTATCATTAGCGGATGGTTGCTGGGCATGAAGGATTCCTGATTATCTGGTGCCGGTCTTTTAGAATAGTCGCAGAGCAGGCAAGCTTCTACAAGATGGGCATCTCATGTAGGCTATGCCACATAGAATGTATGAAACTTGGCTGAGCTCGGCCTTGTAACAATAGATCTTCTTATTCAGTTCAGGAGAGACCATGAAACTGCGCAGTTACCTGACAAATTTATCACTCATCGTTGCTTTCGCGGCATCGGCTATGTCCCATGCCGCCGCAGAGCAAGCTTGGGAATTGAAGCGTGACCGAGATGGCATTCAGGTACATACGCGCCCGGTTCCGGGCTCGCCCTATGACGCCGTGCGCACTACCACCAAGCTAGATTCTGTGCGCCTGTCTGCGCTGGTTGCCTTGATTGAGGATGCCGAGGCCTGTCCCGACTGGGCCGACCGCTGTGCCGAGTCCTATCTGCTCGAGCGGTTAAGCGACACCGAATCTCTGGTCTACACGCACAACGACATGCCCTTTCCGGTGAAGGATAGAGACGTGCTGGCACACGTGACCTGGACGCAGGATGCCCAGACTCTGGCAGTTGCTATGAACAGTGTCGCCACAGTAGATAGGATGGACG
>Ga0209335_10005894_pt1 | contig 11089 bp, 5 predicted proteins | sample COG_09_FD_184753 | JGI IMG/M metagenome (GOLD analysis project Ga0209335, IMG submission 184753) | Pelagic Microbial community sample from North Sea - COGITO 998_met_09 (SPAdes) (version 2) | ecosystem: Environmental > Aquatic > Marine > Neritic zone/Coastal water | place: Helgoland, sampling...
TAGATGCCAGCACTACCTCTCACGACGTCGTTTCCCCTCCCGTCTTCGATCGTTCCGGCGAGTGGTCAGATGATTCGCTCTCACCACGGGTTAGATGATTCGCTCTCACCCAACGGCGGTCGGGTTAGATGATTCGCTCTCACCCTTCCGCCCCTGCCTCTCGGTTAGATGATTCGCTCTCACCGAGGGGTCGCGCCGGCATTATTAACTCGTCCATCCACCCCTCCTCGTCCCCGTGTTGGCACAGCCTAGCTGAGCACGGTACGGCGAAAGTCGCACTTCCTGGCGGCGCACGCGCGCCACGGCGCGTGTCGATGCAACCGGAGCAACACACAATGGACGAGGTGAAGTGGGAGGAGCAAAAGGCAACGGTTCGACGCGTCGAAGCAACGTTGCGCTCTACGCTCCTTGGCGCTTCTGATGATGACATTTGGATGCGAGACTACTTGCACGACTGGGGCGAACAAGTCGACGCACTCGATTTGACGGACGTGCCGCAAAACATTCGCGGCAACGCACCTGATCTTGATGATCGTCTGGCGGACACCGCCTTCAACTTCTACGATCCCATCCCAGTGACGCCGCCGGTTGTGCGCCCGCCAGCGCAGGTGTCGAAGCATCAACCAAAGTCAATTCGTGACATCCTCTATGATTGGGCAATCGCAGCTATTGATTGGTGGTTATTCAACTTTCATGCCGAGTGTGAGCGGTTCGCCCACTTCGAGTGGCCGGAATGGTGCGTTGAGCAAACTGAACGAGACGAGTACATCAAGTCGGTTCGAAACTTCACCAACGTGCTCGTCCTCGGTCAAAATGCCTTCAAACCTGAAGCGCGCGGATTTGTGTGGGACATTCGTGATCTCGCCAATATCAGGCTGCTCGACTACCACGCACCGCTCAGCTCCCACTTCGACCTGGACTATCTCGCTGAACTTCTCGACGGTTGCGCCGATCGCAGCATGGTGTCTCAGGTCACAAGTACGGGTGCCGACTTCGCCGCCGACGTTGCGCTACAGATTTATCTTGCGCCGCACCTCACCACTCTGGCGCCGGGATACGCACTCGTCAGTAAAGAGATCAAGCGCCTTGCAAAAGCCGGCTATGTCGAATTCATGAACTACCTCGGCTTTCTGCCTTGCCGTTTCATCCAGCAAGGAACACGATGCCGAAAGCTAGAGCCAGAGCGGCCACGTCGCATTTCGGACGCTGGCGGGCCGCGTGGCGAGCCGTTGTTCGACAGCCTCGGTGTACAGGTCATACCACTGAATGACGCAATTCGCAACATACCTCTGAGCGAACATCCAGATGACAAGTCGTACCAGTTCCTGAACGACACGGAGCGCACCACGGGCATTCTCGGCTCGGAAGGACTCCTGCCGCCGCGGCCGACCGCACGCATCCGAAAGCGGCTTCCGTGGGAGGCAAAACCGCACATCCCGGATGTGCTCCACAACATCATGGTGCTTATGTACGCCGCTCGAGTCTTCTCACTTGATTTGTACGTCGTAACCGACGATTGGAAGGACATGTTCAATCAATTTCGCTTGGCACCTTGGGAGCTGTGGAAAGTTGGTTTCGCATTTGGGCACCTCTCCGACACTATCGGTGACAAGACCGTGCTTGGAGTGGTGCTCGAGTATACTCTTGGTTACGGCTTTGCAAACGCCAGCAACTTGTGTCAACGTTTCGCGAACGGCGTGTTCGACGCCATCAGCAAGCAAATGCACGAGGCCGACCGCAGTTTCTTCTCGGCCAGCGTACGTACCGACTCCGAGCGGCAGTACATCGCACAACGTCGCGCTCTGTCAGCGCTGACGGGCCGAGAAGAATGCGCTCTCTTCTCGATGGACATCTACACTGACGATGGTATTATGATTGTTGCAGGCGCAGAGCGCACAGAACGCCTCTTGCGGCTTTGGGGCACGTTCGTCAAACGCTCACGAGCGCGCATGGCCATCCCCGAGAAGCGCACCCTCGGCGCCGGGCTCCTCTGGTGCGGCGTTAACACCATCCCGTGCCTCGGCTTCGCGTACGTCCCGCGCGCGAAAGTAGTGCGCGCTTGTGCCGAGCTTCGGCGCATCGGAACTCGAGATCCCGCTCTCGAGTGGGCAGACTACCGCAGCCTGGTTGGACTTCTTGAGCACCTGTTGCCCATCGTCGGGTTCACACGGCTGCAAATGCATGAGCTCTACTACGTGCACCACGTGTTCACCAACGCCGAGCCCAACGCGCGGGTCGTCAAGCACATCACAGATGGCATCGTCGATCGGGCCAACGAGTGGGCAGCTCGACTCGGGACGTGCCCCGGATCGTTGGCCGACGTTGTTTTCGGCACTGGCGTGATGGCGGTTCCGCCCAACGTCGTTTGGTGGTACGTGTTCGGCGACGCCGCACGCGAACGCGCTCGGTCCGACAGCGGTCTCGGCGGCTACATGCACGGCTTCGGCTGGCGCGCGCCGCTGCTCGATTGCGACATCGAGGGCCCGTGCAAGCTGCCGATCACAGTGCTCGAGTACATGGTCATCGCAGTCAACCTGATAATGTTCTCATCACTCATTCCTGATCACAAGCACAACTGGCCGGTCTTTGCAAGCGACTCGCTCGGTTCTTTCTTGGCGATCCTCGACTTGAAGTCTAAGTCGAAGCTGATGCAGTTCGTCTCCAGCTACATTGCCAAAATGCCCGAGGTCGCTCGATTCAAGCACCGGCTGACAGTGGCGCATGTGTACGGTACAGGCAACAGCTTTGGCGATGCCGAGAGTCGCGGCAATGACGAATTAATAGCGCGGCTGTCCAAGCAACTACGCGTCGATTATCATCGGTTGCCACTCTCAAAACGTGCTCAGTCGTTTATCACGCTTGTGCGCAGTCGGGCGCGGGAGCTGGCCCGAAAAGGCGGCAACCTCGTACGGCAGCACGAACGAGTCGCGCCGCCGATTCAGCGTAAGCGCAACGTGCGCGAGTCGGCAAAGCGCGGCGTTCGAGATCAGCGTCAGCGTGATCAGCAGCAGTCGCAGCAAGGCACCCACGACAGGCACCGGCCAACAGACAGTGCCGTTCGCCAGCGACCGAGCTCTCCCGCGGAGCGCGGCACGGATGCAGCGACCTCGGCGAGCTCAATGGGCGACGGTCCTGGTGCCGGCTCTCGCGCGCTTGCGCTGCTGCCGCAGGGCCGCGGCGCCAGACGCGCAGAGCCGGAGCGCCCGCGGCGCATCACGGAGCTTACGAACGCCGACTTTGTTGTCGGCGCAAGAGATCGCGTGTTTGTCATCGTGGGCACTGACGCGCCAGCTGCAGCCGTAGATACATGGCGCCCGGCGTACGACGCCGTACTGGCCGAGCTGCGTCAGGCTGCTCATGGTGCCGTTCGCCAACGACCGAGCTCTCCGGCGGAGCGCGGCACGAATGCAGCGACCTCGTCAAGCTCGATGGGCGACGGCCCTGGTGACGGCCACTCGCCGGTCCCGTTCCAGCCGCCGCCGCCTGCGTCGCCGCCGAGACGCGCCTCGGTCCCGTTGGTTGATAGCTCGCCGAGTTATCAGTCTCCAGTGCAGCAGCCGCGGCCGGCGCATGAGCGTATGCTGATCATGGCGCCAGTCGAGCGATCTCCAGACCGGTCCCCGCTGCCGGCACAGCCAGCGCCGGCGCGCGAGCTCCCTCGAGTCCCGCCGCTGCCGGCCGTCGCACAGTCGGCCCCGCCGGCTGGGGCTCGAAGCCGGCTGGCTCGGCGGCGAGACATGTCTGATTTCGACCCGACAATGGCGCCGACATTCATGGACATGCGCGATGAGCTCCTGGCCGACACGTCGCCTTTTCGCGTCGGCCGCGTCGATGAAGGCCTCTTGAACGATGTCTTCTCCACGTACGCCGACTCCGCCGCCACACGCACAATTGGCGCCGATCGTTCGGCTTGGAAGAAGTGGAAGGCGTTTTGCAACCGCCACGACATCCAGCGTCTCTGGCGCAACTGCACCGAGGCAAACACAGGTCAAGACGCCGTTGGTCACCGGCGCGAAGTCTATATTTTACGCGCTTTTCTCATCGAAACTCACCGCATGATGGTACCGCGGCGCAAGTCGAGCAAGCGTGCGCGGCCGTCGAGCTCCCTCAACGTAGTCGCTGGCGTGCGGCGAATCCACAAACGCGCCATGATCGAGATGGTCTCTTGCGCGCATTTGGCAATGGCGATGCGAGGTCTCAACGCTCAATTTATGCAAGAGGAGGGGTCGAACCGCGCGCTCTTGGCGCATCGCATGGAACCATTAAACAACGCCGAGGCGATCGCTATGACCAGCGACGCGCTCCAAGGCGCTCGCCTTCCACGCTGGACCGTCGACTGGAACAGCCTGGTCGGCATCTCGTTCAAAGCCGGCTTGCGAACCGCACGACAAGCGGGCACCCGAAAGGCCGACATAGCATCGCTCGACGTTGAAAAGCAGCCGCACGAGATGGGACGCGACAACCTCACCTGGTACCTGGCTGACGGCGCTGGCGACTACGCGCACGTCTCTGAACTCCCGACGGTTCACGTGCTGCTCGACAACGAGTGCGCGTGCCTTCGACCCGCGGCGTCCAAAGCCGACCAGACCGCCGAGCACTTTGGCAACCAGTTGATCTACCTGCCAGTTATTCATGATGACCCAAACAACGCAGCTTTGGCGTTGGCCGCACTTGAGCGCGCACATGTCGTTCGTGGATCCGCACGCGTGCAAAGCCCGCTCCTGCCCGCCGATGACCGCGGCGCGGCGCTTACGTGCGATCGGATCGACACCATCTTCAACGCACTGGCCGTCGCCGCTCTCGGCGAGCAGACGGCTTCCACTCGCTCTTTTCACGGTTGCCGCATTTTTGCGGCGTGTTGTCACCGCGCCAATGGCGAAGACGACGAAACAATTCAGGCTCTTTGCCGATGGCGCACGGCGGCCTCGCTCAAAATATACGCGCGAATTAATCCGCGCGACTACGCAGCTCGCGTACGCCGCATGTCGTCTACGGTCGTCGACTCACGTATCGCCGCCAACCTGCCGACGCTCGACGACTCTGCGCTGCACGCCGAGTTCGACAGCATCATCGGGCCTCTTGAAAACGGGCGTGACATTGCAGATACTTGTGACGTCCACGTTGATTCGGACGACGAGGACGACGAGCCGGCGCAGCAGGGCGGCGCGGCCGCTCAGCCGGCGCCACAGCAACAAAGGGCCGTGGCCCGTCCTCGCGCGGCGGCGGCGGCGCCGCCGCCACGCAAGCGCCGCGCGCCCGCAGTGCAGCCGGCGTCGCCGTCGAAGCCGAAGCGCAACGAGCAGCGCAAGCTCGACGGCATGACGCCGATTGCCGTTCGGCAGCGCAATCCAAAACAGGCCAACACGGTCAGCTTCAGCCGCTACGAGCGCTACAAACACGCCAAGACACGCGGCGAGTTCGGCGCGCTCGGCGGCACCGCGGCGGACTTCAGGCACGACGTCAAGAAGGGCTTCATTGACGTCGACTGCTCTCGCAAAGGGCAGAATTCAAGCGACAGCTGAGACAGGGACAGCGGATAAAACCCATCTTCCCTTGCATTCATTCCCAGCAGCGAGTGAGTGTGTGGAGCAGCAGGAAGAGTGCGGGTTTCACGACAGTGAAACCGAGTCTCTTGAGAGTGACGCCACTCGCCTTCCACGTCTCCCTCTCCTAGCGCCAGCGCCGAGAGAGACGCGGAAGCCGGCATCCCCCACAGCCGCTCCCCGCTTTCCGGTTTTCCATACCGGCTTCTCTCGCTCGGGCTCGCGCAGCTGCGCTTGTCAAGCCGCTTTATTACGGGACGCGCCCGCTACAGCACGGCTTGGCACAGCAAAGGAGTGGTCTTCTGTCCGCTAACTGTTCCGTTACATGGCATCCATGGAGTTGCGCGCGGTTCCGGCAGGCGTCGATGCGTTCACTCATCGTATGCCGGCCAACTTGGTCCGGCTTCTGCCTGGGTCAAAACTGCTTGCAACTGTGTCTGATTATTCTTTCGTGACCGATCCGAGCGATGCAGCAACGTTATGCATGCCCCATCATCTGGTGGAAGGCATCTACGCGCGTCTTCTTCAGCCGGACGCGACAGTTTCGGCGACCGGCGTCGAGTTTGGGCCACGGTACGTTTCCGTCACGGTCCTCGCCCAAGTGGAAGCCGCTCTTCCTGCCTCTTTCTCCGAGGCGCGGTGCACGCTTGATGAATACGTGCGGCGAGTTTCGCGCGAAGCTGCGCGGCCGGGCTTCATGCCGGTCGTCGTGCGCGCACCAGCTTTCGACGACGCCGAGCCGTTCGCTCCTGGCGACCTCGCAGATGATACCTGGCTGTCTGAAATCGGAGTTGACTCGCTGGTGGACGATCAAGGTCTACTGGCGCCTTACGCTGACTTGGCGCTCTTGGTGGGACCGCGTTACACGCGCGACGTGCGGCTCTTGTCCGCCGACTCGCAGTACGCGGCTTCCATGGTTCTAGTGGCACGCGCGGTCTACACGGCCGACGACGGGCTCGTCGCACCGACCGCTCGGCCCCTTGTGCCTGGCGTTGCTGGCGTGCCTGCCGTTCCCTTTGTGCCTGCAGTTCCAGCTGGGCGTGGACGCGGTCGTGGCGCGGCCGTGCCTGCGGTGCCAGCGGTCGCTGCAGTACCAGCCGTCGCTGCCATCCCCGCGGCGCCGCTTCCGAGCACAGCCAGCGACGAGGATGTCCGTCTCGGCGTGTCGGAGTGGTTGAATACGCGCGCGCTGCCCTTGGAGCTCGTGTCCGTCCCGCGGAATCGGCGTGATGCGCGCATTGAGGTCCAGATGCGTACGCAGTTCACAGCAGGAAGCGGCGAGTCAGTCATTCGTGCTCGGTTTTCGTCACTACTTCAATCGACGACCTCGCTGGCAACCGTCGTCTCCGGCGTCTCTTTGGCTGCGCAGTTCGGCCTGCTCGGGCGGTTGCACATTGCGCTCTTGCCGAACTTCTCTGCTGCGCATGTGGCGAGTTATCAGGCGCTCGACGACGCGGTCTCACGCTACGTGCATGTGCTCAATGATGGTGCTGGCCCGTCTTCGCTGACTCCCGACCAGCGCGTTCGCTTGGTGCTCGACGAACATGCGGCTGCCGGGCATCGTCGACAGTCGGCACAGGTCACGTCTGGCGATGTCGCAGCGTCGTCGACGACGGACTCCGGATCGGGCAGCGGCGGCGGTGCCAGCAGTGGAAGTACGGCTAAGGCGCCGGCGTTCTCACGCATCAACCACGAGTCACTTGAGGCATTTGTGCGCAAGCACCGTGTCAACTTCATGGCCAAAATGAACACGCCGGAATCAGACGCGTGGAAAGCGCGCGGTAGCCTCGGTCCGCTCGGAGACAAAGCCCCGCACCGCATCCTGCGCGCGGCGCTTCATCGTGATTGGGGCGTACCTTTCCTGCAGTTCATCCCGGCCAAGCTCAACAGCGGGCATGAAATGTTCGACGCAGTCGCGCCTTATCGTCATCACATCTACACTTACGTCTCTGATGTGGTTTTCCAAAACGACGACGGCACGCTCGACGGCGACCTCGCCAAAGGACTGCTCGATCACGCCTTCGTCGACGCCATTCTCGCAGGTCAGAAGTGGGATACCGTCGATCTTTTTGGGCAACTCGAGGGAAAACTGCGCGAAGAGCGGCGCACGATGCCTCGAGTGGCAGAAGATACATCATGGCCGAGCGGTGTCTTCCGAAGCGAGAACCTCCTCCGCAAGGTGCAGGAGCGTGGCGACGCTCTATTCTCTGCGCTCGGTTTTCGTCGCCGTTCTCGTCTCGGCTTCTATGGCTGCCTCGACCATATCGTGCAGTACTTGTCCAAGCACGATGATGTCAGCGACGATCCTTCGAAGGAACTGTTCGGTATCTACCAATCGTTCATGCAAGACGCAATGGGCGCTTACCGCTCTGCCGTCGAGTCAACAGCGAATGCCGATTTCCCGACGTTCTCACTCGAAAACCCACGCTGGGTCAAACGAGTGACTGACTTGATTCAGTCTGCAGAACGGCGCACGGCGGACCGCAAACGCGAAGGCGGCGCTGGCGAGTCGACTCGCTCGGCCACAGCAAATGTGCACTGGGCGTCTAGTTCGAGATTCACGAACGTCAACGTGGATGGCAAGCGTCCGCCGTCTCCGACGTACTCTGTCGGCTCTAACGACAGCTTCGGCTCCTCCGCGAGCAAGTTCTCTCGCTCGTCGGACGGGAAGTCGGGCGTCATCGGCGGCGGCGCCATGGGCTCCGAGAACTATCGTGTCAAAGTAAACACGGCGTCGCAGATGAAGATTCTTTATCCAAACCGCGCGGACCCGAACGGATCTCTCTGGGAGTACAACCGGCCGGCATGCGAGCGTGATCTCAAGAAGAACGAGGGCACCGAGGACAAGTGCCTCGCTGCCGCGGCGTGCCGCAACTCGCGTCTTCGTCACTTGCTGTGCCCGACGCCGAATGCGCCGGGGCACACCAGCCCGACCGACCGGTGTCATACGTTCCGGTCTGATCCGTGGGAGCGTCTCAATCTGATGCCTTTCGGGCGGCGCTCTTCCTGACTGGCAACGGGCGATGGAACTACGCCATCGTCCGCCCTGGTCGAGCTCAGCGTCAGTTACCCGACCGCCGAGCTCGGTGAGATGCAAAACGCCGGCGCTCGGCACGAGCTCGATCGCATCGGCTCGTTTCCGCCGGCTCGCTCTGCGCCTACGGTCGTATCGGGCGACTCCACAGAGCTCGATGCCACCTCGCAGCTACGAGTCGAACGATACGCTCTCCGTCACCCTGGCGTCGACCTCACGCACCAGCGCACAAAGGAAGCGCGCCGCAGTCAATTTCGACGTGATCATGATATTGTGGCGCACGCAGGCGGCGGTCTCTCGCACGAACAGCCACTCGTCGCAGCACAAGCGCACGGTGGAGTGCAGCTGGTCCCGCTCAAGCACGACGAGTTCGGCAGTCCGAGCAACGCCTGGGATGTCCAATGGCCAGACGACGACGACGACGAAGTCGCGCATTCGCACGCAGTCTCGCGCGCTGGCTGGACGGCTCGCGAGCGGCGGCAAGGCCATCCAGATCGCGGCAAGCACGATGATGTCACCGGGAGTAACGGTTTAAGGCAACGCGCGGCGCGGGGCGCAGCTCACGAGCGCCCGTGCGGCATTGAAGTCTTCGGCGGTATTCTACGACTCAGTCGCGCCGCCGAACGCGTCGCACTCGACACGGTTGGCGTGATCGAACGCGACCCGTACGACCTCGATTACGCACGACGGCGCTTTCGCTGCTATGTGTCTGCAAACGTGCTGACACGTGAGTACGAGATGTGGCAGTTTTCGTCGGAGATCCTCTTCGTCCTCGCATGTGCGCCTTGTCGCATTGTCGCGAACCCGGGCAAGCAGCTCGGGCTAGACGATCCAGAAGCCTACGTCACGGTCGCATCGGCGGCCGACGTGGCAAACCGCTTCAACGCGCCTTTTGTTGTACAAGAGAACCACGCGAACATCGTGCTGCTCCGCAACGGCGAGGTGCTGACGGCGATCGACTCGGCACAGCGCGCAGGAGGGCGCGCCAGAACGCCGATCGTCGACGGCGCACCGCTCGGCGCCGAGTTCGTCCACGACTCTGGGATGCCTGAGCTTCGGCACCGAGTCGCTCTGCAGCACGAGGACGTCAGACTGGTCAACATGATATCGCCATGTCCACGATTGCACATCGAGTGCAGCACGCCGTTGGTCATCAACGACATTCTCGAGCCGTCTGAACTCGTTGACGAGTCGCTCTACGTCTCGGGCACGCTCCGCATGCTGCGCGCGCCCTCGTCGTATTCGCGCTCCAGGCCGACGATAGCGGCCGTCCTCTCGTTCGGCGGCCCGGACTGCGCGTATGAGTTGGGCGTTGGTGAACGCGCCTTGATTGGTGGTGATCCTTCGCGACAACTTTTCGTGGTCAAGCACGCCAACCGGCGGAGCGGCATGTGTCGGCTACAAATCGACGACCCGCGCAATATGCGCGAGCTCGACTGCCCGATTTCGGGCGTCCAGCGCGTCGTGCACGAGATCAACGTGCATAGCCGCCACGGAGTCGCCGGCACGACAACGGATTTCGGCATCGCGCCCGTGTTCGAGGATAAGCAGTTGATATTGGTCGACGGCCGTGCGCGACGATTCACGACTACGGAACTCTACCGACTCGGCGGCGACGAGGCCGGACAACTCGAGCTGAGGCGCTTCGTACCGGCTATGTCCGAGTCGAAAATCAGGCGGCGACACGGCAAGTCGCTCAGCATGACTCTCGCCGAAGCGATGACACGGCGCTTGCGTGAACGTATCGACGAGCTCATTAGCGTGCGACACGGTCATCTGCTACCGTACAACGATCGGCCCGAACCGCGGCTAGCATCGGCGTGCGTCGCACTGGCGGCGGCAGCAGCAGTCGTCGTGTTCATCATGCTTACGGCAACAAACACGCTAGTGCTGGTCAACACGTCGGCCGCATCGCTCCCTGGCATCAGTCGTGACGCTAACTGCGAGATCACACATCGCAATGTAGTTGAACGCGTGGAGCACCTGACGGGAGCCTTCGAGACCTCGATCGGTTATGCACCGTCGGCTCTCCGCGCGGCGTGGGCGTCGGCCGATGACACGTCCTCGGCTCACGTCGTTGCGTGCCCTCTCGGCGACGACCACCCGTGCAGCGACCACCCGCACCTGCGGTGGTTGCCGTTGCGCGACGTAGCTCAAGTCTCATCTGAGTTACATGACGTCGCTGCGCTCGCTGTGGCTGCTTGCTCCTCTAAGCAGACCCACAAGTGAGTCGCACCACAGTAGATGATTCGCTCTCCTGTGAGGCGGCGCTCGGTCGGGAATCCCGGCCAGCGCACCGGACAGCGACAGCAGAAGATTCGCTCTCCTGTCGTTGATGGTCTGCTCTGCGTCGCATACTCTCACGAGTGTTGCCCTTAGCTTTCCGTGCCGGTTCGTGTTGAGGGCAGGGGCGTAGATGCCAGCACTACCTCTCACGACGTCGTTTCCCCTCCCGTCTTCGATCGTTCCGGCGAGTGGTCAGATGATTCGCTCTCACCACGGGTTAGATGAT
>Ga0209335_10005895_pt1 | contig 11089 bp, 12 predicted proteins | sample COG_09_FD_184753 | JGI IMG/M metagenome (GOLD analysis project Ga0209335, IMG submission 184753) | Pelagic Microbial community sample from North Sea - COGITO 998_met_09 (SPAdes) (version 2) | ecosystem: Environmental > Aquatic > Marine > Neritic zone/Coastal water | place: Helgoland, sampling...
GAAGCAGAACATCAAGGTCATCACACGCCTGTCGTTCAAATTCATCATAGATATGGAATGACATTATTTATTGCATCAGAGGTAATGTTCTTTGTTGCGTGGTTCTGGGCATATTTTGATATAAGTTTATTTCCAAATGAATTTGTAGGAAATGTTTGGCCACCAAAAGATATAGAAACTTTTGATCCTTGGGATATCCCGTTAATAAACACGCTTGTATTGTTACTATCTGGAACAACGGTAACTTGGGCCCACCATTCACTCATAGAAGGTGATAGAAAAGGATTTATTCAAGGTTTAACACTAACGGTTGTTTTAGGTTTTTTCTTTACTTTGCTACAAGCTTACGAATACCATCATGCTACTTTTAATTATTCTGGTCATATTTATGGAGCAGTATTTTATATGGCAACAGGCTTCCATGGTTTTCATGTTATCATTGGGACAATATTTTTAGCTGTTTGTTTAGCCAGAGCTAAAAAAGGACATTTTACAAAAGAGCATCATTTTGGATTTGAAGCAGCTGCTTGGTACTGGCACTTTGTTGATGTAGTTTGGTTGTTCTTATTCGCAGCAATATATGTTTGGGGAAGTTAATAATTAACTCTTGAAGAATAAGTTTTTATTTTCAGTTTTTGTCTATTTTATTATTTTACTTTTAGTATCACTAGGTTCTTGGCAACTTTATAGATTGAATTGGAAACTAAATTTAATTGAAGAAATTGAAAATTCTTTAAAAAATAATCCAATAGAGCTATCAAAATCAAATAAAAAAAATTTTTTAAGGATAAAAGCTTCAGGAGAAATTGATTTTGATAAACAAATTTATCTATACAATCTAAATGAAAGTGGAAAGCCTGGCTTTGAAGTAATTAATCCTGTTTTAATTGATAATGAAAATTATTTAATCAATAGAGGCTGGATACCTTTTAATCAAAAAGATCGACCAGAAATTGATTATATAGATGAAGACAAGATAATTGGAACGCTAAAATTACAATCTAAAGCAAACGCATTTAAACCAGAAAATGATATTGAAGATAATTATTGGTTTACATTGGATAGAGATGATATTTTTGAGTATACAGGTAAAAACTTTTCAAACTTTATAATTTATTTAAATGGTAATTATAAAACCCCCAAACCCAAAGTGATTACCGCAAATATTTCAAACAATCACAAAAAGTATGCTATTACTTGGTTTTCAATGGCGATTTCAATTCTTTTGATATATTTATATTTTAGAAAGAAAAATTATTAATGGAATATATAAGCACACGAAATAGTTCAAAAATATTTAATTTTAAAGAAGTTTTTATTAAAGGATTAGCAGATGATGGTGGCCTATTTATTCCAAAGCAATTGAATAAGTATAGCAAAGCTGAAATTGATAGTTTTAATAAGCTTAGTTATCAAGATTTAGCAAAAAAAATTATATTTCCTTTTATTGGTGACTTCATGAGTGAAAATGATTTGAGTAAAATCATTGATAAATCGTATTCAGTTTTTAGAGAAGAAAATGTTGTAAAACTTGTAAAAGTTGGAGATCGATCTGTATTAGAGTTATTTCATGGTCCAACTTTAGCATTCAAAGATGTCGCGATGCAGTTGTTAGGTAATTTTTATGAATACTATTTAAATCATGACAATAAAAAGATTAACATTGTTGTAGCAACATCAGGAGATACAGGGGCAGCTGCAATAGATGCTATCAAAGGGAAAAAAAATGTTAATATTTTTGTTCTTCATCCACACAATCGCGTTTCTCCAGTTCAGAGAAAATTAATGACAACTGGAAAAGAAGCAAATGTATTTAATATTGCAATTGATGGAAACTTCGATGACTGTCAAAATCTAGTAAAATCCATGTTTGCTGATAAAATTTTTTCAAATGAGATTAAAATGTCAGGAGTTAACTCTATTAACTGGGCAAGAATTATTGCTCAAAGTGTATATTATTTTTATAGCTATTATTTAGTTGAAGGTGACAAGCAGCCAATAAATTTTTCAGTTCCAACAGGAAATTTTGGAGATATTTACGCTGGATATTTAGCAAAAAAAATGGGTCTTCCAATAAATAAGTTAATTGTGGCAACTAATCAAAATGATATCTTACATAGAGCAATTTCTAAAGGAGATTATGAGGTTGAAAAAGTAACTGAAACTATCTCACCCAGTATGGATATACAAATTGCAAGCAATTTTGAAAGACTTATTTACGACCTAAATGATGGAGATGATGAAAAAACAATTATTGCTATGCAGGATATTAAAGAAAAAGGAGAATATAAAATTAATCAAAAAAAATTAGATAAAATTAAACTTAATTTTTTATCCTCTAGAATGAATGAGGAAGAGGTTTTGAAGAATATTAAATTAGTCTATGAAAAATTTGATATAGTCCTAGATCCACATAGTGCTATAGGCTATGGAGCATTTGATAAAGTAAATTTAAACGGAAATAATATTGTTTTAGCAACAGCACATCCTTGTAAGTTTCCTGAAGCAATAAAAAATTCGATTAATTTAAAAGTAGATCTACCAGATGAACTAAAGTTTATTATGGATGAAAAAGAAAAATATGATATTATTGAGAATAATGTTGATAAAGTAAAAAAACACATAAAAGATAGAATTCAATGAATATAAAAGAAAATGATTTAATACCTAGCTCACAAGTTTTTGTAATGGATAACGGAGACCCTGTTAAAAAAAATATACAAGAATTTTTAAAAAATAAAAAAGCTATTATTTTTGGTTTACCAGGTGCATATACTTCTGTTTGTTCAGCAAAACATTTACCAGGATATGTTAATATGTTTGATCAATATAAGGAAAAAGGAATTGATCATATAATTTGTATCTCAGTAAATGATCCATTTGTAATGAGTGCATGGGGCAGGGATCATAATGTAGGTGATAAAATTTTAATGGTAGGAGATCCATTTTTAGATTTTACCAAAGCAATTGGATCAGACGTTGACAAAAGTGCCAGAGGACTTGGTATTAGATCAAATAGATACACTATGTTTGTGGATAATTTAAAGATTGTAAAATTACAGGAGGAAGAAGATACTGGCTCTTGTGAAATTTCTGCTGCTGAAAATTTTATTAAGTTAATCTAAATTCGCTGCTTTTTTGGCTAACAAATCAACTTCCTCATTCATAGGATTACCTGCATGAGCTTTCACCCAGTTCCATTTAACATCTAAAGATTTATTCAAATTATATAATTCGATCCACAAATCTTTATTTTTTACATTTTCTTTTTTTGATGTTTGCCAGTTGTTATTTATCCATTTATTGATCCATTCAGTTATTCCACGCTTAACATATTGAGAGTCTGTATAGATAATAATTTGTGAATTAGAGTCTATTTCTTTTAACGCATTAATAGGAGCTAGCAACTCCATCCTATTATTGGTAGTTTCTTTTTCATTGCCACTTATTTTTTTGATATTACCATCATTATTAATGATTGCAGCCCAACCACCACTTCCAGGATTTGTTAAACAAGAACCATCAGTATAAATTTCAATCATTAAATTAAATAATCTTTATATGAGCTTAAATTATTATGAATGATAAGCTTTTGATAATATTCGTTTGGGTCTTTAATTTTTATTAATGCTGTTTTAGGAGTATTAGAATAATCATAAAGTCGAGTTAATAGGTATCTTATCGCAGCGCCTCTACATAAGATATTTAATGAATTTTTTTCTCTAAGTGAGATTTGTTGAACAGATTCATAACCTTTTATTAAGCTTTTAATTTTTTTTTTATTAATTTTAAATTTTGAATTTATTTCATCAAAGCATAAAGCGTTAATACAAATTGCAATCTCATACATAAAAATATCATTTGCAGCAAAATAGAAGTCTATTATTCCAGATAATTTATCTTTATTAAAAAAAATATTATCTATAAACAAGTCACCGTGTATTATTCCTTTTGGCAGTTTTTTGGGCCAATTTTTTTTTATATCTTTTAAGTTATTATTTAAAAATTTTTCTAAATTAGAAATTTTTTTTGATTTGAATTTAATACTTTTTAACAATGAGCCTAATTTTTTAATACCCATAGAATTTTTTCTTGAAATTTTTATATTCTTAGTAATTTTATGAATTTTTGCAATTAATTTACCAACTTGAAAACAATTTGATAGGTTAAGTTTAGTTTTATCTTTTCCACTCAGGAACGAAACAATACATGCATCTTTTTTTTTTAATTTTATTAAATATGTACCATTTTTATTTTTTAGAGGTTTTGGGCAGTTAACATTCGAATTATTTAAAGTTTCCATTAATTTCATAAAAAAAGGTATTTCTTTGTTTAAAACTCTTTTTTCAAAAATTGTTAAAATAAATTTATTTTTTTTTGATTTTAATAAGTAATTTGTATTTTCAATTCCTTTTTTAATTCCTTTGAAATCTATAATTTTTTCTATTTCAAATTGATTATTGATTAAAGAAATATCTTTTTTATTAACTCTTGTGTAAACAGCCATTAATTTAATTTATTTGGGATTTTAAATACTACGTTTTCTTTGATTATTTCTACTTCATCTATTTTAATAGTAAATCTATTTTTTAAATTATTTATAAAGTTTTCTACTAATATTTCGGGAGCAGATGCTCCTGATGAAATACCTATAATCTTTGAATTTTGAATTTCATTATAGGGTACATCACTTTCTGAATGTATTAACCTTGAGTTTATACAGCCTGATTTCTTAGCAACCTCAACAAGCCTTACAGAGTTTGAAGAATTTCTACTGCCTATAACAAAAAACATATCACAATTTTTTGCAATATTTTTTACAGCCATTTGTCTATTTGTTGTTGCGTAACAGATATCTTCTTTTAAAGGTTCACGAATATCTTTAAATCTACTTTTTAAAATTTGAATAATATCCTTTGTATCATCAACAGATAAAGTTGTTTGTGTAACAAAGGCAATTTTTCTATTATTTGTATTATCATATTTTTTTGCTTCATCTTCATTTTGAATAAGATCAATTGAGCCTTCTGGTAATTGACCCATTGTACCTATTACTTCAGGATGATTTTGATGACCAATTAAGATTATATGATATCCAGCCTTATTAAGATTCTCAGCCTCCCTATGTACTTTTGAGACTAACGGACACGTGGCATCAACATAAGTCATTTTATAATTTTTTGCATCAATAGGTATTTTTTTGGGCACCCCATGAGCAGAAAAAATAACTGGTCTTGACTTATCTTCAATTTCATCAAGCTCCTCAACAAATACTGCACCTTTATTTTTTAAATCGTCAACAACATATTTATTATGCACTATTTCATGTCGAACATAAACAGGAGCACCATATTTTTCAATTGATTTTTCGACAATTTCAATAGCTCTTTCAACTCCAGCACAAAATCCTCTTGGTGCAGATAATAAGATTTTAATTTCTTTGTTTTTCATTTTTTTCTAATAAATATTCAAGCAATATATGTGGAAAGGTCAGAGACGCCAAACCTATAAATATTAGTTTTAATATTGAGCTGTTTAAATCATAAATATTATTTAAATAATACATGCCTATTAAGCATAAAAAAGCTGTTAAAATTGTTAATGGTAGTGCTTTCTTTATAAACTTTCTTAAACCTTTATTGAAATTTGAACTATCAATTTCATAAATTAAAGAAATGCTGTGTCTAATGGAGTGTAAAAAACAAAAATAAATCGTAAATGCTATTAGTGGTGCAAAATAATAGTTCAATATTAATATTGAAAAGTAATCAAAAAAAATTGTAAATTTTTTAATTTCAAATTCTTTTAAGAATAAAAAAATACTAGATAAAGCAGATAATATTAATCCTATAAATAATAGCATATTTTTTTCTATAAACTCTAAAGTTGAGTAAAAAAATTCACTTTCAACTAACAGAAGTTTAAATAAAGAAACTGTCTCTTCAAAGTGAAAAAACATTGGAGCAAGGACTATTAATGAACCTTTAAAAAAAAATAATATTTGATCAAAATAAGAAATTTTATTAATTAAAAATTGAGTGTCTTCCTTACCAAAATGATAAGAAGCTACTAATAAAAAAATTACCAAAGATAAGGAAGGAGCAATTGACCATAAAATTATTACAAAAATGCCAGTTAAAATATAGAATAAATAAAAATATGAAATATTTTTAATATTAAAAATTTTAAATATTTTTTTTCCTTTTTCATGATCTAAAGATCCATGAGATATGCCAATAATTAAAATTAAAACAAAACATATTATTGATGAAATATTAAAATTACTAAATTTAAAAAAGACTACAGAAAAAATATTACAAAATAAAAAAAAGATAAAAGAATGTTTTAGATTAATTTTCTTAATTTGATTATTCATATCTAAAATAATTGTTTTAAAAAAGTCCACTTGGGCATTTTAGATATTATCGAAATATCTTGATAAATATTGCTTTTATTTGATAAAAAATCTACAACTGAACTCGACTTAGCTTCAAACATTTTATAAAAAATATTTCCCATTTCTTGTGAATTATTTTTTAAAACTTTTAAAAATATTTTATCTAAAAAATCATATTTTTTATCTATTTTAAATAGTTTAGCTGTTTTAATATTTTCTATATTTTCTCTTATATATTTACTGTGTTCTTGAATATTTAAAAAAGTGTAACCAGTGCTTAATCTAGTCATGCCTCCTGCTGAACCAATATTAATCTGATTTTTGCTACTTATATTATTTATTCTAAAAAGAGGTATGGCTCCCTGTTCTTTAAAATTGATTTTACATTCTCTTATATTTAAATGATTAGAGAGGTAATTATCAATTTGAACCTCATAATCATTTAAGGAATTATTGTTGAGTTCGGATATCCACGTTGTTTCTATAAGAGCATTTTTTTTTGTAAAGGGTAGGGTATAAAAAAAATGAACTCTATTTCTTTGATCACAGGCAAAATCCATTAAGTTAAATATTTGTTCATCAAAAAAATCATTGGGAGTCTCAATTTCTACTCCCTGAAAATGCTGCCATAAATTGTTGTTAGCATCTTTAATATCACTAACACTATTGAAAATTATTGAGTTAGTTTTATCAATTTCATTGATATTTTTAAAAAAATTAATGTTTTTGTTTAATTTTAATCTAGAAATTATTTTTTGATAAAACAACCCACTATCAATGCTTTGATAGGGGGTTTTTTTGCATTCAACAAATTTTGTTTGGCTTGGAGAATTAATTGTAAAATTATCCCATTTTTTTTTTACACAGTCCTCGAAATTATGATTGACAACTTTCCAAAAAGACCAAGTCTTATCTCTGTTATATTCTTCTCTAGGTTCGATAATCGCTAATGTTTTATTTTTTAATTTGTCATAAATTTCCAATTCATATGCAAGAGATAACCCTGCACACCCACCGCCAATAATAATATAATCAAATTCTTTCATTTAAATTTATTTCCCTATTTAGTAAAACATGATCATGTATAATGTCTTCATCATTTCTTTTGGTTAAAAAAAGTTGTATTAAATCTAGAATTGATAGAAGAGTTTGGATTATTTTTTCAAAATTTGAAACATAAATTTTTCCACTTTCTTTGTAATTATTAAAATTTTTTTGTTTCAAAATTTTATATCCAATCTTTCTATAAACTCTTCTTGCAACCAATATAGAAAAGCGAAAACCAAAAGGTATTTCTTTGATGGAGTAAAATGAATTTTCATAGAATTTTTCAGAGAGTTTCAATGTAGATTTTATATCATCAAAACTCTCATTAATATATGAGCGGTTTTTGTTTAAGTCTTCAATTACATCTCTTGATATATTTGTTAACTGCATTGCAATACCTAAATCTATAGCTGACATTAAAGAACTTTTTTTACTTACTTTTAATATTTTAGCCATCATTAAACCAACTGTTCCTGCAACCCTATAAGAATAAATTAGTAGTTCTTGTTTTGAATTAAATTTTACTTTTTCTTTAATGTCGGATTTGATGCCATCGAATAGATCCTGAACAATATTTAATGAAATATTAAATTCATCAATTAGCTTCCACATATTTTTTATAATAGGGTCATCAAAATTTTTTTGATTAAAATCTTTTTCAAAATTTTTAAATTTTTCTTTTTTAAATTCTATCGAATTTTCATCGTCAGCTATATTGTCCATAACTCTACAAAAATCATATAATGATGAACATTTTTTATATGTTTTTTTTGGTAAAAAAAAGCCTGCCCAATTAAAAGATTTAGCATAAATTGATAAATAGTTTTGACCAGACATTATATTATTTTATCAAGAACTTTTGCAGATGATAGCACACCCGGAACCCCAGCACCTGGATGTGTTCCTGCTCCTACAAAATAAAGACCATCATAAATTTCTGATTTATTGTGAAATCTAAAGTATGCTGATTGGGTGAATTTTGGTTGAATTGAAAAACCTGAGCCAAATTTTGTATTAAGTTCCTTTTCAAAATAATTAGGAGTTAGATAAAAATCACTTATAATATTTTCTCTAAGATTTGGCATTAAATCTTCTTCCATTTTATCAATAACTAGATTTTTCATTTTTTCACCTTCAACAGGCCAATTAATTTTTGATTGATTATTTGGAACAGGCACAAGAACATAAAAACAATCATTTCCTTTAGGAGCCATTGATTTATCTGTAGCCGTAGGTCTGTGAAGATAATAACTTATATCGTTATTTAATTTTTTTTTATCAAATATATCGTCGAGATGTTCTTTATATTTATTACCAAATTTTATTGTATGATGTTCAACATTTTCATAAATTTTTTTTGTTCCAAAATAATACACAAACAATCCCATTGAATATTCCATTCTTTTTTTTTTCCATTGAAATAAAAACGATCTACTAGTCCTATCATTTAATAGTTTTTCATATACTGCTGGAGGGTCTGCATTACATATAACATTATTTGCATTTATGCTTGTTTGATCATTTAATTGAACTCCAGTAATTTTTCCATTATTTGAAATTATCTTGATTACTTCACTATTTTTAATTATTTCAACACCAACTTCATTCATCAGCTTCTCGAAACTTTTAATAATTTTACCAGTTCCACCCATCGAGTAGTGTATTCCCCATTTTTTTTCCAAATAAAGGATCAACCCATATATAGAGGTTGTAGTAAAAGGGTTTCCCCCAACTAAAAGAGGATGCATACTCAACATTCTTCTCAATTTTTCATTTTTAATAAACGAAGACACTAATGCATAAACAGATTTATAACTTTTTAGTTTCAATAAGGCTGGAAGTTGTTTCATCATAATCAATGGTTTATTGAATGGAATATCTGAAAGTTCAGTAAAACCCTTATCAAAAATTTTTTTTGTAAAGTTTACTAATTTTTCGTAACCCTTAACATCTAAATTATTTAACTTTTCAATTTGATTTTTCATTTCTGCTTCATTACCTGAATAATTAAATTTTGATTTATCTTCAAAAATGAATTGGTACCAAATTTTAAGTGGTGAAAGTTTAATATAATCTTTTGGATTTTTTTTAAATAATTCAAATAATTCGTTAATTAAATATGGTGCAGTAATTACTGTTGGTCCACCATCAAAAGTAAAACCATCTTTTTTAAATACTCTAGCTCTACCACCTAAATCAGGATGTTTTTCTATTAAAGTAACTTTGTGACCTTTAGCTCTAAGTCTTAGAGCAGCTGCAATACCACCAAATCCTGAACCAATAACTATAGAATTCATTTTAACAATTTATAGTTTTTTTAGAAAATTGTAAGGGTATTATGAGTTAATCTTTTTTAACTCTTCTTTAGTTTCATCTAAATTTTTTTGAAATACCACATCAAGTTTAGATTTATCAACTGATGTAGTAATAATTTTTTTAACAGAGTCCACTGCAATTTTAATTGAAGCATCTTTGATTTCTTTGATTGCAGCTTCTTTCATCTGACTTATCTTGTTTTCAGCTAAATTTTTTTTTATTTCTGATGATTTATGAAACTTGTCATTTAATTCTATTATAAGGTTGTTCGAATCTTTTTTTGCTTCTTCTAAAATTTCATTACTTACTGATTGTGCTTTGTTCAATTTACTTTGAGCATTATCAAGTAATGTCTTTGCTTCAGTTCTTAACTTTTCACTTTCATCAATTTCATTTTTAATATCAGAGATCATTTTATCTAAGATTTCTGTAATTTTTTGTGGAATTTTAAAGTAAATTAAAGCTACAAAAAAAATAACGAATGATACTGCTACCCAAAAAGTCGCATCAATTGCCATAATACTTATCTCCACTTCTTTTAGATAAATCATCAACAATTGCTGATATACTGCTATTGTTTACTTCAGCTCCAATAAGTTTTTGTATTAGTTCTGACGATGTATCTATTGCTATCTTATTGATTTTATCAGCAGCACCACTTTGGAGAGTTTTAATTTCTTCTTCAACTTTGCTGACTTCTTCATCAATTTGCTTATCTAATACCTCTTTTTTTAAATTAATATCTTTTAGAGCTTTTTCTCTTGCTTGATGAAAAATATTCTTAGCTTCTAGTTTGCTTTTTGTAACTATTTCTTCGTACTCTTTAAGCTTTGCTTCACTACTTTCTCTTTGTTTTTCTGCAGCCTCAATATTTTCTAATATTTGGGATTTTCTAGTCTCTAGGTTATCACTAATTTTTGGAAGTATAAATTTAGATAAAACTAAATACAAAATTCCAAAGGTTAATGTTAACCAAAAAATTTGTGAAATCCAAAATTCAGGATTTAATTGAGGCATACCTCCGCTTTCAGCTGCAAAAGCTTCCAAAGTAAGGAAGCTAAAAAATATTGACTGAAAATATATTTTTTTAATCATCAAATTTAAAACGCAAAAAGAATGATTAAGGCAACTACTAATCCAAATAATCCTGTTGCTTCTGCAAGTGCAAAACCTAAAAGCAAATTAGGAAACTGTTTCTGTGCTGCTGATGGGTTTCTCATAGCACCAGATAAATAATTTCCAAAAATTATTCCAATACCAACACCGGCACCAGCTAAAGCTATTGCTGCTAAACCTGCTCCGATCATTTTTGCTGCTTCTAATTCCATT
>Ga0209335_10005896_pt1 | contig 11088 bp, 9 predicted proteins | sample COG_09_FD_184753 | JGI IMG/M metagenome (GOLD analysis project Ga0209335, IMG submission 184753) | Pelagic Microbial community sample from North Sea - COGITO 998_met_09 (SPAdes) (version 2) | ecosystem: Environmental > Aquatic > Marine > Neritic zone/Coastal water | place: Helgoland, sampling...
AAAAACGCTATAAAACAGACTGGATTTAATTATGAAACTTACGAAAAAAGAGGAGGTGATTATGGTTTATAGGCGTTTTAAATGTTCAAAGGTGTAAATCAAATTTGAAAAAGATAGTTTTTCGTATAAAAAATAATTATGTCAACCCCCGAAGAGTTCATTAACGGGATTAACGAAATTTTGGAAGAAGAATATTTATCTCCAGAACCAGAAATGTTGGTTAAAGCAATCTCTTGCGATAATTTTCAATTTAAAGATGAAGGTGAAACATTTGAAATAAGAATAATGAGACATAATGGACACTACTCAAAAACAATCCTCAAGGAAAGTGAATATTGGGAAGATAATTCAAAATATTTTCAAGATGATTTTGATCTTTTCAAAAAAATTATTGAAGATACTTTAGTAAACAAAGTTGAAAATGGAGTTTGCTTTGAAATTATTCAAGAAAAATTAAATGAGATTATCATCCAAATAGAATACAATAGTTTATTTGGGTTCAGAATTTACATTGGACTTGAGAATGAAATTGTAAAGGTAAAAAATCTAGAAAATGAAGTAAAACGTCTCAAAAAAGAAAATGAAGTTCTAAAAGAAACTAGAGGTCAAGTAAAAGGGAATAGTCTTGAGATAGATGGTTGGACCATAAGGATTGGAATGAATTGTGTACCATCTTCAACGGCGGAATGTATTGGATTATCTTCTAAACCAATATCAGAAATACAAAACAGTTGTTTAGAAAAAGGTTATGGAGCCTTTGTTATATATCAAGGAAAAGTATATTTTAGACCCAAAACGAGGAAAGATTGTATTGAAGATACAGTTGGTAATTCCGAAAATTCGCAATGTATAACATATATAGTTCCTGAAAATGAAGAAAAAAAGTATAAACGTAAATTGCCGATATACGCAATTGGAGGGAATACAGGTGATTTAATTGATAAATTAACAATTTATGAAACACCAGATGTTGAAATATCATATGGAGGAAATGGTGGTAGTCCTATAGATATAATACATCTACAAAATGATGAAAAGATTACAAAAGTAACTCAAATAAGTGGTATGTGCTCTGATAAAATTCTAGGATATGGATTTGAATTTAAAACAATCTCAAGATACATAAAAATATATGGTAATATTTGTAGAGATGGGAAGCTTAAAGGAATAAAGAAAAAAACACCTATTATATCTTATGATGTTCCAGAAAATGAACAATTGAAAGGCTTGATATTTGAAAAAGGTGTATTAAAAGGACTCACTTACCAAGGATAGTATATTTTGTAGATTCTTTCTAATTCTTTAATTCTTTTGATTCTTTCTTGTTGGATTAGTTCAATTAATTGGACATAATTCATTTTTTTTTAAATTTATCTTTATTTTTTAAATATTAAAGAAATAAAAATAATATACTTTTAATAATATGTATGCTAATACGTTTGAAGTGATAGAAACAGATTCTTCTGAAGATACAGATTATGAATCATCTGAAGATGAGGCTGAAGAAGTTTCAAATCAAAGTCATTTTTTAAATATGACAACATTAAATGAATATGAAAAAAATAGAGATGAACTATTTACAAAAGATATCTTAAGAAAAAGAATTGTAATTGATTCACATAATTACTTTCAACCTGAAAAATTTAATACCTCTGATTTTACAGTCGTGTTTGATTTTGAAACAGACGCAGGAACATCTCTTGTAACAACAAATTATGATATTTATCATAATGTAATTGGGTTCCGTTTAGTAAGGACAACTATAAGAACTCCCCCTTATAATGTTAATTCAACAAATAATATCATAAGATATAAAAAAGGATCAAGCGATACAATCTTCACATTTACAATGAATCCAGGTGTTTATACAATGTTAGATTTAGCAAGTGTATTTCAAAAATATAATGGCGCATTGACAAAAAATGCGGAAAATACATCTGAAACATATGATGTAAATACATTAGCTCAATTTGGAACATATTCAGATACAAGTATTACTTCCGGATCATATAATAGTGGGACAGGTGAATTTGTTGCGGGTGATAATACTTTATCACTTATTTTCCACCGTGGAGATTCTACAACCACAACTTCAACCACAACTACAAAAGGTATGATCTATGATATGACTTTTAAAAGTGATTCTGAAGAAATAACTATCTTATGGGATTTTGACAATATTACAAGAGGTGCGGCCCGTCTCTATGGATTTTTACCCAAAGAAACAAGTAGTGTTTCACAAAGATTATATTCAAACAGAACACCAGATGTATCTTCTCATTTTGTTGATCTTGCGATCCCACAAATTCCAAATATCGGTTGTAAAAGAAATTCATCCGGTAGAAATATTATTGAAAGAATTCAATTAGATAAAGGACACGGTGAATATCTACATTACAAAGCCCTTTCAGATGAAGGACAAACTCAACATTTTTTCTCTCCAATTACACTTCATCGTTTAAGAATACAGTTATGGGCTGTTAATAATGTATTATACGATACAAATAACTCAGATACATCTTTTGAGTTTGAAATTACAATGGTGAAAAACAAAAAATTATTAACTTAATTATCTTTTAGCTTTCTTTGTTTTCTTTTTTTTCTTCTTTTTTGAAGTTGAACGCGAACTTGATCTTGATTTTGGATAAACAAATTCATAAAGTTCTTTTGAACTTTCTTTACCAATATTTTTCATATGTAAAACGGCAATTTCATCTCTGAATTCTACATTTAATACGCTAAATATATCTTGAACAGATAATTGATTTGAATTTAAAAGTTTTCGAAAATCATCTTTACCCGACATTATATTATTATTTAGATATTATTTACATCTTTGAATATTTATATCTCGAGAAAAACAAAAAATTATTAACTTAATTTAAAGGTATAGAATCTTATTTAAATAAATATGAATTTTAATGTTATTTTTCCAATGGCTGGAGAAAGTAAAAGGTTTAATTATCAATTTAAACCCTTCTTACAAATATCTGATTTAACATTTATTGAACTCGCATATAAATATTTCAAAGATTATGAAGAAAAAATAAATCATTTATATTTTATTATCACCAAACAACAAGAAGATGAATACAAAATTAAAAATAGATTATCTCAATTATTTACAAAATTTTCAGTAATTATCATCCCCGAAAAAACATCCGGTCCTTTTATGACAATTAAATCCGCGATCAATCATTCTAAAATAGATATTAATATCCCATCATTTATATGTGATTGTGATCATAGTATTAACATAAAACCAATTATAAATTATATTAATCAAAATAATAATTATAAAATATTAATTTCCTGTTGGGATATTCGCAAGAATGATGAAAATTATCAAGATTGGGGTATTGTTTATAAAAATAATAAGGATCAAATTATAGATTTTAGTGAAAAAGTTTTAATTAATGATCATGATAATTATTTCGGTATTATTGGTTGCTATTTTTTCAAAAATTTATCTTATTTTATTGATCACTCATATCAAAACATTACTGATGGACTTAAAACATATATAAAAGAGATAAAAAGTGTAACTATTACACAAGCTGAATTTTTTGGAGATATGAGAAGATTTGATAAAGCAATTCAAAATCGTAAGAAAATCTCAACAATATTTTGCGATATAGATGGAACAATTATAAAGCACGAAAAAAATCCAAATAATCTTACGATTGATGTGTTCAATGAATCAATTAAAAAATTAAATGAGTGGAAAAAAAATAATCATAGAATCATTTTAACAACAGCAAGGTCAAAAAAAAATGATCTTATCAAATTATTATCAAAATACAAAATACCATACGATGATTTACTATGCGGTCTTCCTTCAGGTAAAAGAATTCTTATCAATGATTACAAAGATGATTTACTAGAAATGTGTAAATCATATAATGTAAAAAGAAATAAAGGTATTGATGATATAAATTTTAAAAATAATGAATTTCAAATCGTGAAAATTTTAAAAGGAAATAGTTTCTCAAAGACAGTCTTACTATCAAGTAAAAAAAATCAGTTTGTAAGAAAATATATTTTAAAAAATAATGATAATTTACGTCATTATCATAAATTAAAAAGACAATATTATGATCTTAATAGATTAAATTCATATTGTAATAGTTTATGTCCAATTGTGTTTAATGAAACAGATTTAGATTATATTTATTATTTTGATATAGAATATCTCAAAGATTATCATAATTTAAATTATCAAAAAGGAAAAACTAGTCAATTATATCATTTACTAGAAATTTTAAACAGAGAAGTATACATCGCAAAAAAAATAAATAATAATGATAATTACATTTACAAATTGTTAGAAAAAGTGAAAATAAAAGAATATTGTAACCTTGATCCAGTAATTAATGATATTTTGAAAATGGATAAAATAATAATTAATAATAAAGAATATCTAGGACTTGAAGCAGTAATTCAGAAAATAGATATCAAAATTTATAATCCTCAATATTTATCTGTGATTCATGGTGATTTAACATTTGAAAATATAATGGTCTGTAAAAATGATATAAAATTAATTGATCCGGATGGTTCAGATTATATAGATGCGATTGAGTTAGATTTTGGTAAATTATTACAATCTTATTTATCAAATTATGAAGTTTGGTCCGATATTACGAATGTAGATAAACTGGTCAAAAATATTATCATTGCGGACAATATTATTAATACATATGAATATAAAAATGAAATAGATTCTAAATTTTATCAAACATTAGCTATCTTATTAAATGACGAAAATATCAATTTTGTTAAAAGAAAATGTATCTTTTATATGTGTATTCATCTTTTAAGAATGATACCTTATCGTTATAATAATAATCTTAATTCTACAATTTATTGTATCAAAGAATGTATCATATGGTTGAATTCAATAATTTAAATAATTATCTTTGTAAATGGATAAGATAAAAATATATTATGATGGTTTAGATTTTAAACAAGATATATTAATTCAAGGCTATACTACAAACCCAACATTACTTAAAAAAATAAATAAACCTTTTGAAGAATCAATTAAAAATTTTATATTACAATATCCTAATTATCCTCTTTCTGTTGAAGTGACAAATGATGATCAATCGGATATTATAGAAGAAGCAAAAAAAATATCAAACTGGGGATATAATATTTATATTAAAATACCAATTATTAACACTGAAGGTAAATCAAACTTAAATGTAATACAGGAATTATTACTATATGGTATTAATATAAATATAACCTGTGTTTTTACTAAAAAACAAGTGGATGAAATAAATAAACTATTAACGATAAAATCAACAAATAAAATAATCATTTCAATCTTTGCTGGGAGAATAGCAGATACAGGGATATCACCTTTAGTATTATGTAAATATACAGTTGAGCTTTTTAAAAAATATATCAATGTTGAAATTTTATGGGCTAGTACAAGAGAAATATATAATATATTTGATGCGATAAATTGTGGATGTGATATTATCACTATTCCAGAACAAATATATCAAAAAATCCCATTTATTGGTAAAGATTTAAATGAATATTCAAAAGAAACTGTACAACAGTTTATTGAAGATGCGAAATCATTATAAACCATCTTCGTGCCATCTTTCTCCAAATTTTTCTCTTTGTGATTGATAAGGATATGTTTCCCAATTATATTTATACCATTCTAAATCAATACCTTCTTTAGGAAATGATTTAAATACTTTAGGAGTTAATTCATCACTTAATAATTTTGTTTCTTGGTAACATTCTGATTTATCATAAAGATATTTTTTAGGATCTAATAAATAATAATTTATCTTTTGATTGAAATTTGACAAATAATGAGCCCCCAAATATGTCTCACTTCTTATAAAGTATTCATAATATAATGAATAGTCTTCCGGTTTTATATATCGTATTTTATCTGTAATTGACCACGTATCAAGAGGTAATGAAAACAAATCAATTAAATCTTGTGTATTCCCCCAAAATAAATGATCTCTGGGATGAAAACTAAATTCTTCAAAATTACCCGATACACAAATTCTATTTCTAGGTTTTTGTTGATCATAATAAAATGATAATTTCTTTTCTTTATATTCTTCATAAAAACTATACATTTTCATCATTGACTTATGTGTATATTTTTGATCATTCCGTATTTTTATTGTAAATTCTGTTCCTACCTCTTTTAACCCATTTAATGATGATATTATTTGTAGGTTTTTATTACCAGAACCAACTTGTTTCGGCTTTTTATTTTGAATGATAATTATTCTGTTATTCTTTATTTCTGATATGATATCATCTTCCCAACATGATATGATAATATTATTTACAAATTCTAATTCAAGATAATAATCGGCGATAAACAATACATTATTATTAAATGGTCCCTGTAATACTATATCAATTGTATCTTTACAAATTATAAGATTGTTTGTAAAAATTAAATCTTGTTCATATTCTTTTGATCCTAAACCATAGATTGTATCTGTTAATGTAAAATTATTATCATCCATATATGTTATGACTTCTGTTTTTGTTGAACTATTTTTATACAAACTTTTTAATTGAACCTCTAATTGTATCTTTGATACATTATTTATATATTTACCAAGCGACTTTATGACACTCAAATCCATACCCTGTGTATCAATTTTTAAATATTCTATTTTATTTATATTATGTTTTTCAATAAATGTATCTAGTCTTTGTGTTTTAACATTTATTTTTTCTTTTAATATATCAAAACTATCGGTATTTTTTTCGCAAAAATCATAAAAGTCACCGTCCTTATTAAATTCCAAAAATGATGAAAACCGACCATTTTCATAAGAATTTAATATCATTGAACCATTCTCTTCTGATATAGCACATTCAATAGGTATTATTCTTTTATCATTTTTATATTTACTTTCTAAAATTTTATATTCCTCTCTACCAGGTTCTATCGCATATATAATATCACAATCTTTAAAATCATCAATCGTTTCACCAATACAAGCACCTACATCTATTCCTATTTTCTTTGATGTTATACAAGAATAATCTATGTTAGGTAAACATTCAATATTTGATTTTATTAATTTTTCATATTCTTTATTTACTTTTTTATCATTAATTAGTTCGCTATATATAATGTATGCTTCTTTAATTTTTCCTTTATGATATCCACTATAAGCTTTTTGAAATTTTAGTTGATATTTATCAAAATAAGGAAACTCTTTTCTAAATGAATTATATTTTTTATCATTTGACAAACCATTACAAGCAAACATATATGATTCTAACCATTTCTCTCTATAACTATAATATAAACTCATTAAATAGTTTCCCTCAGGCCTTTCGGGTAGTAATGATAAAGCATGTTGAATACAAGTTATTTCCATTGTTTCGCGATTACCTTGTTTACTTAAACATAACGACATCCTCAATAATGCTTCATATGCTAAATCATCGTTTTTTGTGAATTCCGCACAACGTAAATAATAAGATAATGCACTCGCACTTTGACCAATACCATCATATGAATATGCTAATTCAAAATTATTAATATCATTATAAGGATCATTTATAAATTTTAGTAATAAATTTTCCATTTATAAAAAATAAGATTATATTAACTAATTTAAAACTTATAATATCTCTTTTATTAATTTACGTAATTTATTCTTATTAATACGTATTATATAAGATGAATTATCTTGAAATCCAAATGTAATTAATATATCTTCTTTATATTGCGCCAAACCTATACAAAATTCTATCTTAGCTGTCATAAAATTAAATTGTTCCGATATTTTATTAATCGTAAAGTCGTTATTAAAAATAACAAATCTATGATAATAATCAGAATCTTTATGGCCATTATAATTTTTAGGTCTATAATCTACATCATGACAAATACAAAGATATTGATCATCATTCCAAGGTATTAATGGTGTTCCACCACGTATTTCATATGGTAAATTTTCTTTATGTTCACTTAAAAATATCCTTTCAGATAAATTATCATTTAAATTCGCCCTTATAACTTCTGTGGGGTTTGTCCATTTCACAAAATGAAATGGTTTATCTATGATTGGCATCCAATTTTTCTCACAATATGATTCTTTATCTGGGACCTCTATTCTATTTCTATTTATTTCCTTAACAAAATTATCATTTATTTCTATTTCAGATAATTCCATTCTTCCTTGACCATTTGGGGTAGTATCTCTCCTTACACCACAAAGATAATACTTATCATCCCATTTTACTATTCTAGCATCTTCTAATCCAATAAAATCCCACAAAGGCTCTACATCTAATTTTGTTGTATCTATTTTATGATATTTCTGTATCGATAAATCATCATTATCCAATATACAATAAAAATTATTGGTTTTTAACACTCTACAATCTTCACGATGATAATATGATAAAGGGCCTTCCCACACTGTTTGATATTTTTGATCTCCTTCACTATGATATAAAGTATATTCAACATGTCTCATTATTAAATGTATTTTATCACCTTCAACTAATAATGAACTATTACATATTCCCGTACCATTTGTTTCCTTGCTTGGTAAAATCAATGGTTTAATAATACCATTATAATCATTAATTATTGTTTTTACCAAATTTTCATACATATTTATCTTATAATGATAATATAATATTATATTATAACCTTATTGATAAGAATCACCACCTATCCACAATACAAGAGATTCTCTTTCACCTTTTAGAACCGGTTTTACACGATGTAAGAAAAAAGATGGAAAAAATAAAATACTTCCTTTTTCTAAGGGGACTTTATCTGGTTTGCTTTTTATCCAATATTCAAAATCACCACCCTCAAAGTCAGATGGATCATTTAGAAGAACAGAACAACTTAATTTTCTTAAATTATTTTCTCCTTCACCAATATCAATATGCCAATCATATTTTCCATTTTCACTATATTTTGAATATTGAATACTATCTTTTGAATAATATAATTTGAAATTAAAAATAGTATCATTTGCTTCTTTCGCATATCCATAAATTTTTTCATATAACCATTCCGTTTCAGGATTACACTCAATCCATTTTATACGACTATCTCTTACACTTTTATCAGTTCCAGAAAATACAGTACTTTCCTGAAACTCAATGTCGTTAAGATAAGTTTTTATTTTTTGAATTTCTTCATCATTAAATCCTTTTTTAAACCAATAATAGGTTGTTTGATTTGTTTGTTTATCGGTTGGAAAAATATAACGATTCATTTTATATACCAATATCCTAATTCTTTAATACTTTTTTCTTTTTCAAAACCGGTTTCAATATTAAAATGTATCATAAAAGGATCAATCGCTTCTAAATATTTACGATAATATCTTTCAATTGGGAATTTTTCTCTTCGCAAACATTTATACTTAAAATTTCCTTTATTTTTATTAAGATAATCTTCATCACAAATGAAATCATTCATATCTATATCTTTATAATTAAACATTACCTTTACATCATCAGTTGACCTGATAAACATAAATCCAGAACATAATGTATCACCTTTATTTTTTTGAAATAATATTTCTTCTTCCTTAATTTCATCCATCAAATAATCTAATAAAAGATCATTTTTTATGATTATATCTCCATCAATATATAAAATGTATTCATTTTTAAATAATTCAGAATAAATACATTTTATTTTATTAATCACAAACCTACTCCAACCATCTTGTAAATATTTCTTAATTCCTTCCGTAATATCTTTATCAAAATACTTTATTATTACAATATTACCATTTATTTGTTTTAATTCATTATATGATCCCTCATCAATACAGTATACCTTTAATGGGATTCTAATATTAGATATCTGTATGGATTTTATTAAATTTTTAGTATAATTTATATAATCATATGTTGTAAATGTTATCATTGATATTTTTGAATGATCGTATTTTTCTACATTCTTTTTAATCTTTACTTCAATCTGATTCCAATTAATTATTTTAAAATCAGATATATCCATTTTAAAATTTTCTAAATGATATAAATTATCTTTTAAAATCAGATATTTTACTCGTTTTATAAATTCATTATGATAAATTAATAATAAAAATAAGACCATACAAGAAGATATATCATCTAATGAATTTTTTATAATATAATTTTCACTTTCTACAAATTTGGCTAAATAACATTTACAATCATCTTTGAGTTTATCATACTTTTCATGATTATATTTCAAAAGTTCATTTATTTTTATATCATCATCAATACATTTAATTAAATATAAATCATTAAAACATATCGATTCAATAAAATAAGAAATAGAATTTTCTTTTTTAATAATCTTAATTTCATATTTATCCATAATTTAATTATTATAATTTTTATCCAGATCCACCCCCACCACCACCACCGCTAGCAGTAATGTCTTCATTATTCCAATCAAATACCAAAACAACAGTCGCCATAGTATCTCCAGAACTAGAAGAAATAGCAACATCCTGTGAAATTGATAATGCTTGACCCGCAACAAATGACCAACTACTCCCCCCACTAAATTTATAAGGTGTATCGTTAGCTGACATATTAACCGTTACAGAATGAGATGCAGATGTAGATGGATTTTCAGTACCATCGCTCGCTAAATGTAACCCGACAACGGTACTTCCATGTGCTGTTTCTGATCTTATAATTACATAATCTACATATCCATTACATGGGGTTACAAATCCAACATTTTCTGTATATGTCGATGTAGATGTTGTATCAAATGTTCCTCCGTAACCAATCGGTAAAAACACTTTTGATGATGTAGTCATTATATAACCACAATTAATAACATGTCTTTGCTTTCCAGTTATTAAACCACTCACTGTTACAGTTGATCCAGAAAATGTACCAGTTGGTCCTTGCGATCCAGTGCTACCAGTTGAGCCAGTTGGTCCCTGCGACCCCGTTGAACCTTTTGAACCAGTCGGTCCCTGCGATCCCGTTGAACCAGTTGGTCCTTGTGATCCTGTGCTACCAGTAGAGCCAGTTGGTCCCTGAACACCAGCTGAGCCATCACTGCCATCACTACCGGCTGAACCAGTTGTTCCT
>Ga0209335_10005913_pt1 | contig 11074 bp, 9 predicted proteins | sample COG_09_FD_184753 | JGI IMG/M metagenome (GOLD analysis project Ga0209335, IMG submission 184753) | Pelagic Microbial community sample from North Sea - COGITO 998_met_09 (SPAdes) (version 2) | ecosystem: Environmental > Aquatic > Marine > Neritic zone/Coastal water | place: Helgoland, sampling...
GAAGAATTAGGTATCCCTAATTTCTTAGCATATGCTTTTATGTATGATGTAATAGAGCTCAACACCAATGTTAAGCCATTTGTTCTCGCTAAACTTCTAAGAAAATATGATTCTGTTTTATACCTAGACCCCGATATAAAAATCTATGAGAGTTTATCGGATATATTCCTAACCCTGCACACCAGCTCTTTTGTACTTACCCCACACTACATAACTCCTATCAACGATGGCCATTCACCGGGTGATATTGAGTTGCTTAAATTTGGTGCCTTCAACCTTGGTTTTATAGGTGTTTCTAAATGCGACGAAACAGACTTATTCCTTAATTGGTGGTCAGACCGATGCCTTTCAGATGGTTTCTATGAGCCTCAATTAGGATTAGCTGTTGATCAAAAATGGGTGGGTTTAGCCCCAAGCTTCTTCCGAGACTTTAAGGTTTTAGATGACAAGGGGCTGAATTTGGCATTTTGGAATTTGCATGAACGTGAGATAACTAAAGATAAAAAAGGCTGGGTAGTGAATGGAGAAACGCGTCTTAAGTTTATCCATTTTAGTTCCTTTGATAGTAATAACCCAAGCGCAATAGCCATGAAGCAAAATAGATTTCCTCCTGGATCTCGACCAGACTTTATAGAGTTGGCGGAAGGCTATGCAAAAGATTTATTGATAAAATCAAGTGGCTTCAATTCAACAGAAAAGTATGCCTTCGACTATTTTGACAATGGTATGGTAATAAATTCTGCCTTGAGAAGATTTTATGCTGGGTTATATGACAAAAAATTCTCTAATACAAGCAACCCCTTTAACTCTAAGGCGGGCGTCTTTAAGTTCGCCAAAAAACAAAGACTCCTCTCCGGCAATACAAAATCACCACGACATACCTTTAAGTCAATGGGTCAGATAAGGCATCAAATTAAGTTTATCAACATATTATTGCGTTGCGTACTCTATGTAGTAGGCCCTGATCGGTATTTTAATTTAATGAGATACTTGGCCCACATATCATCCATTAGAAAACAAGCAGATTTATTTGGGAGACAGGATGAAAGTTAGTGGCGTATGTTTTTTAATCACTGGGGGGGCAGGATTTATTGGCAAAAATCTCTCCTGTACATTAGCTAATTTAGGCTATAAGGTTCGAGTTCTGGACAATATGTCTTCTCAAGTTCATGAGGCATCGTCTGAACCTGCCTGGATAAAAAAAAATAAGATTGAGTTTTGTAAGGGGTCCGTCACTAATAAACAGGATTTAATAAGAGCATTAGACGGCATAACCCACATTATCCACCTGGCTGCGGAGACTGGAACTGGGCAGTCAATGTATGAAATTGAACATTATTTTGATGTTAATGTTCAGGGCACCGCCATTTTATTAGATCTCTTACAAAATCATCAATGCGCCAGGAACATTAAATCAATTGTGGTTGCCTCTAGTAGAGCAATTTATGGTGAGGGAAGCTATCATTGTAACGATCATGGTCTGGTATACCCCTCCTACAGAACAAAAGAATCCATGGAGCAAGGAAAATTTGAACCTTGCTGCCCATTATGTTCTTCAACTGTCATTACTTTAAAGACCGATGAAAAGGCCCCCCTCAACCCAAGCTCTATCTATGGCTTGACCAAACAAATGCAAGAACAATCAGTGTTGATGGTTGCGAAGACTCTCAGGCTATCTGCATTCGCTTTAAGGTATCAGAATGTATATGGCCCTGGCCAGTCCTTGAAAAATCCCTACACGGGAATTCTCGCAGTATTTTCTAATTTAGCGAGACAAAATCAATCCATTGAAGTTTATGAGGATGGACTAGAGACAAGAGATTTTGTTTATATAGATGACGCAGTAAGCGTCACTATCAAAAGCTCACTCTTCGAAGGAAATTTTATAGGGTCGGTTAATGTTGGAGGGGGCGAATCAACAAGCGTCCTTGAGGTCGCTAAAAAAATTAGTGAATTTTTTGGGGGGCAGAGTCAAATTAAGCTGTCTGGCGCTTTTAGGGTTGGTGACATCCGACATAATCTAGCAAATATAGATCTTGCAAATAAGTTATTGGGGTATTCTCCGTCGGTAAAATTTGATGAAGGCCTAGACAGATTTTTACAGTGGGCAGTGAGTGAGCCACCCACTTCGCTTGATGGCTTGGTAAAATCCTCAGACGAGTTAAGGTCAAGAGGTCTGTTAGGATATGCCAGCAATGAAATGGGTAAGTCATGAATAGGAAGGACCTAAAGGATCTGCTAAAGGCAGACCTCTTAAGGCTCGCTCTTCGAGAGGACGGAACTCATGAAAATAAACCTAAGCTCATAAACTGGTTTAGCCCTAGGTTCACCCCTGTACTCATCATAAGACTGGCAAGGTATGTTTATTTAAAACCAAGGCTTCGTATATTTAGCAGCCTTTTAACATGGCTTAACGTTTTTTTATTCGGCGTTGAATGTACCCCAAAATGCCCTATTGGACCCGGTCTGTTTTTACCTCATACCGTTGGAACGGTCATAGGTGCGAGTCAAATTGGTTCGAATGCAACAATCTTTCAGGGGGTGACATTAGGATCAATTAGTATCGATTTATTTTTTAATGAAGAATTACGACCGATTGTTGGCAACAATGTTGTCATTGGATCAGGGGCTAAGGTGTTAGGAGGTATAAGCATTGGCAATGATGCAAAGATTGGTGCCAATTCAGTTGTACTTAACCCTGTTGATTCAGGTTCGTTTGTAGTCGGAATACCTGCCAGTGTTTATGTTGCATCAAAAAATAAAAAATAAAAAATAAATGGACCTTAAAGAAAAAAAAATTCTATTTATTTGCCCAAGATTTTTTGGCTATGAAAACCATATTATTAATGAATTAGAGGTAATGGGTGCGGAGGTAAGTTTTTTAAAGGATCGGTTCTTTGATGGCCCAATGAAGTCGGCCTTAACGCGTTTATTCCCGAACTTTGCAACACGCTTAGCATCTAAAGCAATATTAAATGTGCTGAAGAAATTTCCAAACAATACTAAATTTGATATTTTATTTGTCATTAATGGTCAAACCCTATCAAAAATATTCCTAACACGTTTTAAGTCGTTCAACCCCGAGGCCCAATCCGTTCTTTATATTTGGGACTCACTGAGGAATAGAAAAACTCTCCGGGGAAAGTTTTCTTATTTTGATCGTATTTGCACTTTTGACCCTGCTGATGCAAAAAAATATAACTTACACTTCCGACCCCTTTTTTTTGTCAATAACTTTAAAAGATCTGATACCCCAGCCCCCCAGGCCCCTGACTATCAACTTGTATTCGTAGGTACCATGCATTCCGATAGGCTCAAGGTGATCCAATTGATTACAAAGCACGTTCCAAGTCATGTTAAGACTTTTCTTTATCTTTATATTCAGGCGCCATGGGTTTATTGGCTTTATAAAATAGCCAAAGAGGAGTATCGAAACACTAAGAGGAGCGATTTTAGTTTTAATCCTATTAACCAGGATTTATTGTATGAGATTTATTCCCGTTCTTCCATTATCCTCGATATAGAGCACCCTAATCAGCAAGGGCTAACGATGAGAACACTAGAATCAATTGGTGCGGGAAAGAAACTAATTACGACCAATAAGAGTATTCAGCATTACGATTTTTATAATACTAATAATATTGCCATTATTAATCGGGATGCTTCTGATCATCCAATTGACCCAAGGTTTTGGGATTGCACTTATCAGGAGCCTGATGAGTCTGTTTATGAAAAATATACACTGAGAGGGTGGCTCAAAGAGGTGTTGAGCTCGTAAAGATGAATCAATGTTTAAAATAGCGCAATTTAAGATTCACCAAAATGACATGGCTCTGGTGCTTGTTGCCCTTGGCATACTGATAACCCTTGCTCAAATGTATGGCCTGTACGTAATTTTTGATGACCAATACATCGAGGCAAGGGCGGTCATTAATTCTATGAGTATAGCGGCACCTTTGTTGTGCTTTGGATTTGATACCTCAGCACCGATCATTACCAAAAGAGAAAAAACTCCTGCCTTCTTGTGGAATTTTTTTGGTCTTCATTTAATTTTTATGGGTGGGTTTATCACCGCCGCATTTGTTGTCGATGAGGTAAAAACGAGCTATATCTTTCTTGGGTTAGCACTTGGAGCTGTATTTGCATCACAACTATTTATGGTCGAATATGAAAGGTGCTTAGGCAAGATTAAACAATATTATTTTGATCTACATGTAAGGGATCGGCTCTATCGAACAATCGCTATCCTCTTGCTCGCCTTATTTTTTTCTAATATAACGACTTGGTCGATCGCTTTTTTAATATTTTCATTAGCCTATTTTTTTCTTTTAGTGACCAAGTATTGGAATACCGTTAATTTTGATAGAACAAAACTTACCCACCATCTATCTATTTCACTTCCTTACTTAGCCACAGGAATAGTCACAGCTGTTCTGTATCGGCTCGCTTTCTATGTCTCGTACTATCAGGACAATAGTATGGATACCGCTAAGGTAGATTTTTGGTTAATGGTATCGCTCTTTCTTCTCATACCCTATTTAAACGCCTCAAAGATCGCTGAGACAGCAGCAAAAAATTCGGTTACGCATTACATTGATCTTATGCGAGCTAGTTGGGAAAAAATTTCACTCCAACAATCCCTTATCATTCTTTTAATAATGCTAATTACTGTGGGGGGCTACTTTATCGGTAGGGTGGATAAACCAGATATCGTCGAGATAATTCTACCGATATTGCTGGCGATTATTATTGCGACATCAACCCCTTCGTTTTGTTACCTGGCATTGCTTGCAAAGAAAATAAAGCTTGCCTTTGTAACCTCCGCCTTGCTGATATTCTTCTCATTGCTATGCTATGCACCAAAGTATTTTTTTGCCTCACCGATCCCGGTTTCATATTTAATGTTGGTGAACGCTTGCGGGTATGCATTTTTTAATATAATTGCTAGCTATTACTTTTTAGGTTTGTTGGGAAAGTTTACGATTAGAACGTTTAGCCAATCTACCGCCCTTTTTATTTTTAGCGTAACATTGCTGTCAGTCGGCTTAACTTTTATAATCTAACCAATGCGAATGAACCAAAAGACACTAGGCTTATGCTCCAAACTATCCTATTAAAATTCTTATTTGATGCGTCCTCACTGTTAATCGTAGGATTATTGGTTGCCGACTCTCTCGAGACACTTTTTTTTTCAGCCTTGTACCTAGCTTTAATCCTAATAACCGGTGACTACAAATCTATGCTGAGAGACATGGATATAAGCGTCATAAGCCGATTGCTATTAATTTCAGTTGGAGTCTTTATCATCCAGAGCCTGTCAATAGGTTCGGTGTCCGAGGAATTACTACTCTTTTACTCGATGAGTTTTTTCAGCTTGGTCCTCTGGAGATTGATGATTTATTCCTATAGAAATAAAACTTTACCTAGGGCGATAAAATTAATTAAAAAAAAGCAGACAATCATAGTGGGGGCAGGTAAAGCTACCCAAATTTTTCTGAACCTAAATACATCCACAAACAATTCCTACCTTGGTATTTTTGATGATAACGAGTCCCTTAAAGGACGGACGATGAGTGGTATTAAAGTGCTTGGCACAATAAAGGAAATAGCCAGCTTTCTTGAGAAGCATCATGTTGACCGGATTATTTATATGATCCCCTCCACCAATATTAACAAACACCAAAAATTTTTTAATATTATCCAAGCAACCTATCCGCTCATTGAGATACTTACAGCTCCTTCTCTCAGTGATATCAGTTATGGCCTCAAGAACATCTCTGAGCTCACCAATATCAACCTCTTGACGGTCAACAATGAGCCTAAAATTGTCTCGTTATCCTCCTCCGATTTGAAGGCGCTTCACAACAAGACCATCTTGGTAACTGGCGGCGGCGGGTCTATTGGTAGCGTTCTGGTAAGGCAACTATTAGATCTAGAACCCACCTCTAGCGTGGTGGTGGTAGAGCATAGTGAGCTTGCCGTGTATGATTTACAAGAGCAATGCCAAGATTATATTGACGCAAGAAGACTAACCGTTCACCTCGGCGACTACGCAGACATAATACCACTCAGAAGTATATTGAAAAAACATAAGCCAGCGTTAGTTTTCCATGCAGCAGCCTACAAACACGTGAATATTTTAGAGAAACATAATATCTATAGTGCATTCTATAATAACTGTATCAAGTCGATAGCCTTTGCGGAAGAAATAAAAAAGCATGCCTTTATAAAGACGTTATTACTGGTATCAACGGACAAGGCGGTGCATCCAACTAATGTTATGGGTAGAACCAAGCGGATCGTTGAGTCTTCACTCCAAAAACTATTTCATGGTACCCATGTGAGATTCGTTATTACTCGCTTTGGTAATGTTGTTGGTAGTAAGGGGAGTGTGTTCCATAAGTTTCTTCGCCAGATAGAAAACCGTCAAAAAATTACCCTAACAGACAAAAGTGTTACAAGGTATTTTATGAATATCACCCAGGCGGTAAATCTTATTATTCAAGCCTCTCTTATCGGAAAGGCTTCGCAGGTCTATGTCTTAAATATGGGACAGCCGGTATTAATATATGACTTCGTAGTATCGATGATAAAAAAATACGGTACCGAAGAACAGCTCGATGATATTGTTATCACGGGACTTAGGGAGGGCGAAAAGCAAACAGAAGAGCTGTACTATGCTCACGAAAATATTCAATCGTTCGATGATAATTTATTTGTAGGGGCCTTTGGGGACAATAACTTTCAGGTCGAAGAATTCAAGGCGTTCTTTGATAGCCTTGAGGACACCTTGGATGAGACGGCCTTAAAAAAATACATAGAATCGTTAGGAATATTCTAAGTGAATTATACAGAGCGACCTAACAAATTAGACCCACTTCCTCCCGACATAACTATTACGTCTTATGGGCCCTTCGATTTCCACTAAGAATACAACTATCTTGAAGGATAAGTTTAGCATTGTCATGCCTTGTTATAATGCTGAAAATACTATCAACCGAGCCATATTGTCTGTAATAACACAGACCTACGAGAACTTTGAGCTCATCATCATCAATGATGGGTCAACGGATGAGTCCGAGTCTATTGTCCGTAGCCAGGCCAGCAAGGATAAACGTATCGTGTTTTACTCATGGAAAAAAAATCAGGGCGTTTCCTTTGCCAGGAATAAAGCCCATGATTTGTCAACAGGACAGTTTCTTGCATTCCTTGACGCGGATGATACGTGGCCAAATAATAAGCTCGAAACATACCTAGACTATTTTAAAAGAGGGCATGACTTAGTGTTCTCTGAGTATGTCCGACATGTGCAAGCCAGGCGGACATTAATATCCCTGCCACGTCATCTGAGTTTCAATGAGTTGCTCAAGTCCAATTACATTGGACTGTCAACAGGTGCCTACGACCTTACCAAGATACCTTTTGTCCCATTTCAGACGACAGGTCACGAGGATTACCTGATGTGGCTAACCCTCTTTCCTAAGGCAGCGAATCCCATTGGCATAAGGGAGCCCTTGATGCATTACTTTGCCAATAATGGCAGCCTTTCGGCTAACAAACTGAGGGCATCCCGATGGACATGGGAGATATATCGAAAACACCTCGGACTAGGATTCATGAAGTCATTGTTTTATTTTTTCCATTACGTCCAGAAGCATCTCAAGAGCTTTCTTCTTCTATGACCATTCTACTGACAGGGGGTGCCGGCTTTATCGGATCGCATATGGCGGGTGCATTGTTGTCCAAAAATAAAGCATTTGTGGTGATTGATAATTTATCAAACTCAGATACAACCAACCTAAAAAGGCTTGAGGATCATTATGCGAAAACAATTGATTTTTATCCTGACGATCTAAGGGATGAGCAGAGCCTTAGGAAAGTCTTCACCAAATATAATATCAATTCGATCATCCATTTTGCCGCATTAAAGTCTGTGCCCGAGTCTGTTATGAAGCCAGATCTTTACCATGACAATAATGTGGGGGGTTCAAAAGTGTTGATGGCGATGGCAAAAGAATTTGATGTGAAAAGTTTTATTTTTTCATCTTCGGCCACCGTCTACGGTGAACCTCAATACCTTCCAGTCGACGAGAATCACCCAATTAAACCGAGTAATCCCTACGGGAAAAGCAAGGTCGATACAGAAAATTTATTGGTGCATGACCGTTACTTTTCCGACCAATGCAGTACGAAGATCCTTCGCTACTTCAACCCCATAGGGTCCTACCCCCATGGGTTGATAGGGGAGAGTCCCAGAGGTATACCCAGCAACCTCATGCCCTACCTGCTCAGAGTCGCATCCAAGGAATACCCCTACCTCAAGGTTTATGGAGATGATTACCCAACACCGGACGGGTCAGCAATCCGTGATTACATCCATATCATGGACCTGGTTGAGGCACACTATTTAGCAATGTCGCATGCGACAGTGGGTGTCCATGTATGGAATGTCGGCACGGGGAAAGGGATTTCGGTCTTGGAGTTGCTCCATACCTTTAATGCGGTTAATGGGCTGTCTATCCCTTACGAGATGCACCCACGAAGACCGGGAGACGTCAGCAGCATGTTTGCGGATACCGCCAAGATAAAGCAGGAGCTGGGCTGGTTAGCAAAGAGGGATCTGGGAGATATGTGCCGCGATACTTGGCTTTTTAAACAGCGTGACGCATAATAATCACTTATGAAATGGTTTTATTCCCTGCTTAATGTACCACCCACAACATTGTTAGCATTTGCGTTGGTAATACCCACCTACATCACCTTCTTCATTGGCAAAGAGCCGCTGATGCAGGGGCTAGCCTTTTCGCTGTACCTTATCCCATTGGGATTGGCCGTGGTCGGTAAAAGGATAACCCTCCCACCATTTAAACTCTCAGCATTCTGGGCGATCTTCCTCTGCGCATGGATAGTGCCGTCGTTGATAAATGCCTACGGATCGCACCTGGAGTCTGACCTGGTCAGGCTACCGGTGCTATTCTTTCATGTCACGATCCTCACGGCATTAGTCTTTATCCTTCATGATTTCCTTAAAAACGACCCGGAAAAACAGTTGCGCACACTGCTCGGTATGATGTTCTGGGTCATATTACCAATGGCCTTACTTATAACCCTAAAAACCCTTTACTTAGTAGGCCATAACCCTTCGATACGACCGTCCCCTTTCGGTATCCACCCCAATGTGGCCGGCGAGGTGATGTTCGTAGCTCTTTTGTGTGCCACACAGATCCGTCAGACAAGCGTAAAGTGGCTGGCCTATGCCCTAACGATTGGTACCTGCTACCTCCTCCAGACGAGAGGGGGCCTTCTGGCCAGCTACCTCGCACTGATCGTTATGTATGGTTACCCATGCCTAAGAAACAATCTCAACGCAAAGGCGTCCTGGTTAGGCCTGGGCTCGGCGTTCATCATCATCGTCACATTCCCTTCCGAGTTCACCGTACTGTTACAGAAACTGACGATGTTCGACATCCGATCCGGTTTGTCCGGAAGAGAGGCGATGTGGCTCCTGGGGCTCGACTCGATCATGGCCCACCCCTGGAAGGGGTTAGGTTTCTGGGTCAACCCGATGGGCTACAGCATCCCAGAAAACTTAGGGACTTGGGCTAGATTAGGATCACCTGGTCTTGAAATACACAACGCCTTTATACGCATCGCCACCGAGAACGGGCTCGCACTCACCATCATCATCATCGGCACTGGCCTGGGGGCCACCATCAAGCTCCACCAAAACAAGAATGCCCTCGGCCTAGCCCTTGTCCTGGCCGTGACGTTCTACCTCTGCTTTGCGACTAGGCACCTCACGCTCAACCTGATGAATGTGATGCTGTATGCGACCTTGTTGATGGCCTGGATGCCAACGCACTCCTTGGTCCGGACGCATGCCAAACGCACACGGAAGAAGGCTTAATGGCTAGCCTAGGGATAGCAGTCGCCAACTTTCACCTGGATCACTTCTTCTGGGTGGCAGCGGGGATGGGCCTCGTTTTTTTCTTGCTCATTAAGGGATACCTCAAGTCATCGGTAATCCAATACCAAGCCATACAAAAGATTCACGCAGGCGAGATCCCGAGGCTGGGTGGGCTGGTGATGCTCGTCGGCATCCTCGCCCTAGTCTTATGGTCCGGCGACACTGGTATGTCCGGGACCAGCCTGATGTTCGCCATCGGGTTCCTCCCACTGGCGGCAGTCACCCTAAGGGAAGACCTGCATATACCGACCAGCCCCATAAAACGCCTCATCGTCCTACTCATCAGTTCCGGGTTAATCCTCACCCTCACCGAGATAAACCTACCCGACCTCAACACCCCCTACCTGGAGTGGCTAACCGCCTCGCCTTCACTAAAGATGATGTTCTATGCCCTCTGCGTCGGCTCCCTGATGAACGGCATGAACTTTATTGACGGGACCAACGGGAACATGAGCTTTGCCCTAGGGGCGATCTTTCTCAACCTGTTGTTCTTGGGGGTGGTGATGGGTGATGCGGCATTTATTAGGCTCACCCTTGTCTGTGCATTCCCGTTGCTGATTTTTATGCTGGTTAACTACCCCTGGGGTAAGATCTTTGCCGGCGACCTGGGGGCCTACCTTTACGCGGCCATCGTCGGCTTCCTGACGGTCCATTTTTTTGGGTTGCACACAGAGCTCTCGGCATGGAACGCGGTGTTAGTCCTCTTCTACCCCGTCGCCGAGCTGGTGTATTCGTTGGCACGCAAGGTGGCGAGTAAACAGTCCCCCTTCCAACCCGACCAGGCCCACCTGCACATCAAGCTGTACCACATCTTTTTGCAGGGCACCGGCAGGCCGCTCCTAGCCAACAACCTCGTCACGGTGATGCTGGCGATCTTCTGGCTCAGCCCCGCGATATTACTGCCGTGGGTCTACACCTCGCACCTGCTGCTGGGCATCTCTGTAGCTTTCCTGTCCGTATGCTACCTTGCCTTTAACCTTGTAATCCCTAACGCTTCTAAAAAATAACCCGGTGGCTGAACCCAGGACAACGGGATTGAGCGTTAGGAGTGGATCAGATAAAAAGAGCTACCGCCCCGAGGAAGGTTTTTCCCGTAAGGCTTGAGTA
>Ga0209335_10005926_pt1 | contig 11062 bp, 8 predicted proteins | sample COG_09_FD_184753 | JGI IMG/M metagenome (GOLD analysis project Ga0209335, IMG submission 184753) | Pelagic Microbial community sample from North Sea - COGITO 998_met_09 (SPAdes) (version 2) | ecosystem: Environmental > Aquatic > Marine > Neritic zone/Coastal water | place: Helgoland, sampling...
AAGCGCACAATCAAACCGAGTACTTCAAGCGACTCGGCGCTGCCATGGGACCGCACATGGCAGGACGGCCTAAGATCGAAATGCTGGACGCGGTTTAAAACGCCGACGTTTGCGCGCCGCCATGCGCGCCAGCCGATGTCAGGTTTAGGATAGCCTCTCAACCAGCCAGGGCAGTGATCGATCCATCCGATAGTCGATGCCCGAATGCGTATCATCGAAGGTCTCGAATTCATGATCTATGTTCAATGCCTCGCAGCGCGCACTGAACTTCCGTGCACCATAGAGCAAATGGTATTGATCTCTTAAACCGCAATCAAGAAACAACCCTTTCAGCGCCCGCAAATTGTCCTGAGCCGCTATCCGCTCGAGCCCTACAATCGGGTCGAAGGACTGCCAGGCGGCCCATCGGGCATCATCCCTTGCGCAGGTTTGCAGATCCACCGGCAGCCGAACGCCAAAGGGCGCTTCCGGATCAGGATCATAGGACGCCGCCATGGCAAACGTCATCAACACGTGCATCTCGCCGCCGGCTATGCGTCGCCGGCGATGGAGACGTTCTATATAACCGGCGACACTCAACCCGCTCTGGGTCAACGCCAAGAGCACCTCGGGAAATTCCCGCCCGTAACAGAGTTCAAAATCCATATCACCAGAATGACACACCACCGCCCCCCAATGTTCGCCGTGATGAAGCGCCTGGTGCAGCGCGCCGAAGCCACCGCTGGATTTACCAAACAGCCCTCTGCCCCCCGGTTCTGCAATGACAGGATATCGGGCTTCAATGGCCGGCACTAAAATCTCGTGCAACCACCGCGCCCACTGTCCCATCGCAATCGAGTCGACATACTGATTGCCCCCCAGTGATGTAAAACAATCTGGAAACACATAAACTGCTGGCGCAAGTTGCCCTTCTGCCATTAACCGATCGACCCGCTGGGGTATCGTTTCACCAAACCCTTTCCAAGCAAGGTGAGACAGGCCGCTGCCAGTAAAACCCGCTAAATCGATGAGCAACGGGTAACGTTCCCCCGGGTGGCAGGCTTCTGGCACATAGACGCCAACCGTCCGAGCGGTCGGGTCTCCCAACAGATTCTCGAGCAAGTCGTGCGCTTGCGTTTGAAAAAACTCAAGGCGTCCTTTGGGCTGACTAAACGCGTGTACTGGCATCAAATCTCCTCACTGTATTTTGCCGGCAAACAGTTGATTTAAGCCGTCACAGCGGCAGACCGCTTTCCCACGATCAGTCCGCCAATATCCTCAAAAACCCGATAAATAGCAGGAACCACCAACAAGGTGATCACCGTTGCAAACGTGACGCCGAACGCAAGAGACACAGCCATTGGCACGAGGAACTGTGCCTGAACGCTTGTGTTGAACATCAGCGGCATCAAGCCAACAAAGGTAGTCAGTGACGTCAGAATGATCGGTCGACAGCGGGTCACGGCCGCATTGACCACCGCTTCATCTAAACTTTCGCCCTCCGACAGCAGCCGGTTAACCGTGTAGGTCAAGATCAAGCTGCTGTTGACCACAACCCCGGCTGCCGCGATCATGCCCAGAATCGACATCATTGCGATACCCGCAACCAGATCAAATTGCTTCATGATTTGGTGCCCCCAAATCGCCCCAACATAGGCAAACGGAATGACGCTCATGATCATGAGCGGCTGCGCGTAGGAGTGCAATGGAATGGCCAGCAGTGCGTAGATCACAAACAAGGCGATTAAAAAAGGAAACACTAAACTCACTAAATACTCACCGCTTTGGCGTTGCTCGCCCTCTAGACTCAGCGCCACCCTTGGGTAGTCTTTTAACAAGTCATCAAGATAGCCGCCGCTGAGATCACGCAGCACTTCCTCAGCAGTAATAACACTCCGATCGACATCCGCGGTGACATTCACAACCCGACGCGCATCCGTGCGGTTGATACTCGCGTAGCCGCGACCAAGATCCGCCTCGGCAACCGTGGTGAAGGGAATCTCTGAACCTGCCGGCGTTCGCACGCGCATCCGGTCAAGCGCCCCAACACTGCGCCGCTCAGAATCGGTATACCGCACCATGACCCGCACATCGTCACGGCCTCTTTGAATGCGCTGCGCCTCCTCACCATAAAAAGCCTGTCGAACCTGACTCGCCAATTGAGCGAGTGACAAACCCGCCGCATCCCCTTCGGGTTTCATCGATAATTTGAGTTCCTGCTTCCCCGAGCGAAACGAATCGGTAATATCGATGACCCCCGGGTAGCCTGAGAGTTTCAGCCGCAACGCCGCGGCGATTTCCCGAAGCTCATCGACGTTCTCGCCCGACAACTGGATATCAATCGCATTGCCTACCGTGAACAGCGAACTGTTGAACTTCAATTCAACCGCCCCAGGAATTGAGCCGGCCTGATCCCGCCAAAGATTGGCAATCGTTCTGGTATCCAGCGTACGCGCCTGACTTGGCGTGAGCTGTAGGGTCACCTCGCCTAAATGACCGCCCCCAGAGCTGCCCCCACCCGAGCCACCTGGGCCGCCGCCGCCTCGACTCGAAGGCTGATTACCCACTGCCGATAAGATGTGGGTGACGGGCGGCGCCTCAGGAAACTGATCCGCCAGTTCCGCTGCAAGCGCCTCGGCAGACTGCTCAAGGTATAGCACCGCATCAGCTGTTACGGCGGCCGAGGTCCCCAAAGGCATCGTCAACTGCGCAATTGCTTGATCCGATGCCAGCGGCGGAAAAAATGAAAAAGGCAATCGCCCGCTACCAATAACGCCCAAGCCGGATAAGAAAAACACGAAGGCCAAAGCAAGGGTTGTGTATCTTGCAGATACGGCTTGCATGACCAACCAGCGGAAGCGCGTATTGATAAAGACTTCAACCGACTCGGAAAACCGTTCTTGAGCGCGCACCAGACGCGTCGCTACGCCTTGCGACAAGGAAAAAGCATGCAGCAAGATCAAGAGCGAGACCACGCCAACTGCCAGTCCAATATAACTTGAAACATCCCAAGCAAATTCCAACAATAAGATCCCCACAACGGGCACCATCAAGAGATAAATTTCTCCAGCTTCGGTTTTGACATCTTGATGACCTAAGTGAGCCGGCAATATTAATTGGGATTCGATCAAGGAAAAAATCAAACAACAAATCACAACCGTTGCGATGACCGCACCGATTTGACCCGAAGTCCCAACCCCTTGCAGCATAGGCACGAACGCACAGATCGTTGTTAGAACGCCAAAGATAACCGGCACTGATATTTTTTGGGTCCCAAGCACCGCACCTTCAAGTAGCGTTCGGCTTTTTCGTTGCTCGGCGAAAACATTTTCCCCCACCACAATCGCGTCATCGACCATGATGCCGAGCACCAAGATAAAGCCAAACAACGAAATGCCATCGATGGACAATCCAAGATAGTTTGTTAAATATAAGGCGCCCAAGAAAGCCACCGGCACGCCAATACTCACCCAAAAAGCCAGTCTTGGCCGCAAGAACAGGGCCAACAAGATCAACACCATTAAAAAACCCTGGCGCGCACTATCGAGCAAGGTGCTTAAGCGATCTCGCAGTAACCTGGAATTGTCGTTCCACACCGTTAGTGTGACGCCCTCTGGCAAGCTTCCCGGGGCTGTTTCCAAATAACGATTCACTTCCTCGGTGATCTTCAGGATATCTTGGTCGCCGACCCGAGACACCCGAATGATCGCAGCCGGATTCCCATCAAAACGCAAAGCTTGGTCGGTATCTTCGAACCCATCGGAGACGGTGGCAACATCTTTTAAAAATACGCGCCGGCCCTCGGAATCACTGCTTAGGAGTAAATTTTCAAACTCCTCACCGCTATACGCCTGACCTTGGGTTCGCAATAGAATTTCGCCGTCGCTGGTTTTGATGGCCCCGCCCGGAACATCTAACGATTGACGGCGAATCACGCTGGCGACTTGCTCCAAGGTCAACCCATTCCGCTGCAAAGAGGTCTCAGACACCTCAACCGATACTTCATAGGGCCGCGTATTGATCAACGCAACTTGAGTGATACTGGGCAAGGCCGCTATATCGTCGCGCACGCGTTGTCCGAGCACCTTCAGCGCACGTTCATCTTTCGGTCCCGTAATCGCAATGTCCATCACGCTTCGGACACTCGTAATCAAATTAATGACAGGTTTTTCGGTCTCAGTTGGGAGCGTGTCAATCGCATCAACCCGATTTTTGACGTCATCCAAGGCTTTCGACTTATCAGTGTCTTCAAACAGTTCAACCGACACCCTACAGATCCCCTCATTGGCCGCGGACCGGATCTCCTTTACCCCTTCAACGCCCTCCAACTCTTCTTCGATGCGCACGCACACGCCCTGCTCAACCTCTTCTGGCGCCGCACCAAGATACAAAACCGATACCGTAATGATTGGAACGTCGATGTCCGGAAAAGATTTTTGCGGCATCGTCAGAAGTGCCGAGGCCCCAAAAAGGACAACCAAAATGAGGAGCAAATTGGCGGCAATATGATTTTCAGCAAACCACGCAATAATCGTTTTCATCGCTGGCTCACCTCAGCTCTGGTTTCAACAATACGAACCTGCATCCCCTCAACGGCATCATCCATTGCCGACAAGCAGACTCGGTCGCCATCGGAGAGCCCGTCATCAATCAAAATCCAATCCCCCTCCCGACGAACGACGTTGACACTCGTAAGGCGAAGCCGCTGTTCCCGATCGATTAGAAACACCGAACTGTCTCCCCGAAGCGCCGTTCGGGGCAGTTTCACGACACCCGGCAGCCTGCGGCCTAAAATTTCGGCTTCGACAAATAGGCCGACCGCCAAGGGCGCCCCCCCAGAACTCGTTTGATATGGGGCTTTGACTCGCGCGACCAAATTCACCATTCGGGTTACCGCGTCAATCTCACCTTCCGTCCGGACAACCTCCCCTTCCCAGCGCTGAATCTCACCAGCGAAATTTGCACTTAATGTGACTTTGGGCCGCGCAGTCTCGACAATACCTTGCTCAGACAGCGTCACGTCTAAATAGGCCAGTTCTTGGTCCTGGATCGGCAACCTGACTTCAGCGTAATCGGTGGCATAGAGCTTCGCAACGGCGACACCTTTCGATACATATTGGCCCACATCGATATTTTCGCTGCGAACGCGACCCTGATAGGGCGCGACCACTCGCGTACGGGTTAAGTCTCGCTCAGCGCCCTCCAATCGAGCGGCTGCCTCTCGATAACTGGCCTTGGCAAACTGTAGGCGCTTTAACGCCTCATCTTCCAGCGCCTGACTTGCGGCCTGACGCTGTTTCAGGTCCAGCTGACGGTCATAGTCCTTCTGCGCGAAATTGACTTCGCTGGCGGCTTTGGCGACGGCCGCGCTCGCCAGTTCCAACGCGATTGTGTAGTCGGTGGGGTCCACCTCAAATAGAACCTCACCCGCTTCAAAAAAGCCCCCTGTCACCATCCCTTGTGCCGTACGGACAATACGACCGGAGACCTCGGAGATTAAATCGGTTTCACTGCGCGGCTCGACAGTACCGAAAGCGCCAGCCGTTAACTGCAAAGCCTGCATCTCGATCACTTGGCTTTGCACCAAGGGTTTAATGGGTGATGGCGGCCTGGAATCCAGTTTTGGGCCAGTGGCAATTAAAATGAAAAATAAGACAAATCCTAGCCCGGCTACCAAAACCGGGATTAACACTGGCTTTATACGGGTGATCATAGTCATACAATATCCTCGTGAACGACAGTAACCGATGGCCCTTCTTGGAATCCATCTACAGCAAAATTGAGCAGCCGTTCAAAAGAAACCGCATTGGCTGGTGCTGAACCAAAGAGTCGCTCGGCAGGTCGCAGAACCGTAAAATTTAATGCCCCAGCAACAAACGAGAATTTCTGGGCAATCAACGCCGGATCTTGCTTTGGAAAGCAGGCCGCCATGGCAACAACGAACTGTTCGATCACGTCGCTAAAAACGAGATTGAGCAGGGGTTCAACGACCTCGGCTGGCTCTGTCATCACACGCCCCATGAGTCGTCGAGCCGGCGCTTCGTGCTCATTGAAAAAAACGGGCCATAAAAACGCGTGAAGAATGGCTTTGACAGACTCGCTCCCCCGCTCAGGCACTGCGGCCAGACGCGCTCGCCGCGACCTGTTGATCGGCGCAATCCGGCGGATCAGCACCGCTTGCAGTAACCCTTGCTTGGAACCAAAGTGATACCCCATCGCAGCAATATTAACCGCCGCCCTATCAGCGATGGCACGAGCAGACATACCGGCATAACCGGCATCTATGAACAAAGCCTCGGCGGCATTCAACAATCGCGCCGGAGTGTCCTTCGTTTCACACGGACCTGCTCGCGATGTTCTCGCGCTATTTAGGCTCATACTGCGTGACCTGCTTGTGATGGATCGCCATTCATCGCTATTAATCGCCATTGAAAGACCTAAGTCATGCCGTGCCCGCCTTGCGAGCGATCTGACCCGATTCTCAGCCCCGATACTCGGGTTGCAACGCCCGAGTTTAAACGGTCGTTTAAACTTATCTCATGTACGCAGCGGGCCCGCCACTAGATTCATGGCCTAGGATCAATCCCATCGACCCCATGACTCGACATCAAAGACCCTGGATGAGGCGCCTCACCGTGACGCCTGCCCAGCGCGTCACTGGCACAGGTCAACACACCTGGTTAATTGGACCAAATGACCCTCGCGCAGCCGTTCGGTGGGATATCGATCCAAGCAAATTGATCAAACTCGCGCGCCCAGCGGCTTGCATCCTCAGCCGCCAGGTCGAAAATTAGATAACTATCTTGCGCCCAGCCATGGGCCGCATTTTCAATTTGTGCGACAAAATAATTTAGTCTAGCGTGCTCAATTTTTGACAATAATTGCATGCGACGGTCTAAATTTTCATCTTCAATCGAGATTCGACCCAGTGGATTCGACGAGGCGATGAGGCACGCAGTTTGGGCATTAAAGCTGGCCAACAGCAGCGCTAAACCTTGGTGGGAAACGCCGATCTGAAAGACGATCGGCGGGTCATCATTAATGACGTAATCTGCCGTTTCATAAATCGTGCGATGCAAAGCAGGGACTGTAATCATGAAAAAAACCTAGTTTGAGTGCCATTAATCCGTTGTGCTGTTAACATTGACCCCTGGCTGGATCGACGCCAGTCTAATCCATTTACCGCGCATTCCAAGCACGCCTTTGGAAAAAACAGGTCTAAACAAAAATTCATGGCACGAGAGACACAGCAGGAATTGCAGATCAAATTTGCTCGGCGCGATCGGGCTTTGTTCTTGGTACTGGTAAATCTTGTGTTCACCGGGCTTCTGATTGCGCATTTATTAACAAGTTCCGGCGGCTATCGATTCGAGCTGGATCAAGTTGGTTTTGAAGCAGCCTCTTTTTTATCTGTTTTCGTTATGTTTGTTGCAGCAACCCTGATTAAAGTCTCTCTTGCGGAACGCCGCGCTGTCCTGATTGGCTTATTCGCGCTTCAAACCGGTAATTTGTTAGATGCCTCAACGGGCATCTTCTTTAACGCCCCACCCGTTTGGTGGTGGATCGGCGATGGCCTGACGTTCACAGGTGAAGTGATCCTGGCGCTCGTGGTCTTTCAGTTTGTGCGACTCACGAACGACCTTGCGAATCGCGACCCACTCACCGGCCTTTACAATCGCAGTTACCACATGCGCGCGCTGGCCAACTTGCTTAAGATACGCCACAACAATAAAGAATCGGTTGCAGTGATTGCCATTGATATCGATCACTTCAAACATGTCAACGACGTCCACGGCCATGCCTTTGGCGATCTAGCCTTACAAGCGATTGCCTCGGCCGTGAATGGATTTCAAAGTGAGGTCAATGTCATCAGCCGCACAGGCGGAGAAGAGTTCGAAGTCATAGTGGATCAACTCGACGAGCCGGCGGTCTTCGCGCTCGCAGACCGAATCCGCTTAGTGATTGCGAGTATTGATCTGGGCGAAAACAGACACTTGACGGCGAGTCTTGGCGTTGCCCTCAGCCATGTCGGCGAAGCATTAGTCTCGCTGAGGCAAAGAGCAGACGCTGCGGCTTATAAAGCCAAGAACACCGGCCGAAATCGGGTCTGTGTCGCGGACTAGCCTTGCGAATGAGGGAGGTCAAGTGCGACGCTGAGCAATCGGCAAGGCTGTTAGGCAAGCCCTGCGTCGGTTGCGTTCGGGATCAACCTTGCATCGCGAAACAATCGTGCGGCAATGCTTAAAACCGCGCCCCAAAACCAGTCCCCCAATGGCGATGGCCGCCATCATCCAAGCCAGCCCAGCAATGTATTTCTAGGCGGCATGCGCCGCGCGGGCGCGAGGCCTCTTTGCGGTCTTATCTCGTTTATCGATCCGGCTTGTATCACGACCGAAACCCAGGATGAACCGATCACGAAGGACCCTGTACTGGCGCGTTGAATATCAATCACCGCACCGGCGCTAGGCAAGCGAATCGCGCAATGCTTGCGCTGCGAGCTGGATCGCATCGCGCTCATGCACCGGTATCTTCTCGTAATGATTCATCATCAAGCGCATTCTAGGATTCCGACCAAACCGCTCGCGATGTCGGCCGAGAAAGTCCCAATACAAGACGTTGAAAGGACACGCCCTATCGCCCGTTCGAGCCGTCACATCATAGGCGCAATCGCCACAATGATCGCTCATACGTTGAATGTACTTTCCGGAGCTAATGTAGGGCTTCGAGGCGACTAGGCCATCATCAGCAAACTGACTCATGCCCCGTGTATTCGGCATTTCAACCCATTCGATCGCATCAACATAGATGCCGAGATACCAAGCATCAACTTGATCAGGATCAACGCCCAACATCAGCGCAAAGTTGCCGGTCACCATCAAGCGCTGGATGTGGTGGGCATAACCGTATTGAAGGGATTGGTCGATCGCCTGTTTTAGACACGCCATGTCGGTATCGCCCGTCCAATAGAAGCTCGGCAAATCCATCTTGGCATCAAGCGCATTGCGCGCAGCGTAGTCCGGCATATTCGCCCAATACAGACCTCGTATGAATTCCCGCCAACCCAGTATTTGTCGCACAAAGCCTTCAACCTCAGCACATCCAACCTCCGAATCGGGCTGCTCAAAGGCGGCAACCGCCGCATCAACGACTCGCTTAGGACTCAGCAACTTCGTATTTAAAGCAAACGATAATCTCGAATGAAATAAAGACCACCCTCGATGCGTCATCGCATCCTGGTAACGCCCAAAATTGGGCAGCAATCGTTGGCAAAAATCGTCGAGCAGCGCTTCAGCTTGTGCTTCATCGACAGGCCAAATGAGGTCGCTGCCAATTTGACCCAGGGTTTCGACCCCATGCCGTGTCAGTCGATCCTGAATCAATCCAACGGGGTTTTGAAACAAAAATGGCTCGGGTATCGTCACGGCTTTGGGCAAAGCCTTTTGATTGTGCTTGTCAAAATTCCACTGCCCGCCCACGGGGGCCCCATCGCACATCAGTACATCAAAGGCCGTGCGCATTTTGCGATAAAATGGCTCCAAACGGTGCGCTGAACCGGGTTTAAATTGCCGTTTCAAATCTTGCTCGGTCAAATAAAAGTGTTCCGACTCAACGGCAACGACCTCAACCCCATCAGGCTGCCAATCCGCGAGTTGACAACGAAGACGGTGCTCGTCCGGTAGCTGGTATTCGACCTGGCTCGCTTGATGTGCGGCGGCGCAATGTGCGAGCAGCGCCGTTAAAGATTGAAACGGGGCAGCTTGATCTAAATCGATGTGACGAACCCTATGACCCAAGCCGCGCATACGGTCTGCAAAACGCGCCATCGCCAAAAAAAATGCCACCGTTTTTTGAATGTGATGCCGGACATAGCGCTGCTCTTGCGCCAATTCGGCAATGATATACACAACGCCCGGATCAACTTGTTCGAACCAGCTGTGATGGGCATCCAACTGGTCTCCAAGTACGAGACGCAGTATTTTCGCAGGCTTTAAGTCGTCGTTTTGTATCGCGTTCATGATCGTCCTTGTATCAAAAATTTTTCAGTCAGTCCGTCGATCGGTGCGGCGATACTCAGTCCGAAAATCGTTCTTTAAGTCGAGCCGCGCCGCAGGCGCACAAAGGGCAATCAACCCAGGTTAACAACCTGCTTGGTTTTTAAGGTTGGCAAATTAGCCGGCTGATACGTGGCGATCAGCGCGCGCCGTCGCTTGGCGGATTGATTGCACGCCGATCCATGGATTAAAAAAGGATCAAAAAAAATAACACTACCGGCGGGCTCATTAAACTCAACAACTTGCGACCAATCAACCTCATCATCATGAGTGTAAAAGCCCTCAAGCTGACTACCGTCATTGCGAGCGGCACGAATACCGCCTTGATGACTCCCCCGAACGACTCGAAATCCGCCCGAACCCGGCACAACATTGTCCAATGTCACCATGACATTCGGCAACTGTGTGAGGTGCGCCGCATCATGCATCCAATAAGGCGCATCCTGATGCCAGCCGAACTCGGATCCACCTGGACGCTTAAAATTAATCTTATCGGTCCAAAGCGATACGTGATCACATCCGGTCAGCTGCCGCATCGGCAACACTAAACGCGCCTCGTTCAATAGCGTCAAAATCGGCATGCAGCGCGGGTGAGCGGGTTCCAAGACTCTTAAATCCTGTTCGAAGGGTGCGGGTTCGAACTGCAAGGTCTGATCATTCAGATCAACGAATCGACGCCCATCGATGCGGTATTCATGGCCTTCATGGCTTTGAGCGATGACGGCCGACGCCAACAGATCAATCGCCGAATTAAGCTGCTCAATCTCGCCCTTTAAAAACACCTTCCGACGCAGGACAAAGCCGTGAGTTTGATAGGCCTGAAGTTCAACTTCGGTTAGGACGTCACTGGTCTGCTTGGCATTGTGTTCTAGCGCGCGAAGACCGCGCGGCGGCGCCAGGTCACTCATCAGCCCACCAATCCAGGGCTCGAACATTACACCGCTCAACCCCTCTTAAATCCGTCGTATCAGAGAAGATCGCATCCTCGCCCGGCGCCAGTGTCTGGCCTTCGCCGATGGCATAAATCAAGC
>Ga0209335_10005938_pt1 | contig 11046 bp, 9 predicted proteins | sample COG_09_FD_184753 | JGI IMG/M metagenome (GOLD analysis project Ga0209335, IMG submission 184753) | Pelagic Microbial community sample from North Sea - COGITO 998_met_09 (SPAdes) (version 2) | ecosystem: Environmental > Aquatic > Marine > Neritic zone/Coastal water | place: Helgoland, sampling...
ATCAATCTTTTATTACAAATATTCTAAAAGTAATAATTTATTCGCTTTTATGGGCTCTATCAACTGTATACACTGAACCTGAATTATTCAGTTTTAACTAGGCAATCGGTAGAGTTAGCTATATCTGCGTTAAAGGGGGTCGAGAATAACGTTAAACCCTAGCACTACTTTTCATAAACTAGCTTTTAAATAGGGTAAATTAAACCTAGTCACTGCGCAAAAGCGGCATTTATTTATTCCAAACAAGCTCTGTGGTATGAGATATAATTTGAAAGCGAAGCGCCCTACCTACTGAACGCAGGGGCTAACAATAATGATGGAATATCAATGAAAACAATTTTTTCTCCCGAATGGAAAAGCTGGATCCAAACGAATATTGACAATGGCCATGACAAGGATCACCTTTTTAATATTCTCATTGATGAAGATTTTTCTTACGACGCTATCAAACAAGAAATGCAGTACGAACCAACACCCAAACATGAGTTCACAGATGAGTGGAAGAGCTGGATAGAAACCAACGTGACAGCCGGTCACGACAAAAATGGCCTATTTAAAATATTGCTGAATCATGGCTTTGCCTATGATGCAATAAAAGAAGCGTTAGCGTTTGAGCCCTCTATTCCCCTTGATGAGTTAGTAGATCCTTTAAAAACCAAGATAGAGCTGAGCCATGAATCTACGCCAGTTGATTCTGGAGAGGTTGTAGATTTTAGTAAATTGTTAGTACCCAATGCTGAGAAGTTTGAGTCCGAGTCTTTAGAGCTATTCCTAGTCAAGGGTTTTTTGAATACTGAAGAATGCAACTATTTGGTTTCTGCACTAAAGGAACAAGTAGATGAGGATGAAACTGCCTCAACCAATCAAAACTGTGATGTTTTTAGTGCCCAACACCCCCTATTCCCAGAGATAGACGAGAGACTATGCAAGTTGGTCGGCATAGACTCCAGCTACGCAGAGCCTTTACATGGGCACTATTGTGATGCCAAAGGCTCGCAAGCTAGTGTCGATTTGCACGGCCTGCCATCGACAGTAAATTCGAACACCCTAAGAGGTCACCGCGCTTATGCCGTGACACTGTATTTAAATGATGTTGCTAGCGGAGGAGAAACGCAATTTGACGAGGCTAATCTCAGCATTAAACCAAAAGCAGGATTAGCCATGATTTGGTCTAACATCCAACCTGATGGGTCGCCTGCAGCAAAAAGCCTTGGTCTATCTATGCCAGTTGTTTCTGGTCATAAAGCTGTTTTAACCAAATGGTTTCGTACTCAAAGCTCTATCAAGAATGATCCTCCTCCACTATTCAATAGGGACCCCAATGAGGTCATTCCGGCCTACACCAAGGCAGGATTCTACAAGTCAAAATTGCCAGATGCGTTGTTTTCGCGAATTAAGGATTTCTTTTCGGCTAATCTTGACAAAGTTCAGGAGGAAAATGTTGCCGGCGACTTTATTGTCAATGATACTAAAACCAAAGCCACTCCCAGCTCTCTGGTTGATTTAACTGCGGAATTAAGACAAGACATTCATGATAATTTAAAGAATTCTTTGGAAAAATGGAGTGGTAAGGAATTACTCCCAACTTTTGTGTATGGGATCCGGATTTATCATCGTGGCGCTATTTTAAAGTGCCACAGAGACCGACTCGCCACACATATTATTGGTACGATCATCAATGTCTCACAAGATGTTGATGAGGATTGGCCTTTGGTTATTTACGATCACCAGCATCGTCGCCATAGCATTTTATTGAAACCCGGCGAAGTCGCTTTTTATGAGAGCGGTTCTTTGGTTCATGGACGCCCTACTCCGCTAGATGGGGACTCCTTTGCAAACATATTTTGTCACTTCAAGCCTGTGGACTATGTTCCCAAAAATATTATCAACGCTAGCTAGTTTGGCGATTGGTTAACTGAGGTTAAGCTTGAAAAGGGAATTGATGCTTTGACCTGTTGATTCAACATGGTTACCAGTACTAGGGCACGGCTGTTTCCATCCGGTTGAGAAAAGACTGCATTGAGCCCACGAAAAGGACCCTCAATAATCTCCATCTCTTCACCCACTTTTGGCAGGCTGGAAGCAACAACATCAGCATTCACGGCTACCCGCTCACGCAACTGATCAATCAATGATTCAGGTACTTTGATGGGAGCACCTGCTGTTGTAACGAAATGGCTAACGCCTCTGGTCGAGCGGACACTGGTGGCAGACACAGAGGTCTCACCCAATTGCACGAATAAGTACCCAGGAAACAATACTTCAAGTGCCTCAACACGGCGACTGCGGGAAATCTTCTCTACCTTGATCATTGGACAAAAAGACGTCACAGACTGTCGGTCAAGATTCTCAGCCGCTCGTTGCTCCTGCCTAGATTTAGTCTGCAACAAAAACCAATTCATTTTGTCGGTCACTACAGTTACCTACTCAGTACCGTTTTCTAGTAAAGCTAAAACTTCTAGCTCCTTCTGCTTTAATAATAGCTCATCAGCCCTTGTCTCGACATTCAAGCGAACTACCGGTTCGGTATTGCTCATTCGCAAATTAAAACGCCAATCAGTAAATTCCATTGAGACTCCGTCTATCTCATCAACCAATAGAGCCTCGGTTTCATAGTGCTCGCGCACCCTAGCCATAGCCGACGTCGGGTCAGCAACTGCGCGATTTATCTCACCGGGGGAAGGATAAGCAACCATCATGGCATTGACTAACTCAGATAAAGGCTTGCCACTAGAGCTCATTAGCTCCATGACTAATAACCAGGGAATCATACCGCTGTCACAGTAAAAGAAATCTCTAAAGTAATGGTGAGCGCTCATCTCTCCGCCATAAACAGCATCTTCCAAGCGCATCCGTTCTTTGATAAACGCATGGCCAGTTTTAGACTGAATTGCCTCTCCACCATTCCTTGAGACCACTTCAATAGTGTTCCAGGTTAACCTTGGGTCGTGAACAATCTTACTCCCTGGGTTTTTAAGCAAGAATGCCTCGGCTAACAAGCCAACAATATAGTAACCCTCTATGAACTGCCCCTTCTCATCCACCAAGAAGCAACGGTCAAAGTCTCCATCCCACGCAATACCCAAGTCGGCTTGGTGTTCTATAACCGCATCAATGGTAGATGCTCTATTTTCATGGAGGATAGGATTAGGAATACCGTTAGGAAACGAACCATCTGGTTCATTATGTATTTTGATAATCTCAATGGGTAAATTAAGGTTTGCAAACCGAGACTGCAATGCGTCCACAACAGGGCCTGCAGCGCCATTACCCGCATTCATCACTAATTTTACCGGCTTAATGGCGTCAAGTTTTATGTAGCCACAGAGATGATCAAGGTAATCTTCTAGTATGGATACCTTCTCAAAAGCACCGCGTTTGTCGGGGTCTACCGCTCCAAAATCATTAGCCTCCGCGATTGCCTTAATATCTAGCAACCCAGTATCTGAACTAACTGGCCTGGATCCTTCTCTAATGGGCTTCATGCCGTTGTAATCAATCGGGTTGTGGCTCGCAGTGACCTCTATACCGCCCCCTGCATTCAAGTGGGAAGTTGCAAAATAGACTTGCTCTGTACCTACCATACCAATATCAATAACATCACTGCCAGCATCACGAATACCTTCACCGAGGGCCTTTTTTAAAGCCTCACTGGTCAATCTAACATCGCCACCTAGAACCACATTTTTAGGTTTAAGAAACTCGGCATAAGCGCGCCCAATTCGATAGGCAATGTCTTCGTCTAACTCAGTGCCCAATTGACCGCGTATGTCATAGGCTTTGAAACAGGTTAGTTTTTCCATGAAAGATGTCACTCCGAGGATGTTTAAAATCAAGTAGGTCAGAATCGATGTTTTAGAGAGCCGGCAGTTTAACAGATTAATTAAAGGCTAATAAATTAATTCCTTAAATAAACTTAAAGGGATGCGATGGCTATTAACCCCACTGAAACAAGCTCTTAATCTATGCATACGTGAAGCTTCAATTGACAAAAACAAAGGCGATTACTATAGTTCCCACCGCTAAATTGCAATGCGCCAGATGCAATCAAAACGTACTTGTTATAAAGCCCAGGTGGTGAAATTGGTAGACACGCTAGCTTCAGGTGCTAGTGCTCTTACGGGCGTGGAGGTTCAAGTCCTCTCCTGGGCACCATAGATTCTTTTGTTCCTCAACTAGGCACTAGCAACGCTCTTAGTCCTTGTGTTTACTGATGTTGATACCCCTGTAGTTCATTGTCAGAGGCACATTCACGTCTACCAATTTCTCTACCTCAGACCCACACAAGGCGCCCATATTTTTTAAAGCTATTGGAATTCCATTATTGACACTCATCTTGAGTAATATTCCACTGTTATTTATTGTTTACTTAGTAGTACAGTCGCCGTACAACTAACCCTTGTTCTCATTTAACCTTAGAGACGACAATAATCTAAAGAGGTGACATGTCAATCTAGCTCTGATTTGACTGTATTGGGCATTCAGTTATGCTTAGAAAAAATTATCTGAGGTTAGACCATGATCAATCTATTGAGCCGCTTCACCAAATACTCGGTTGTCCTCTTAGGCTTTTTAGCCGTCACTCTTTGACATGGTCAGGATGATAGAGCGGAAGATACATCCATCCTTGATATTGATGCGAATGGTGAGGTTGATGCCTTAACAGACGGTCTTTTGCTATTAAGGTCAATGTTTGGTTTGACTGATGATGTTCTCATCACGGGTGTTTTATCGTCTGATGCGACTGTTAGTGATGCTAACGACATTGACTCCTATATAACCAGCATTAGGGGCATGACCTATGGTGGGTTAACTGGCTCTCAAACAGGCGAAAGTGTAACAGAGCTAAGCGATGCATTGGTCGAAGATAACTCTATGTACATTGGAAATGATCCATCAGCAACGACTGACGCGGCAGAGTACAATCTTGCAATTGGAGCGACTGCATTAGAATCTATTACATCTGGCGATAATAATACGGCTGTTGGTCATGATACGTTATCTGATAACACTGAAGGTTATTGGAACACAGCCACTGGTGCCTGGGCTCTAGGTTTAAACACTACTGGGTTTTGGAACACAGCTTCTGGTTATGCGGCTTTATATTTAAACATCACAGGTGAGAAAAACACAGCCACTGGCACCTTGGCTCTTTATAGCAATACTGCGGGTACTGATAACACAGCAACTGGTTCCGTCGCGCTGTATGAGAACACTACAGGCTATGGTAACGCAGCTACTGGTGCGGGGGCGCTCTATTATAATAATACCGGAATTTACAATACAGCCTCTGGGGTAAATGCTCTCTTGTCTAATACAACAGGTACTTACAATACTGCTATTGGTTATGCGGCTGATGTCGCTTCGGAAGATTTAACTAACGCCACCGCTATTGGAAACGGGGCTTCTGTTAGTGAAAGTAATAAAATAAGACTTGGCGATTCAAATGTCGTTGTCATCGAGGGGCAAGTGGCTTTCTCCGCCTCATCAGACAGAAGATTAAAGAAAGACATTACAAACACCAAGTATGGTTTGAAGACAATATTAGAGTTAGTGCCTGTTGATTATCAATTAAAATCAAATGATCTTTTTCAAGTTGGCTTTATAGCTCAAGACCTAAAGCCTATTTTGCCAGAGGCTATTACGGGTATTGAGGGTGATCTAGCAAAAGGTGAAACATTAGGAGTGACTTATACAACTCTAATCCCTGTGCTGACTAAAGCCATTCAAGAACAACAGGCGCTAATTGATGCTCAAAACAAGGTGATACAGCAACTTCAAAAAGACATGCTAATACTTAAGCAAAAATAGGTCTCAAGGCTTTTCAAATCTGTGCATAAGCACCAAGATCTTTCACGTGGGTATCTAATGCGCTCTGAATGCTGCGTTTAGCTAACTTTCCCGCTCACATGGTTTGACTAGACAGGGTATTTAGCTATGATTACAGACTCAATAAGAGGATGAATATAGCCATGAGAAGCTCAATAATTATCGCAGTTTTGTTGTCAGCCAACATTTATGCAAATGAAACAAATATGGAGGTGGTTAAGACTAAGCCAGTCTTCCGCAACATTTCAGTTCAAACACCTGTGTCATATGAAGCAGAAGTTTGCCATGACTACAAGCGAAATAATAAAGGAGCTTTAGAGAAAGTCGTTGATGGTGCTTTTGGTTCTACTGGTGGCTTAGTCGGAGCAGCAGCAGGAGTGGCTGTTGTTGACAAGCTTGGTGGTAACACTGGGGCCAAAGTTCTAGGTGGATTACTCGGTAACAAAATTGGTAACGACGTTAGCTCCCAAAACAAAAATGTGGTCACCAAATGTGAGACTCAAACGAAAACGAGATACGAGACAAAAGATGTGGAAAGGCTAGAGCACTACCTAGTCACAGTTAGCTATGGCCTGAATCGTTTTATAGTTAAAAGAGATTTTGAACCTCAGGTGGGTGATTTGATCAAGGTTAATCTAACTGTAAATTGAACAACCACTCCAAATTTGCATATGACACGCTAGTTTTTAGGGAGGTAGCTAGACCTCGATTCGAGGACTAGCTATCACCTCAATGGAGTTACTGCCTTTCATAACCTTTCAAGATCTGAACTTGAGTTGTATTCACGATTGTTCTCTTGCTACCCACAGCGGCATTGAATCTTACAAATGCAGGATGAATTAAAAGCTGTTCGCTTATAGATGAGAGTTCGGGTATTGAGCGAGCTCCTGTCCAAACCCAGTGTGAGAACTTGTCCCGACCAAAATAAATAGCGCCCAAACCGTAAGAGCGAAGGTCTATATCTTTGGATGCTGCTTTCATCATTTTCATATAAGCTCCAGCATAGGCTGCTTGATCTTGAGGTTCGACGATGATGTCAAATTTTGAAAAGACCGTATCTTGAGTCCAGTCATTTTCATCGATAGGCGCTGCGCCCATGTACTGCATAACTGGTGTGGTGCCTGAAGCCGCTAACTCCTGCAAGAAAGTTATCGCATCGGGACACGAGCGCATAATTTCTGCTGCTTTGGACTGATCATTAGAATTTTGGAATGTATTGATAATGAAGTGAGTTGAAGAATAAGCTCCATTAAATAGCTCCTGCGCCAGTGCCACGTCGGCCGGATATTCCTTGCCGCAATCTGAAGCCCAGAACTGATCCATCGCTGCGACGACCGCAGCTGGATTGGTTACCTGAAGATGATAGAAAGCATAGAATGGACCACTGTCTTGATGATCATCAGCAAAAATCAGACCTGAAAATAGGAAAGAAAAAAAGAGTACTAAAAATTTCATTTTGTATTACCTCTGTTATTAATAAAAAGCACACCACCTAAGTATAGTGTGGGATCTATAAATTGCCATTAGGTCTGCCCAATAATCAACATTGGAAAATTGGAAGAGTAGACATCAGCACTCAGTGATGTTAACCGGCATCTCTAACACATGGATGGCTAGGCCACCTCGAGCGGTTTCCTTGTAGCGATTGTGCATATCCTCGCCGGTTTTTCTCATGGTGAGAATCACCTTATCCAAAGATACAAAGTGGGACCCATCGCCACTCAAAGCCATCCTTGCAGCATGAATTGCTTTTACAGAGGCCATCGCATTGCGCTCGATACAAGGCACCTGAACCAAACCACCCACTGGATCACACGTCAGTCCAAGGTTATGCTCCATGCCTATTTCAGCGGCATTCTCCACCTGTTGAGGTGTACCACCCATCACCGCAGTCAGAGCACCTGCGGCCATGGAACATGCGCTACCCACCTCTCCTTGGCAACCCACCTCTGCTCCGCTTATTGAGGCGTTTTTCTTATACAAAATACCGATTGCTGCTGCGGTGAGTAAGAACTGAGTTACACCTGTGTCACTTGATCCGGGAACAAAGCGCATGTAGTAGTGCAGTACGGCGGGGATAATACCCGCCGCGCCATTAGTAGGAGCGGTGACCACTCGCCCTCCTGCCGCATTTTCTTCATTCACAGCAAGTGCATAAAGAGTCACCCAATCCAGTACTGTTAGCGGGTCAGATAAAGCCGCCTCGGGTCTGCTGAGTAATTTAGTTTTTAGCTCACTGGCACGGCGCTTTACCTTTAGGCCCCCGGGCAATATTCCCCTGGTACTGACGCCATTATCAACGCACTCTTGCATCGCTGACCAAATTTTAAAGAGGTTCAGGTTAATCTCTTCCTCACTTCGCCAGGCTAGCTCGTTCTCCCACATCAGCTGAGAAATGGTCAACCCAGTTTTATCGCACAGTGCTAATAAATCATGGGCAGAATCAAAGGGGTATGGGATAGATGTGTTGTCCTCAACAATGCAATCTGCGGATGCTGCAGCCTCATCAACCACAAAGCCTCCGCCAACAGAGTAGTAAACTCTTTGTTGTAAAAGATTTTTATCAGCATCAAAGGCTGAAAACTTCATTCCATTGGAGTGATAGGGAAGTGTTTTTTTTCGATGCAATACAAGGTCGTTCTTTTGGCTGTATTTTATAGAGTACTCTCCAGCCAACATGATTTTTCCATTGGAGAGAATATCCTCCACCCGCCTATCGATCGACCTCACATCAATCGTTTCAGGAAGCTCTCCTTCCAGACCCATGATCACTGCACCAGGGGTACCATGACCCTTACCCGTTGCACCCAGCGAGCCATACATTTCGGCTTTCACTCGAACAACGGAGCCAAGTTCTGTGCTATCGCGAAGCCCTTTAATAAAGCCATGGGCCGCACACATGGGCCCCACGGTGTGCGAGCTAGATGGGCCTATACCAATCTTAAATAGGTCGAAAACGCTGATTGACACCAAAACTCTCCTTCTAAACACCCCACGAGTGATTCATCGCAAGTAATTGATTACTAATTAGTACACACTGCACGAATAACACCGAGCTACTGTGGAACAAAGGACGCCAGTATGCGTGAAGTTTGATTTGCGACGCTGTCACTGATGCGACACCATCACTCAACAGAGCGACTAACAATCTGCAAAAAGCCAGATGGCAGGGGTCAAACTCGCTATCAGGCAAGAAACCTAGGTTGCATAGGCAAATTCAGGAATCGTGCGTTTAAAGCGGAAGTACATAAATAAATATAGACTCATGGCCACAAGAGCCGCGGCCGAACACATAACAAAAACGCCTGAGTAACCTAGGTTTAAACCTAGAATCGATGCGGCCATATTAGGCCCAATAATCTGACCAAGGCCCTGAGCGCCGGGCATCAAAGAGGCAAATCTACCAGTTTTATCAACATTGGCAATGGTCGACATTTGATAAACATCAATGAAGATCCACAAACAATTAAACGAGAAGACACTAATCAGAATGTTTTTATCTGTAATGCCATTAGCAAGCATGCCAACAATTACCGACATAGTTATCAGGGTAACAAGTAAAGGCCTAAGCAAACCGTAACGATTACTCAGTATAGTGGCAAATAAACAGCCCACTAAACTACAAAATGAAGACCAGGTTAATACTTGTCCCACCCATTCAGAGTCAGCTTGGTCTGCAGTGGCGGCCAGTTCTATATAAGTCCAGTAGGCGCCAATATTAATATAAGTTATCACCATAGCAACCAAGCATAACCAAGGAACGTAAGCCGGTATATTTTGGTCGACTAATTTGCTATCCGATACCATTGATACTTCAGATGATTCTTCGGAAGCACGCGCTGGGATCCAGCCTATAAACGCCAGAGTAATTAAAAAACAAACTATAAATACCGTATAAATGCCAGACATAGACAGCAACGGTAAGAAGTGCATTTCCAATGCTTGAGAAAAAGCAAATGCAAACAACATAGCATTGTATGCCCTTGCTGGTTTGGAACTTGCACCTAAACAGGACACTGCAACGGCTGTATAAATACCACTTCCTAAACCGGATAAAAACCGCAACCAAAGGACCTGGTCATAATCTACAATACTGATACACAAAGCATTGGCGATCACTGCCAATGATAGGCCCACCAGCACCAACATCCGTCTGTTAACCTTGGCGATAAATATTGCTGTGACTACCGCACCAACTGACAAACCACCCAGATCAGCACCTGCAACTCGCCCCACCTCCACCTCGGAAAAACCCAGTAGAGTGACCCAGGCGGTACTGATCACCGGAATACCCACCAAAACACCATAACCAACTAAGGTCATATAGAGGCTAATCGCAATAGACTTCCAGCTGTCAAAAGGGTTTTTTAACCCGGTATTTAGCGCATTGGTTTCACTCATTGCTCTACCTCTATGTTATTTGGATTGAAACTAATTGAGCCGGCTATCAAAAGCTCTAACAATGACCCCGCGAGTGTCAGCGGGGTCAATCACAGCATCAATTTCCAGATGCGAGGCGGCCTCAGTGGCTTTACCTTGTTCGTACATTTGTTCAAGTAATTGGGCAAATAAAGCCTCTCTCTCTTCTTTGTCGGCTACAGCCTCAAGCTCTTTCTTAAAGCCTAATCGCACCGCTCCTTCAAGCCCCATTCCGCCAAATTCACCGCTCGGCCAGGATGCACTGTAAATAGGCTTGTGGAAACTACCTCCCGCCATAGCCATCGCACCAAGGCCATAACCTCTGCGCAAAAATATAGTAACCAGCGGCGTACTTAGTTTGGCGCCAGCAACAAATAACTGCGCCATTCGACGCACCGCGGCCTGCTCTTCACTAGCGGGGCCCACCATGAAACCAGGGCTATCACAAAGGGACAAAATGGGTATATCAAAATTATCACAGAGAGTGATAAAGCGTACAGTTTTTTCGGCGGCCTCTGCATCTACTGCACCACCAAGCATGCGACAGTCATTAGCTATCAAACCAATCGCTCTACCCTCAATTCTGGCAAAACCAGTAATCACAGCGCAACCATAGTCTTTGGTTAGCTCTATAAAACTTTCAGTGTCTACCAATGAATTAATAATTGAGCGCACATCATAAACATAACGCCTATCAGCGGGCATCATGTCGCGCAACGCGAGTTGGTCTGGGCACTGCCAATCTTCGTTATCTCCCTGAAAATAACTCAAACACTGCTTGGCTAACTCTGTCGCATG
>Ga0209335_10005941_pt1 | contig 11041 bp, 10 predicted proteins | sample COG_09_FD_184753 | JGI IMG/M metagenome (GOLD analysis project Ga0209335, IMG submission 184753) | Pelagic Microbial community sample from North Sea - COGITO 998_met_09 (SPAdes) (version 2) | ecosystem: Environmental > Aquatic > Marine > Neritic zone/Coastal water | place: Helgoland, sampling...
TGCCTGAACCCTTGCGGAACTTCCTTCTTCTTCTTCTTCTTCTTCATCATCATCATCATCATCATCATGTTTGAAGGACGATGATGCAGATGCCGCAGCCGCTCGCGAGCTCCTGCGAGGACCAGTTGCCGGCGCCTTCCCATTCTTTTCAGTGGCATGGACCCTTTTATTGTGGCTCCGAGATGCCGACACAGCTGCCTTGCCACTGCTCTTCGAAGCTCTCATTTCCCCTCTGACGGGTGCCACAGGCAGATCCATTGCTTCTTCCATCACTTCTTCTTTGTCGCCTTCATCGCCAACGTCGTCTACTCCCAGTTCTTGTCCTTTCTCCTCCTCCTCCATCTCCTTCCCCTCCTTCATCTCCTCCTCCTCCTCCATCTCCTCGTCCTCCTCCATCTCTTCCTCTTCTATTTCCTCTACTTCTTCGTCGTCCTCCTCCTCTTCCATCTCGGGCTCCCCAGACCTCGCTGCAGCCGGCCCCGCGCGGGCGCGTTTCGCGGGCGGCACGGCAGTTCCGCCAGGCTCCGGGCCGGCGCCCAAAGACACATCGCGGTCAGCTGAAAGTTGCGCCACGATATCATCCAAGGCGTCATTGTCGCCCTTTGGCTCAAGCCTGTGTGCCGCGGTGCGCTGGTCAGGCCCATCACCCGTGGTGACGCAATGCGCTGGGAACCTTAAACTGAACATGATTTAGAGCTATCATTCGCTAGCCTCAAGGCGTTGAAACAGGGTCAGGGAAAGAGACAGCGACTGACCCTTCGTTTTGCGGACACTTGTCCGACCAATGACCTGGCTTGCCGCATGTGAAGCAGCAGCGTCTTGCAAACTTGCCCTTGCCTCCTTTGACCCAGCCCATGGGGCGTGTCCCTCCAGCACGCGACCCACGCCCCTTATAGATCTTTCGCTTCATGTTCAGCTTGACAAAGTTATTCCGCACGACAGGCTTGGAAGTGACGACTTTGCCTGCTGCCTCATCCGCTTTGCGTTTCGCCATGCTCCTTGCGATCTTGTCCAAGGGATGGTCCTTGACCTCTCGGTAGCACGCCGCTTGAGCCTCCTTCTCCGCAAGCATCGACATCGTGTCTCGCGTGGCTGATGATTCAAGACGCTTTGATTCCACCGTCATTGCACGCGACGAAGCCGACTCTGCATCCTCTTCGGGCAGCACCAGAGCATTGCGGTCGAAAGGTACAATGTCCTCGCCGTTCCCACAGCACCACGAAGATCCGGATGCACTGAGAAGAGATCCTGCGCTCATCATACGGGCACGCTTGCGAATCGTGGGGCGCTCAGAAGCACCAAACATATCTCCGTCACTGTCACAGCCCTGCGAATCCCCTCCCTCGCTTCTGAGAGCGCCGGGACCGCTCTGATGCTCCGTGGCCTTTCCATATGATACCCGTGAGCAATCAACCGACTGTGGCTGGGTCTGCACGCCGATCGGCGCGCTCACCTCTGACAAGACACGCTTTCCCTGTTCGTACGCACGCCGTGGCGCCTGCGCTGGCGCGGACGCGGCAGCCGTCGGGGAGGTTGGCTGCGCAGCCGAGTGAGCTCTGTCGCGTGTTGAAGCGGCAAAGAAGGCGGCTTGTGCAGACGCTGCGGCATTGGACGTTTCTGCGGTGACCTTGGCACGGGGCTGAGCGACAGGAGCAGTCAGCGGCTTGCTCCAGCGCCTCCGTCCGGCAACGGAGCTCCGCAGCGCGTCCAGTGCCCTGCGCTGCATCACATTTCCGAGAGAGCCCTGGGCTGCTCGCTGTTCCGAGCCTCCAGCACGTGCGGCAGGAATCTTGGTGTGGCCAGTCAACTCGCCCGTTTTCAAAGCTCTGTCAAGGGCTCCTGCGGCACCACGACTTTCCACAGCACCCGACTGCAGTCCGCCAGAGGGCACTTCATGGGTTGTAGCGGCACCAGCTGCAGGGCTGATGCGTGTCGCAGCGGGTAAACCTTCAACCACTGTTGTAGAAGAGCGCCCGTTCGCAGCTGATATGGAAGGATTCCTCAACGACAGCAATCCCAAACCTAGCGGTGCGCTTGGCTCCTCCGGTTCCGGTTCTGGCTCGTTCTGACCGTGTGGCCTCGACACAGGAAGATCAGGGGCAGGTTCCTTGAGGGCACGATAGGCACGATACTTGCGTTGGATGTCCGGCTTCGCCGAGATATCGGCGACAACGGGCTTGCGGCCTGGCACGCAATATGCTTAAATTAGCATAGTGGGATCAGCTCGCGGATGGCCAGCTCGACGGGACCGAGCCGAGCGAGTCTGAGATCTCTGAATGCTGGTTACTCGCATTTCGGATACACAAGGAGGGCTTTCACCGTGCTCTGCAGTGAAGCTGCGCTCCCATGCCTTGATCTCTGTCTTCAGAAGCGAGAGCGCTGACAACTCCGCCATGGCGCCTGCCCCAGCTGCGGTGCACGCCGCCGGCGTCGCACACGCCGCGTATGATGGGCGCGAGGCTTGATCAGATCTTTGAGGCAATTCTTTCCCACTGCGATACAGGATTCCCAAGCTGTGCCCTGCCTCTCGCTCGCTCCGAACAAGGAATTGGTTGGGTGCCCGTCGGCTTTTTGGAGCGAACTCTCCTCCTGCGCAGAAAAGGATTGAAGGTTATGAACCTCGAGCTTCATAACCTTCAAACCTGCGACTTCCAAGTCCCACCCAGCTCACATGAGGGTGCTGGTGCTAGCACTGGCCGCCCTCACCGCGGTGGAGGCGTTCGCTCCGATTTCGAGTGCTGCACTGCACCGCATCTCGAGCGCACAGTGTTTGGATCATGTGCGCCCGTCGCGCCCCAACGTTCTCTGCCAGAGGGCTACTACTCTCCGTATGTCTGCCGAGGTTGCAACTGAGAATGCCGTCGCGGACGGGCTGATGGATCGCGAGCGTTACATTGTCTTCAATCGTTTCAATTCCCGCGAGGGCAAAGGACCCAAGTGAGAACGCTGCACTGTTTGCATCTGTCCATCGAGTCCGGACTAGTGACCGCGTGAGTCCTTGTCCTACAGGTTTGAGAAACGCTGGGCCGATCGCAAGTCCAGCCTGAAGACGCTGGAAGGATTTCGCTTCTTCCAGCTTCTGCGCAGAGACAGCTTCAGTGGATCGATCAAGTATGAAGAAGGGGAGCCGGACTACATGTCGATGACAGTTTGGGAAACCAAGAAGAACTTCAACTCCTGGCGGACTGGGTATGCCTTCAAGGAGGCACACGGTGGAGGCACGATTGGCGGCTTCCTCTCGGCCATCGTCGGCTCTGCAATGGTTCTGAAAGGACCCCCTGCTCCTGCGATGTGGGATGCGCTCCTGGTATTTTTCCTGACTGCCCCCTGAGCATCTCATCAAGCCTGCGCTTATTCTGCGAGGAGTTTCCCAGCACCGTCTCTACCTTCTCGCAGCCAATCACGTGCGTAACCTCTCTGTACGTGATTTGCCGCAGCCGATTGCGGTTTCTCCCGAAAGCTCGCCTATCGAGCTGAAGGGTCGGGGCGCGAACGGCATCGCCATCGCTGACGGCAAGGTCTTGTACGCCCTAAAAGAATTGCATGACCCAGGCAGCATGAAAATGCGGGCTTGGATCTGACGCAGTTGTGATCTTGCGGCAAGCAGGCGGCACTGCCTGCAGAGACTTTCGTCGCCATGAACCGCTTCCGCGTGAAGGAGGGCCAGCAGGCAGCATTCGAGAAGTGCGCGCGCCCCAACGCGCGCGGAACTATAATCGCTTTCTCGGCGGATGCATGTAGGAAGCCACTTACCCCTCCTCGGCGATGGCAGGCGGTGGGCGGCGCGCGAAAGCATTCTTGCTGAACAGCCTGGCTTCTTCGGCTTCTACCTCATGCGACGCGACGGCGGCGGGAAGGCCAAGAACGGTGGGGCTCCCTTCGCCGACGAGTCGTTTAACTACTCCACATGCACTGTGTGGGGCAGCAAGGCCGCCTTCGAGGTATGGCGCGATGGACCCTCGAAAAGTGTCCACGCCAAGTCGCAGTCAGTCTCCCGCCCGCTGTGGCCCTCAAATGTCTAAAACGCTCCTTGATAGGCGCATGCTCAGCAGCTTCCAGCCGTGCACAGTGCCATGCTGCTAACCTGTGGATCCCGTTCACCTCCGGGCAGAGAGAAGACTGACAGCGGCGAACAACCCCCTCTTTCTGAGATTCTTGAGGGGTCTCCTTCCCCGATTTTCTGGGAGGGGATTCTGGCACTCGAATCTACGGTTGGGGCGTAGAATGCTTGCACGATGCGGCGACCTCTGACGACATGACAGTGAATGCGTAACCTTCACAGCTCCCCTTCTTTCTCGCATAATTGTGTCCCGAGGTCACGCGCATCGAATTTGTAGTGCCCACAGTCGGCAATTACGTCCGAGAAATCGATTCGCACTGAGATGCGATCAACACTTTCATACAGTACACTCACCAGCGCAAAGCAAGCCGCTGTAGGCATCTATTCACCTGTCTCATCAAGAAAGGCCTCAAGCTCGTCCTCCTCTGCTGTCTTTTTCAGACCACCCATTGTGGGCGGGAGGACCGATACACCCTTCTCGGTAACGCTGGGCTTGGGTTTCTTGATGCCCATTCGCGTCCCATGGTTCTGGAAGTCACGCCATGAGTCGATACGATCAAGGCGGTCCTTGTCCCAACCGTCCTCTTGAACCTCTTCAAACTTCTCTTTCTCACCAAGTTTCGCCAATGCTTCCTTGCTTCGTTTCTCGTTGGCAATGAACACCTTTTCAGCTTTCGAGCGCCGCCGTTCGAGCTGCTGCAGGATGCGATATGCAGCCTCTCGTTGGAATTCTGCGATCTTATCCTCGTCCTCCTTGGTAAATTCACCTTCGTCGGCAGCCTGTTTCCCAATTCAAAACTGTTAAGAACCAGTTCCCGCTAGCTGATGTGCACACGTTCAAGAATTCTGGGCATCCTTCTGCGGGCAACTTGCCTTGAAGCTCTCTTGGTCATCCTTTTCCTTATCCACGTCCTTCTTTTTGCCCTCTCTATTGCGCTTACGCTGACGAACCTGCATACCGAGATCAGAGGCGGTGAGGAGACGGCAACGTGGGCGTCCGGGTGTGCTGTTCATGGGCGCAAAGGAGACGAGCAAATGGATTCTTACCGCCCCGCCAAGAAAAGCATTCCGGAGATTTGCAACTTCTTCGACGGTTGCCTTCTTGTTCTTGGCTGCGTCTTCCTTTTCCTGTTTGCGGAGCTTCTTGAGCTCGCGCTCACCCTCCAAGCGCGAGGCTTCCCAGCACTCGAGGTAGAAGGGCCGCTTTTCCTCGTCCTGAAGCTCTGCCAACGACTTTTTGCAGACCTCGAACGCCTCTTCCGCCATCGGGTGCTTGCATTTGTCCGGGTGCACCATCAGCGATATTTTACGATAAGCCAGATTCGTCTCCTCTGCCGTATTGACTGGTTTGATCTGCAGAACCTCGAAAGGATTCAACTTGTGCTTGATGATTCGCTCCACCTGCAGCTTGCGCTCCAGGTTTGAAGTGTCGGCCATGAAGGAGCTCAACAATTCCATTTCTTCGGAGTCCATTTCAGGCAGCTCAGGTTTCTGCGAATACAGACAGGCATTAGTCACTTCCACGGCGCGCGGCATCGCTGGCTGCCCAAGACAAGACCGATTATGAGAGATATCTCCTTTACCTTCAGGGCTGGATCCTTCTTTTCTTCTGGCACCGAAGTCTCGGTTCCAGTTCCATCTGCAGGCCTGTCCGACCCTGAGACTGCTTCTTCTATCCCCGCAGCCTCTTTTGTGGCGCCTTCTGCAGCGCTTGCGTCACCCGAGTCGACCATTTGCGCGTCCGCCCCAGTACCAGCGGGCTTGACGAGCGGGTCATTCGGAGACAGCTCCGCCAAGCCCCGTAGCAACAGCGCATTCACAGGGTCATGTTTCAGACCCTGCCGGTACGCATCGAGAGCTTGTGCACGCCGATTCAGTCCAATGAGTGCAGCGGCCTTCCGGCCGTAGCCCTTTGGCCATGTCGGAGCTAAGTTCACGCACTTCTGTGCATCGTTGAGCGCAGACTGGAATTGGTTCACAGACGCATACGCGCCGGAACGATTCGAGAAGAGAACATGGTTGCCCTTGTCGAGCTCGATCGCTGACGAGAAGTGGTCAATCGCGTCCTCAAAGTTGCCTGCCGCGAATGCCTTGTTGCCTCGCTGCTTGTAGCGCTCGACCTTTTCTGCCTTAACCTCGGCGGAGTCAGCGACCGGCTCCGCAGCCCCGCCACCAGCAGCACTGGTAGAAGCGCCGTCTGTGGCCTCTCCAGCATCGCCTGATCCGGTGTGCGACGCAGCGGGCCCGTCACCCCCAAGCGGATTCGCAGAGGGCGCCTGCGGCTGGTCATCCAGCTTCTTGTTGAGGGCCTCGATGGCCGCCGTCGCTGCTGCATTACCGGGCTCAAGTTCCAACACTTTCTGATAGCACACTAGCGCGTCTGCGTTCCTGCCATTCGATCCCAGTTTACGTCAGCCGCTGCACGGCGGCACGCCACGGCTCCGAGTTCGTGGGCGCACCTGCCTTTGCCCTCAAGCGCCGCGGCACGGCGCCCGTAGCCGCGGGACCAGTCAGGCTTGACACGAATACACATATCCGCATCACGTAATGCGTCGTCATATTCCAGAAGGCGTGCGTGGGCTGCCGAACGATTTGAGTGGAGCACGTGGCAGCCCTCTCGTTTCGCGAGACCAAGAGAGTAGAGCCACACAGCATCGCTGAACTTGCCCTTGGCAAGCATCGAATTCCCCTGTGGCCTCACAATGGTGAACAACAAGCGGCTGTGCGGCTGTTTCACAATCCCAAACACCGGGATGGCTGCGGGCAGGCGGGCACACGGATGGGGAAGAACCAAATCCTTGCAGTTGTCGGCCGTACAGCCGGCGACACCGCCAGGAAGCAGCGCCTCGGCGACGGTAGCGATCATAGGCGCATCGTCACTGCCCATGGTTCGACGCTACACTGGAGTGTCCTCCGAAGGACACTGTTGTGTCGGACGAGAGGGCGACCTACGCCCCTGCTCGGTCGGCGCCGCTATCAGAATCCCGCCACTTCACTTTCGTAGAAAGTCAATCTCGATCTGACAGATCCGACTACAGATTGGTCCTCCCATTCAGACCGCACAGTGTTGGCCCCGGGTCCACGGTGCAACCAGGCTGGCAAGAGCCGCAGGGCAGCTATTCAGAGGCTATGCGTAATTATCTGTTCCTCTTAATTGCAGCCTCTGTCGCAGCAATTCCCGCTTCGTTCTCCTCAGGAGTTGCCGCAAGGTCTCACTGCCATCCTGCGAGCGTGTCCGACTGAAGTTTCCTGAATCAACGCGAGTTCGCTGACATGAATCAATCGCCTCACATCAATCGATCGATGAAATGTTTGCAGCAGGACCGGGGCTGTTGCGTGGATTCCGACAGGAAGTCTACAATTTCGGCCAGGAATAGTGCAGAGGATCGAAGCGCGCAGCGCGACCTGTAAGTTGCGTGCAAAGATTCTGGATGATAACAATGCAGCTGCATTCAAGGAAGTCATTCCTGCTACCAAGGAGTGGGTGAAGGGCTTGCCCTAACTCTTGAAACCCGAAAATCTCTCAGTATCCTGATCGCAGTGCAGCGTGCAGATTTTATTGTCCACCTTAATATGTGCCCGTTCGCGAAAGAACCCATGAAAAAGGGCACGATTCGCTTCGCGATTTCAACCGCTGAAAACGGTGAGCAGCGCCAAATACCGTCCATTGGGCATTTGTACACATGCTGATATCTTCAGCACCTTTCAGGAGACGAACTGCGCAACGATGTCTTCCAGGAGTGTGCAAGGCTCCTCGACACACCAGAAGAAGAGGTCTGCGAGCTCGCTCTCACCCAGATATGGCGCCGAAGTTTTGATGACCATAGCCGCTTACATAGGTCGCGACGAGCCTAATGATGGCGCCAGCATGGAAGGAGTCTGAGCAAAAGTGGGGGGAGGTTGGCTACTGGCTCGAGGACTTTTTGGAGGAGGAGGTCGATGAGATCTTCGACGGCAAGATGGGCGTCGTTTTTTTCCATCCGGAGTGGACCTTCGACGAGCTACCTAAAGGTATCTATCGCTAAAGTTCCTTCCGAGAACATTGAAAAACAGAACTGGAATCAGCGACTCCCGTAAACCCACCCAACCGGCAGATGACCCGACCCACTACGAGCGGCGCGCACCGTTCCCTACAGTCAGCTTCTTGCGCAAGTCTGACATCAAGATGCATGTAACTGAAGCTATGGTCGTTGCCTCCCACAAACAAGCTTGTATTGAGTTGGCGACTGCCCTGCCGGCTCAGCTGATTCTGTTTGGCAACCAGGAGCGTGGAATCAATCTTTCCAAAGAGATCTCGGATCACAACACGAAGATCTTGAAGAGCGAAGGCACTGCCGCGCTGGCCAAACTGCTCTCCACGTTCCGCTCTGCTTGAAACGCTGTGGCGATGGGAGAAAAGTACAGAATCACGGGAGTCGAATCATTCATTCATCCACTAGTGGTCCCTCCAGGGGAGGCTGGTGCAGCTGAAGTAGGTCTGTCGCGGGATGCGGGAATGCGAAGTATGGCCCGTGCAAAAATCGTCCCACGAGATGCCTTGTTTGCTCGAAGGATCGCGTCGACGCTAACACAGTATCTTCGAGAGAGAACAGCGTGTGTTAGAGAGACAGAGATGATATTCAGATCTGCATGTTTCGGGTCGCGCTGGAACATGCGAATCTACAGTAGTCTTGGACGTGATCCACCTGACCGACACCCCTCCGAGCGTATCTGTATTGCTTACTCGATGCAGGATGAAAGAACCACTCGCAGCCTCCTGCTCACAGCCGCATCGTACCATTCTGAGCAAATATCAAATTAGATTTTGGCGAACCCTCACCTTCAGTGGAGATGGCGCAGGGCAGCTCACTCCTTCACTCGGCGCTCGATGAGCCGTAGAGCAGGCGTGCTTCGATGACCCTGCCGGCAAAGAAGCATCCTGGCATGCTAGTCGCCTCTCTGAAGCATGACCCTTCTGTGAATGCGCCTCAAACTCCACGGAATCAGTCGCGTCTGAGCCCGAGAAGATCACAGGACCGGGAGATGCTGCTGGAACATGCTTCAGGCGCTTCGGAGTCCAAGGACCGAAGAGGCGCCATCTCCTCGGCTTCTGTTTCGAACGCGACACGTCGTCGATGCCCAAGCAAGTCTCTAGCTCCCCGAGATCATGAACACATTCATAATATTCGCTGCCCCTCATTGCAAGAAGTGGGTGCCGGCCATGGATGACAGCAGAGCAAAACTATTTTTTGATTTCTGAATTTTCGAGCGGATTCGGAGCGGAAAGATATCCCGTTTTGGTTCGTCAAAATCCGGGGCCAACGGCGGAACTTCGACGGTGGCTACCATATTTGGTGTGAGTCTTTCGTTAGTGGTGTGGGCCGGTCTCCCGGCCCCTGCTTTCCTACTGTGTTTTGGCTCTGCAATCTGCGACTGTTTGTTAATAAACGGATGCTTTCCCCTTTCGTTTACGAAGTAATTCGAATGCATCTCCCACGAGCCCAAGCACTACACAGTCTCTGCAACCGTTTCCCTCGAGGAATTCTGCGAAATGTCACCTTCTGAGCAACGCTCTGGGAGCGATATGGATAGGTTGATGCTCTCCAATTGTTGGCGGTAGCGACGGCGTCGCTGCAAGCGGACCACCGTGAAGCCTGCAACAACTGCTACGGGTTGGGCGATTAGTATCATTCTCACAAACGAGGATGGTTTACAAAAACATGAGCAGATTCTTGCCTGCAGTCAACGAGAGGACAATCGCGATGATTTGAGCGCTCGACTGTCCGCGCGCAATTACGTTTCCGAGCTGGCATGCCGCTCCGAAAGTGTGGGCGAAAGCGGAATCCCCACTCTCAAGTGCCATCGGCCCGCTATACCTGCCGTGAAGTGCACCGTGGAACTGGCAGGTTTTTGATGAGAGACTCTGTCGAGGATAGTAGTGGATGAAATCGATGCACATCTCATCGCTGGAAGCAAGCCCCCAAACGATCTGCGTGGCCTCGTGTCCGACGGGCGTGCGGTAAAAACACTCGGTCTCAAATGAGTCTCCCTTTCTGATTGTGAAGCCCAGTCCAGTCGACACTGGAACAATGCCCCCGCTCATTTCAAAATCGTAGTAATCGGCTTCGTCTTGTCGAAGCAGCTTCTGGTTGCGATACTGCCTTGTTACCATGCGCTCGCCGGCTGCATGCATGTGCAAAACCCGAGAGAAGACGGTGACTTCTGCGTCCTGCTCCCTTTTGTGCTTAGATCACTGCTGTGTGGGTCAACTTGCGCACCGTTCTGTAAAAGCAGAGGCATTTATGCACCTGAAACTGGTCAGTAAATGACGAGCTGCAGTCAAATCGATGCAGCGAGTTCCCCTGTGGCAGTCGACTTGATTTCAGCCTCTCATCGTGTTTTGCATTGCGATTCAATCATTTTGGTTTGAATCGCACTTTGGGTAAAGCCTCGTCCCTTAGCTTCATCATCGGATCCCCCAGAGAGATGACTCCACTATCGTATCTGTAAGCAGAGCATGTGAAGTCAAAGTGGTGCGGGGCGGACAGCTCACGGCCACCGACCTGGTGAGGTTACCTGCGCAGCCGGGTGGTGTAGAACACTCGTATCCCGCTGTTGTCGATCTTTCCTTGTGTCCGAGCGGGGTTGTCAAAGTGCGTCTGCACCTCTATGGATCGATACCCGTTGGATCCGAGGAGCGGTGCTCCAGCCTCGGGCGGAAAGGACAGAGGCAGTTCTCCTGGCGCCCACCCTGCCCAAGCACGCGTGAACAACTGATTTGCGATTAATTTCGAGCACCGTTTAGCATTTGTCTGGAGGGTACCCCAAATGATGTTGCCTGCTCCGGCCGAGTGGCCGCACATCGATGAGTTTTGCGCGCCATCAACGTACAGAGCAGTCTCAAACCTTGAGAAGGGCAAAGTTTGTCACATGCCCACTTATCGCGCATTTTTGCATGAGTTGATGGCATCTTTCGTACCCAGCGACAACGATATGGTGAAG
>Ga0209335_10005960_pt1 | contig 11028 bp, 9 predicted proteins | sample COG_09_FD_184753 | JGI IMG/M metagenome (GOLD analysis project Ga0209335, IMG submission 184753) | Pelagic Microbial community sample from North Sea - COGITO 998_met_09 (SPAdes) (version 2) | ecosystem: Environmental > Aquatic > Marine > Neritic zone/Coastal water | place: Helgoland, sampling...
AGAAAGAGTTAGACAAATAGAAAATAAAGCCTTTGAAAAACTTCAAAAACATATGTTGTTGTTGGCAAAATCTAAAAACCTTTTGCCAGTCAATTAAATTTCAAAAGGATTTATAACTAAGATTGTATCATCCCTTTCAGGACTTGTGGAAATACTAGATATTTTGGCATTAATGAAATCTTCGATGGCATATATATAATTTTTAGCATTTTCAGGTAGATCTTTAATGTTTTTAATTCCATTTGTTGAAGTTTTCCATCCAGCGAAAGTCTTATAAATAGGCTTAATTTTTATTTGATCTTCAACTGCTGCAGGTAAATAATTTATTTTTTTTCCATCCAATTCATATTCAACACACATTTTAATCTCTTCTAGCTCATCAAGAACATCAAGCTTAGTGAGTGCGATACCATCTATTCCAGAAATTTTTATTGTTTGTCTCACAAGAACTCCATCAAACCAACCACATCTTCTTTTTCTACTAGTTACGGTTCCAAATTCCTTTCCTCGAGTGCCCAATAGTTCGCCTATATTATCTGTTAATTCTGTTGGAAAGGGGCCTTCTCCAACTCTAGTCGTATATGCTTTTGTAATTCCAAGAACATAATGAATAGAATTCGGACCACATCCTGTGCCAGTTGCTGCGCTAGATGCAACGGTGTTCGAAGATGTTACATATGGGTAAGTACCATGATCTACATCTAGTAAAATTCCTTGGGCTCCTTCAAATAAAATTTTTTTTTTTTGTTTTTTAAATTCATCAATTTTTAACCAAACTGGTTTTGCAAATTGTAATATTTTAGGTGCAATTTTTAATAAATCAGATTTTAATTTTTCTTTTTCAAAAATTTTTTTTCCTAATCCTTTTCTAATTGCATTATGATGAAATAGGACAGACTCTAATCTTTGATCTAAATTTTTTTCAGATCTTAAATCCATCACTCTAATTGATCTTCGACCAACTTTATCTTCATATGCAGGCCCTATTCCCCTTCTTGTCGTTCCAATTTTACCTTTTCCAGCTGCATCTTCCCTAATTTCATCCATCTCTCTATGAAAAGGTAAAATTAAGTTTGCAGACTCAGAAATTATAAAATTATCAATATTTACATCAACACCTTTTGATTTTATTTCATCAATTTCGTCAAGAAGAGCCCATGGATCAACTACAACACCATTTCCAATAACTGAAATTTTGTTTTTTCTTACAATTCCTGATGGCAGCAATCTTAACTTATAAGTAACTTTATCAATTACCAGAGTATGTCCAGCATTGTGTCCACCTTGAAACCTAATTACCACATCGGCTTGTTCTGAAAGCCAGTCAACTATTTTTCCTTTACCCTCATCACCCCACTGAGATCCAACTACAACAATATTTTTCATTATTTAAATTTTCTATTTAACTTCATTGAGTTGAGGTGATTAATTGGACCATGACCTTTACCATATTTTGGGTTCGTTTTTATAGCAAAACTTACATACTTAATCCCAAGCTCACAAGATTTCTTTAAAGGTTTTCCACATGATAAAAAAACAGTTATAGCGCTAGACAAAGTGCAGCCAGTGCCATGAGTATTCTTTGTTTTATATCTTTGATTTTTGAATATTCTAATTTCAAACTTGTTTACAAGTATATCTATAACAAGCTTTGTATCCAAATGCCCACCTTTGATTAAAACATTTTTTGCTCCAAGCTTTAATAATTTATTGGCTGCAAAAATCATATCTTCTTTATTTCTTATTCTTGTATTCGTTAAAATCTCAGCTTCAGGAATATTTGGAGTAATCAAAGTCACTTTCTTAATTAATCTTTTTTTTATTGCAATAATTGCTTTATCGTCAATTAATTTAGCTCCTCCTTTTGCAATCATTACGGGATCAAGTACTATTTTTTTTACCTTAATAATATTTAGAGATTTAATAACTGAATTTATTACTTTCGTAGAATGCAACATTCCAATTTTGATCACATCAGGTTTGATATCTTTTGAAGTAAATACAATTTGATTTAAAATTTCTTTTGGATTAATCGGTACGATCGATTTTACACCAGTGGTATTTTGTGATGTCACTGCTGTAACGGCTGTCATCGCATACGATCCTAATGCTGTAACAGTTTTAACATCTGCTTGAATACCAGCACCACCTGATGAGTCAGAGCCTGCAATGATTAATATTTTAGATTTAGGTTCCAATTTATTTTATCTTTTTTAAAATAATATTTATACAGTTTTTTAAGAGCTCTTTATTTTCACTCTCACCCATAACTCTTATTTTTGACTCAGTTCCTGATTTTCTAACTAATATCCTGCCTTTTCCACTCATTAACTTTTCGGCAATTTTTATTGATTTTTTTACTTCAAAATTTTTAATTATGGTTTTATCTTTTACTTCAATATTTTTCAAAATTTGAGGAACTTTTTTAAATTTGTTAAAAAAACTACTAGCTTTTCTCTCTTTTCTGATTGCAAATAAAACCTCTAAGGCAACTAACAGTCCATCTCCTGTAGTTGCAAATTTTCCTAAAATAATATGTCCCGATTGTTCACCACCTAAATTAAAATTATTTTTTTGCATTTTTTCTTTTACGTATCTATCTCCTACATTTGCACGTACAAATTTTATTTTTTTAGATTTAAAAAATTTTTCTAGGCCATAATTAGACATTAAAGTTCCTACTACACCTCCTTTCAGCATTTTTTTATTTTTCCATCTTGAAGCTAAAGCAGCTAAAATTTGATCACCATCAATTATACTTCCTGTTTCATCACACATAATAATTCTATCTGCATCACCATCTAATGAAATACCGATGTGTGCATTATGTTTCTTTACAGCAAGCTTAATCTTGTTTGGATATGTCGAACCACAATTGCTATTAATATTTAGGCCATTTGGTTTTACACCAATTGCAATAACTTTTGCACCAAGTGATCTCAGTAATTCTGGACCTGCTTTATATCCAGCTCCATTTGCGCAGTCTATGACTATTCTTAAACCCCTTAAATTAAATTCTCCAGAAAAATTTTTTTTTAAAATTTTTAGGTAGTCTTTTGTTCCACTCTCTAGTCTTTTTACTCTTCCTAATTTTTTTGGATTTGAAAGATTTTTTGTAATTTTTTTATCAATCAAGCTTTCAATTTTTTTTTCGATTTTATCAGATAATTTCATTCCATCTGGACCAAACAATTTTAATCCGTTATCATAATGAGGATTGTGTGAAGCAGTGATCATAATGCCCATATTTGCTTTCATTGCTTTCGTTAGCATTGCTAAGCCATTTGTAGGTAAGGGTCCTAAAGTATAAACATGCATTCCTGCCGAAGTAAGCCCTGAAACTAGTGCAGGCTCTAGGGTATATCCGGATAATCTAGTATCTTTAGCAATTATTGCTATTTGTTTTCTTTTTTTTTGTGACTTGAAATATGTTCCTGAAGCCAAACCAAATTTAAAAAACATGTCTCCATTGATATTTTTACTATTAATAGCACCTCTTATTCCATCTGTACCAAAATATTTTTTAGTCATTAATTTTTTAATAGTTCTTTAAAAACTTTTATTCCTTGTAGTAATTCACTAACATCATGAATTCTTAAAATTTGAACTCCCTGCATCATTAGATAAATAGACGATGCAACTGTTCCTCCAATTCTTTTTTTTGTATCATTTTTTCCAGAAATTTCTTTAATAAATCTTTTTCTTGAATTACCAACAAGTATAGGAAAACCAAGTGAATGAAAAATAGAAACATTGCTAATTAAATTCATATTATGTTTCAAATTTTTTCCAAAACCTATACCTGGATCAATAATTATATTATTGTGTTTTATGCCCACAGATCGTAGGAGTTTTATTTTTTTTTCAAAGAAATCATATATATCCAATAACTCATTTTTATATTGTGGTTTATTTTGCATATTTTCAGGAGTTCCTTGTGAATGCTGAATAACAAAAGGAATTTGATATTTTTTTAAAATATTTATTGTTTTATCATCGTGGCTCAAACCGGATATATCATTAATTATTTTGATACCTGCTTTAATGCCCTTTTCCATTATTTCTGATTTTCTAGTATCAAGTGACAATGGAATTTTTTTGCTTATAGATTTTATTGTTTTTTCTACTCTAATCCATTCTAATTTTTTATTTATTGATTTTGATCCAGGTCTAGTAGACTCACCACCAACATCAATTATATTAGCACCTAATTGAAACATTTCAATTGCACGATTAATTCCCTTTTTTTTAGAATTAAATTTTCCTCCATCAGAAAAACTGTCTGGGGTAAGATTTAATACACCCATTATATTTGGTATTTTTTTAAAATTTAAATTTACAAAATTTTTTTTTTTTGAATTAATATTTTTTAAATCTAAACTTATTTGATTTCTTAAAAAATTAGGTAAACTGTTTATTTTTTTGATAGAGATTTTTTTTTTAGATTTTCTTGTTATTATTTCTAAATGATCAAATGATATTTCTTTATTACCAGATAAAGGGATTGTTTTTTTTTTTATTACTAATTGTTTTGATTTTTTGCCATAGTAGAAATTACACACCCTCGTGTAATATCTTCTCATTTTTTTTAATGAACTATTTTTGGTTTCAAGCCCATTGCACCTAGGGCTGAGCTTTGATCATCATTTTCTTCTGGTTTATCTGCAGTTTTATCTTTTGGATATAAATTTTTATTAATTATATCCTCAATTTCTTCACCAGTTAAAGTTTCATATGTTATAAGAGCTTTTGCAATTTTATGTAAATCATCAATTTTTTCAGTTAATATCTTTTTTGCTTGCCCGTAACCTTCGTCAATTAATTTTCTTATTTCTTTGTCTATTTTTTTTGAAGTTTCTTCTGAAACAGATTGTGTTTGAGTAACTGATCTACCTAAAAATACTTCTTCTTGATTTTCTCCATATTCTACTGGGCCCATTTCTTCACTCATTCCATATTTGGTTACCATTGCTCTAGCAAGTTGAGTGGCTTGATTTATATCTGATCCACTTCCACCACCGGCTCCGGTAGATATATCGTCTTTTCCAAAAATTATTTCTTCTGCAACTCTGCCACCAAAACATACTGCCATTCTAGCTTTTAAGTATTTAATTGAATATCCATGTTTATCTCTTTCTGGTAAATTCATTACCATACCTAGTGCTCTACCTCTTGGAATAATTGTAGCTTTGTGAATTGGATCATAGCTAGGCATATTAATGGATACTAAAGCATGTCCTCCTTCATGATATGCAGTCAATTTTTTTTCATCTTCAGTCATTACCATTGAGCGCCTTTCTGCTCCCATCATCACTTTATCTTTAGCATCTTCAAATTCACTAAGAGTTACTATTCTTTTATTTTTTCTTGCCGCTAATAAAGCAGCTTCGTTTACTAAATTTGCTAAATCAGCACCAGAAAATCCTGGAGTTCCTCTAGCTACTGTTCTTAAATTAACATCTGGAGCCATCTTAATTTTTTTAACGTGAACTTTTAAAATTTTTTCTCTTCCTATAATATCAGGATTTGAAACAACTACCTGTCTATCAAATCTTCCCGGTCTTAATAAAGCTGGATCTAATACATCAGGTCTATTTGTGGCAGCAATAATAATAACACCTTCGTTAGTATCAAAACCATCCATTTCTACTAGTAACTGATTTAAGGTTTGCTCCCTTTCATCGTTACCACCACCTAATCCAGCTCCTCTACTTCTTCCAACAGCATCTATTTCATCAATAAAAATGATACATGGCGAATTTTTTTTACCTTGCTCAAACATATCTCTGACCCTTGATGCTCCAACACCCACAAACATTTCAACAAAATCTGAACCTGATATAGTAAAAAAAGGAACTCCAGCTTCTCCAGCTATTGCTCTTGCTAGCAATGTTTTACCTGTACCTGGTGGGCCAACTAACAATGCCCCTCTTGGAATTTTTCCTCCAAGTCTACTAAATTTTTTTGGATCTTTTAAAAACTCTACAATTTCTTCTACTTCTTCCTTTGCTTCTTCGACGCCAGCGACATCATTAAATGTTACTTTGCCTTTTAATTCATTCATCATTTTTGCTTTAGATTTTCCAAAGCCCATAGCACCACCTTTACCACCTTGCATTTGACGCATGAAAAAAATCCAAACTGCAATTAAAAGTAACATTGGAAACCATGACAATAATACTCCAAATAATGATGGCATCTTTTCATCAATTGGTGCTGCAGATATGCTTACACCTTTATCAGATAGCTTTTGAATTAAATTTGGATCATTTGGAGAGTAGGTTGTAAAACTATTACCATTTGAATAGGTTCCCTTGATGTTATTTCCTTGAATTTCGACTTTTAAAACTTCTCCTTTATCAACTGAACTTAAAAAATCAGAAAATATTATTTGATTGCTAGCCCTAATATTTGCTTGGGGATTCTTAAACATATTATAAAGTCCGATAGTCAGAAAAACTATAATTGCCCACATAGCTAGATTTTTTATATTCATATTAGTTAAGATAAGAATTATTCTAAATTAAACAAGTGTCAAAATTAGTTTTCTTTTGAAATAATTACTGTTTGTTTAACCTTTTTGATAACACAACCGCCCAATGTTTCTTTCTTTAGGTTATTTTGTCTAATTTTATCTAAAATATAATCAATTTTTTTACCTCGTGAGGCATTGTATTTTTCTCCAACTAACCAAATAGAATCTGAAATTGATCTAAACACGACCTCATAAGGTTGTTTAAAAAAATCTTGATTCAATAATAATTCTTTACTGTTTTTATTAAAATAAGAATTTAACTTTTTATTTTTTTCTACATAAAATGATATTGCTAAATTAGAGCTCTTCAAATTTCTTAAAGTTAAAAATAGTTTTTGTTTATCAAGCCCATTATTTTTAAATTCATTAATCAACTTTCTAAATCTTGTTCTTGTATACTTAATGTTTTCATTTGAGGGATCCTTAATAAAAAAATTAAATACATTTTTGGAAATAAATTCTAAATCCTTTTTATTAAAATTTAATAAAGGTCTAATTAAACTGATGTTACCTATTTCTGTTTTTTTCTCTAAAGAGATTAGCCCTTTCAGGCCACTACCTCTTGTCATTCTAATAAAAAAATTTTCAAATAAATCATCTAAATGATGTCCAATCACAACATTATTGATATTTAATTGTTTGCATTTTTTAAAAAATAAATCGTATCTTTTTTTTCTCGCTGCCGACTGGATATTATTTGATGGTTTTTTGCCTTGCCAAGTTAGTATTTCTGACTTTATTTCAAAATTATTAAGAATTTTTTTTACTTGTTTTGCTTCATTTGTTGACCCTTTTCTAAGCTTGTGGTCAATAATAAAGTATTTACAATTGATATTATTTTTTATCGAATAGATTTTAGTTAAAAAAGCTAAACTTAAGCTATCTGGTCCACCAGACACACCAACTAAGAAACTGTCCTTAATTTCAAAATTTTTTTCAAAAGTATTATATAATCTAATAACTTTTTTATTTGATAATTTTTTTTTTAAACAACTAGGAATTTTGGTTACATTCAAATTTTTGAGACTCATATTTAGCTTTTTGGATAACAGATTGGTTCGCTTTTGGATATTGTTTTTCAACACCATTAATCATTTTACATCCTTGATCTTTTTCTCCAATTTGAACCATTGATACACCTAATTTAAGCAAATTGATTGGTGCCTTCTCTCCCTTTGGGTAGTTTTGATATCCCTCTAAATATGCTGACGCAGCATCTGTATAAAGTTGTCTTATTCTAAAAGTTTCTGCATACCAATATTGAGCATTTCCTGCCAACTCATGATCTGGGTTTGATAAAACAAATTCTCTAAAAGCTCTCTCAGCAGTAGGATAGTCGCCTACTTTTAAAAAACTAGTTGCAAATTCGTATTGCTTATCAGGACCCTCATTTGGTAAAATTTTTTCTTCTGCTTGAAAGGTTTCAGTTACTATTGAAGAAGTTGTTTCGACTGATTGAATTTTTTGAGATGTTTCATTTGTTGCAGTGTCTTTATAGGATATCGATCCTAAATCCTGTGGTTTTGATGAGCCTTGAATGATTTTATTACTTTCATTTTTATTTTTTTTGGTAATTTTTTTAATACCATCTTCAGATGTAAATGCATTTTCTATATCTTGAAATCTTATTTGGTTATCTGCCTGAACTTTTGATAATCTATTTGATAGTTTGTCTAATTTAAAATTGATTTCTTCAAATCTATTTGTCAATTGTTGAAATTGATTTTCTATTTCTGAGAGTTTTAATAAATGTCTGGTCAAAACATCTTCCGAACTATTATTTAAATTTGATGAATTAGTAGTATTATTATTTAATTCAATTGATCCTGAGTAAACAGCTTTCTCAAGAGTTTTAATATCTTTTTGAATTAACTCCAATTTTTCATAAAGGTCATGGTTGTCTGCTAAACTAAATTGAATAAATAAAGTATTAATTAAAAATATTAATTTTATAATTAAAAATTTTTTCAAATACATGATTATTTATTTATGTTTAAAATAATGGCAAAAAAAAGACCCCTTAAATAAAACATTTAAGGGGTCTTAAAAATTTGAATATTGATTAATTTGCTTTAACTGTAACTGATCTTCTATTTTTTGACCACGCAAGAGGATTAGATCCAGAATCTACTGGTCTCTCTTTACCATAACTTAAAACAGAAATTCTATCCGAAGATATTCCATAAGTCATCATGTAGTCTTTTGCTGCATTAGCTCTTCTTTCACCTAAAGCCAAGTTGTACTCTCTAGTACCTCTTTCATCAGCATGACCCTCTAATACAATTGTTACATCTGAATTTTTTCTTAACCACGCAGCTTGTTTTCTTAAAGTTTCTCTTGAAGCTGTTGTTAAAACTGTCTCGTTAGTTGCAAAGAAAACTCTATCTGGAACACCTGAAGCTAAATACTCTACAGTATCTGTTCCTGTGTAAACATCACTTTGCATTTGACCTGTTGAAACTTTTTTTGTTGCACACGCGCTTAACGCAAAACATGCGATTACAACTAAAAGTGCATTTTTTAAAATCTTGTTTAATTTCATTATTGCTCCTTGATCAATATTTCTAATTCTTAATTTATCCACAACTAGATAGATGTTTCAAGCTAAAAATCAAGTAATTAAATATTAATTACTTAATAATGATGACCATGATGGGTCTGATCCGTCTGTAGGAGTTTCAACTAGGCGCTCATTATATCCCGTAAGGTCAATTGACCATAATTTTGCTGAAAAACCTTTTCCTTTGTTATCTGTTTTTGTTTCTCTATAAAAAACTAAAACTCTTCCATTTGGTGACCAGGAAGGAGCTTCCTGATAAAAATTTTCTGTTAATAATCTTTCTCCACTTCCGTCGGTTCTCATTACTCCTATATAAAATTTACCCTTATGAAGTTTTGTAAAAGCTATCAAGTCTCCCCTGGGTGACCAAACTGGAGTTCCATAAATACCTGTTCCAAAAGAAATTCTTTTAACGTTGCTACCATCGCTCTTCATAACATAAATTTGTTGATATCCACTTCTATCAGAATTAAAGCAAATTAATTTTCCATCTGGAGAATAAGAAGGTGATGTGTCTATAGATGGGTGATCAGTTATTTTCTCGACTATTCTATTTTCTAAATCCATAGTGTAAATATCTGAATTTCCATCTTTCGCAAAACTCATAATTATTTTTTTCCCATCCGGAGAAAATCTTGGCGCAAATGTCATGCCTGGAAAGTCACCAACTACTTCCTGCATTCCTGTTTCGATATCTAATAAGTACACTCTTGGTAAATTTCTAAAATAAGAAAGATATGTAACCATCTGACTAGTAGGATTAAACCTTGGTGTTAAAACTAATTCATTACCTAGAGTTAAAAATTTATTATTTGCACCATCTTGATCCATGATAGCTAATTTTTTAACTCTTCTAGTTTTTGGTCCTTCTTCCGCTACATAAATAATTCTTGTATCAAAATAACCTTTTTCACCTGTCAGCCTCTCATACACTTTATCAGATATTATGTGACCTACTCTTCTCCAATTGCTTGGAACTGTTGTAAATGCAAGTGCCATCATCTCTTTTCCAGCAAGAACGTCCCATAATCTAAATTCAACTCTTAATTTATCATCAATGTAACTTACCTTACCTGTTATTAATGCTTGCGCTTTAATTAAATTCCAATCTTCAAATCTTGGTTTTAAATTTGCTATGTCAGGAGCTTGTAGAAAAGCATCTTTATTTAATGGATTAAATAGTCCTGAAGTTTTCAAATTGTTTTCAACTATTGAAGAAATTTCTAATCCTAAATTCTTTTTTTTTAATAATTTCTTAAAATTGTTTTTAGATTTTTCATCTATAGACAAGGGTGAAACAGCAACTGGTAATGGATTTAAATTACCTCTAGTAATATCAACTTCTATTAAACCAAATGATTTAATTGGTAAAAATAAAATTAATAAGAATGATAAAAAACAAAATTTTGTATAGTTCATTATTTAACCCTCTAACATTTCTCTTGCATCAAAATTTAATTGTAACTCTTTCCACCTCTCATATCCAGTGCTTGGTACTCTTAAAGGTTGACATAGTTTAACAGCTCTTAAAGCGCTTTCCGCTAATACTTTATAAAATGCTTGTCCAGGCCTATTCATCCTTGCGTGGTCTAAAATTTCTGACCTTATAACTGAACCATCAGGTTTTAATTCTAGTTTTATTCTCACTAATAAATTTTCATTGTAAGGTAGACCGAGTGGTATACTCCAGCAACCAAATATTTGGGCTTTTAAAGCATCTTCTTCGCTTAATGATAGTCCTGTGTTTTCAAGATTTTTGACTTGATCTTGAGTAACTTCATCAGTTTTTTTTGCTTTTGTAGATGTCTCCTCTTTAGATTTATCAATTAAAGCTGCCACATTGCTTGGATCAAATAATTCATCTTTTTCAAACTCGGAAACTTGTTTTACTTCATTATCAATTTTTTCAGGATTTTGTTTATCATCTTTAATT
>Ga0209335_10005968_pt1 | contig 11010 bp, 1 predicted proteins | sample COG_09_FD_184753 | JGI IMG/M metagenome (GOLD analysis project Ga0209335, IMG submission 184753) | Pelagic Microbial community sample from North Sea - COGITO 998_met_09 (SPAdes) (version 2) | ecosystem: Environmental > Aquatic > Marine > Neritic zone/Coastal water | place: Helgoland, sampling...
CGACGCACGGTCGAGCCCGTTGTCGAGCCACCAGCACCGCCAACTGGGGGTAGCCTCGCCGGGCAGGGCGACGCTGGCTCGAGTGGCGATGTGGCGTCACTCGACGTCGACTCCAGTGGCATTCACACGCCTCACGTCAGCAACACAGTTCCGGACGATGTCGCAGTTGGCACGGCGGTATGGCCTACGGGCGTAACCAACGTCCCTGCTCTTCGATCCGGCGCTGGCGTACTTAGTAGCGTCTCGCGGCGCGAGGGGAAAAACGCGGGGCTCGACAACCGACAGCGAAACCTCGCAGCGGCTCTCGTGGTCAGCGGGGCGCTCGAGCTCTTGGAAGGAGTCGTCGGCGCCGACGACATACGCGCGTTTACAATCTGGGTCGTCCTCCGAGTGCAGTCAAAGGTCGACCTGGCAACGTGCAATCGACCTCGGCCGGTCGACGTGCCGTGGCACAGCTGGGTTCACTACTTAGCGCTCAAAGCAGTCGTTCGCAACGACCTGTACGCACAGGTGTCGCGGCGTTACCTCGACGCCTTCGGACACGCCGCTCACGATAGCGCGCGCTCGTTCACGGGTGCAAGCGTACTCGTCGTGACCCTTCGCGGTTGCTTCCTCGGGCGGCCCGCTCACTCCAAGTTTTGGCACGATTTTGGTGGGGAGCGCGAAGCCGGCGAAAGCGCGTTTTCCACGGCGACACGAGAAATGCGTCAAGAGTCGGGCCTCGGCGAGCACGACGTCACTTTCGTGAACGGCGCAATGGTCACCGTCCGCCACGGCGGCAACGAGCACGTCGTCTTCGTCGCCTCGCTCGATCTCGAGCGATTCGGCGGGCACTACGTTCCCGCGGGCCACGACAAAGAACTTGACGAATTTGGTTATTTTGGTGATATTGACAACTTTCTCGAATGGCCGGTGCACCGGCGATTCAAAGAGCCAGCAATCAAGGCGCTCGTTGCTGATGTTCACCGCGCCCTCGTCTTGGACTACGGCCGCGCAGTCACGCGCGCAGACTCGCAGGCGGCGGATCCGCCGCCCGAGGTCACCGAACCGCCCACGGCCGGTCCGCCGCCTGAAGTAACGAACGAGGATTGGACTCCGTACAATCTGGCGACAGCGCGATTCGCGATGCTGGGATGCTTAAATTTTCACCCGCCCGCCGTCCCCGTTTGTGGCTCTAGCGTCGACGACGCCTACGACACGGAGTCGGAGGCATCGGCGACGATGAGGTCTCTGTGCAGTGCGTCAGATTCCACTGCGACCGAGGCTGATGAGATTGAGGAGAGAATGCGAGAGGTCGATGACATGCTAGCCGACGACATGTTGAGAGCCGACATGCTGAGAGCAGGCAAGTCACGAGAAAGACGCGAAGCAGAGAGGCTTGAGGGCCCGGTGGTGATACCGGAGCGCCACGAGTCTGAGGATTCAGCCAATTCGAGACGGTACGACTACGACACCATTATGAAAATGGAGCTGTCAGCCGAGGAGAAGCGTCTCGGGATGGCTCTGTGCGCTGCGGCAGAGTTTGAGTATGATGAAGAGGCTGTGATGGCTGGCAAGGCAACAGAGTTCCTCCGTCACTTCGCTTACACTGTGGCACTCGGGGACGAACTCACCAAGCTGTGCTCTGACTACCGCAAGGGCATCGCCGTATTTCGACACTGCTGGTGGCTCGATCACGAGCGCTGGGCGATGCCGAGTAGAATGGAGAACGTCAGAGGCCTCGTCGACAGTGCTCTGCTCGCTTACATCATCCACCAAGCGAACCACGGTGTAGAAGTGCGCACGGGAGCCGAACCGCCGGAGAACATGACCAACGTGCGTGCCCACCAGACGATTGACGAGCACCCGCTCGAAGCACTTCTCAAAATTTGGGAAGATTTCAAGCGTTGCGGAGCTTTCTTCGTGTCGGCTGAGAGTTCGGAGTTCATGTCTGACGTGCAGTGTGCGCCCATGTCTCGGGTCGACAAACACGACGACGAAGGTTTTGTCGATGTGGCTGAAGGCGGACGGTTCATCTATGATGCAAAGCACGGCGGCTCGCAGGCGTTAAATCAAAAGACACCGGTCACGACACACCCACCGTCGGCGACGCCGTCTCATTTGGCTCTGATTTACTATCTCGTTTTCTTGATGGTCTTGCTACCTGGCGTGCCGATTCTTTGCTGCAAATTAGACGTCAAAGCCGCATTCAAACTCATATGGATCGCCATCTCGGATTGCAACTGGTTCGGAGCTCGGTTCTCTGCTTCTTTGCTGGGCCAAGCGGTGAAGCCTGTTTGGACGCATTTCTTTGCACTCTTCACCGTGCTCGTGTTCGGCTGGTCCGAAAGCCCAGGCGAGTACGGTGTGTTCGGATGGGCTATTTCAGAAGCACACCGAGCATTAGGTCCGAAACTGACGTGCCGGCTGGCGTGGCTGCCGTTTTTCAACTTGGTCTTCGTGGATGATGCAGCAATTTTCGAGCCCGACTTGTTCGGTCGAGCCGAAGAGAGCTGCGTTGCCTATAACTGGTGTTTGCTGCAGATTTTAGGCAGAGCTCTAAACGTGAAGAAGGCGCTCATCGATGGGATGTTAGCGCTCTCGCACGTCTTTTGGGGCATCACTTACCACTTGGAGCGAGCGCGAGAAGGGCCAGCAGCTGTCTGGCTGGAGCTGACAAGGTCGAAGAAGGTCAAGGCCGTAGCGTTCATGCGCCTTCGATTCGTTCAGCCAGGCGAACGAGTGATCCGAATGGTGGACCACCAGCGCTTGGTAGGCAACGTCCAGTGGTGGGCCGTTTGTGCTCCGGCGTTGAGGGGTCTTCTTGCTGGGCTATACGCCATGTCGCCATCAACGAATCCTCACTGGTTGGCACCGGCGGGATCAGACGAGCAACAGCAGCAGGCGTGGGAAGAATATGACGACATCAAGACGTTGCTGTCTATGCTCGTGGAAATGGGCGCTGACGACCCAGCTTATTTTCGAGCGTCTGTGGTCGACTCATTGGACTTTTATGATGTCGCACACATCCCTCGAGGCCTTGGGGTGTTGGCGCGGTACGTCGGCAGTGACGCAAATGGCCACGAAACGGGCGGCATCATGTCGGGCATTGACTTCTCAGCCGGCACGTGGACGTTCGCCCGAGCTTCGGAGTACGGACCAGTCTTGCTCGAGAAGCTCGGTCTCAAATCGTCCGAAGTGACCAAAGACTTGATCATTTTCGTGACGGAACTGCTGGTGGTAATCGCGATGGCGGCACAGCATGGTGCCGAGTGGTCGGGGTTCATCGTGGCGTCGCTAATTGACAATGACAACGCCAAAGAAGCCGTCAACTCCCGTCGTTCCTCCAACCGTTATGTGCGCTATTTACTTCTCGTGTTGGCGGCGTTGGAGTTCCGTTTCAAATTTCGTCTAGTGGCGTATTACGTTTCAACCACTGCAAACTGGCTACTTGACGGCATCGGGCGCTTCGATCGGTTCGCAAACCACTCGGACGACGAAGTTAAGGAAATGATCCAGTTGGAGCTTATCGACCCACACGTACCCGGCCTTGTGTTCGAAGAACTCACCTCTCTTTTAACGTTCTTTACCAGCGGTGAGACAGTGCTCAAGTCCTTTGCGCTACCAGACGGATCTGTGGATCACATCGCTGCCAAGTACCAGCTGACCCAGCCAAAGAAGAGCGCCGACGAGTGGTCCAGCTCGAAGGTGACGTACGCAGAGGCGGTGACGTTCGGTCGAGTGGGCTTCGGAGGGGTGTGCTCGGGATCGGGCGCGTTGGAGCTGGCGCACCAGAAGCGTCAAGTACCAGTGGTCTTCTTCAACGAGCTCGATAAGAGAAAGTTCGTATTTCTCGACTCGCTCCACCCTCGAAAACTAGCCGAGTACGTCCACCGTTGTCGTGATCTGATGGGCTCTGAGTATGAATCTTGGAAGTTTCGTGGTCCTCTACCTCGAATTGTGGGGGGAGGGCCACCGTGCGTCTTTGCGGCGTGGCCCGGCAGACGTCTGGGCGTCCAAGACGCACGCTCGATTCCGTTCACCGACGGAATCCCGAAGTTGGTGACTGCGCTCGAGGCGTCAAACCCGAGATCGGTGTGGGCCGTCATCGTGGAGAACGTTGAGGGCGTCACGACAGTGAGCGATGGTGAGGCTCTGTTGCGCTTGTTGAGGAAGCTCTACGAGCTGGGGTTCACTCTCACGCCAAGACCGGCGAACTCAGTGCTCAACATCCAAGTGGTGGAGGCGCGGTTCTTGGGCGGCCGAGCCGTCCGCCCTCGCATCATGATTTACTTAGAGAAGAGGTGGATCGTGCGTTGGTTGGGTCATGCGTCGACGATCGAGTACCCGCAGACGGCACCGAGGCCTCTTGCTGAAGCAATGGAGGCTGACAACATGGTTTCCCCCGAGCTCATCATGCCCGGGCGGTTCTACCCGCTGTCGGGCACCAAAGTGGACGACCGAGGCTGCAAACTCGCAGGCTACATCGAGTATGGCGGCGTGAATGATCCCGTCGTTCGTGGCTCGTTGGTGATGATAGTAGGCGCGGAAGCAGAGTACCGTGTGATGGTAGTGCGCGGTAACTGCTATGATTTGCTGCGCAACTCTCGTGATACACCCACCCGGCTCTATCTGGTCGCAGCAAGCAACATTCGGCGCCATCTCCGAGAACGACGTCGAGTCAACCATCCTGACGGCGGAGCGTCAATCATCACACGGTTTGGTGAGCCGGGATTGGTGGGCGGACCAGGTCATCAGTTAGTTCTGCGCAAGTGCGGAGTGACTTGGTTCACGGCACGCGAGCTCTGGAGGCTTCAGCACGGTGACGTCGCCGAAGCGGACGCTCGTTTCGACGCTTTCGTGAAGTTGCACCCGAGCGCGTCGTACGAGGACTTGGCCGGAGTCGCGGGAGACGCGATTGCGTCCGTATGGGCGGACGCGGCCGCCTTCCGCTCCTCGAGCCGGTGTGCGATGGTCACGGTGGCGGCGATGAAGCGAATCGCGAAGTGGGCGGAGGCGCAGCTGCTAGCGCGCCGTGACGGACCGTCCCGTCATAACCACGACCCTTGACCGCCTCCCGCGGAGGGATACCGCGGGAGGGGTGGGGGGGTGCACCATGGGCGATCACCCGGCGTTTGCAGGTATACTCAAACCAGCTAGCCGGGATGCCGCTCGGGCGTGCATCGTGGTGCAGAAGGCGTATCGTGGGTACGCGGATCGAACGGGGGCAGCTCTCTTGGAGTTGGCCACTCGTGGGTCACCTGCGGACTTCGCGGCGCTGCGGACGGAGGTCGAGCGTCGTGAAGGCCCGCTCAATCCCGCTCGTCGAGGACAGAGCGCGGCTCGAGCGGGCATGCCCAAGCAGCCTCGTGCGGCGGCCAAGGCGGCTTCGGGTTCGGCGAAGAAGAAGAAGCCGCAGTCGAAGGTGCAGTCCCGCACGGCGAAGTCGGTGCGTGTGGGGGTGTACCGTGATATGCGCGGCTCTCTGACGTTGGACGACAATCTGTCGGCCAACGCCCAAGGGTTCTTGATGTCACAATCAGTGGCAGAAGGAACGAAACGTACGTATGACACGGCGTTCATTCATTGGATCATCTGGCGTCGCTCGGGTGAGTCACCCACGCTGCTGGAGAGATCGCGACCGGACGAGTGGGAGGATGAACTTTGCGAATTCTACGCTCATATGGGTCACACGATGGGTTACTCGTGGTCGTACTGCCATTCCATGTTGTACGCTATTCGTCGCGTGCACCGTTTGGCGCGCATCAACCTCGACTTGAGAGACGACGCGATGCCTCTTTTGTCGATGCTGCGCAAAGGACTTAAGAGGAAGTGTGGTGCGCCCAAGCGTAAGATCCCAGTGACAAAGAAGTTGATGTTGGAAGTGTACGTTCGGGGAGGTTTGGACTTGGAGTCTTATGATGGGGCGCTCACGTGGTTTGCCATACTGATGGGATTTTACTTTCTGCTCAGATCATCAGAGTATTTGAGAAAGGGAGGAGAAGTAGACCAGCAGAAGTGCCTCAGATGGAGGAACATCACCTGGGCCATCAACAACAGCACGGACGATGCGCCACCAGGTATCGACTGCGACGAAGTAGTAGTGTTCCATGAATTCTCCAAGAATGACTTCCTCGGGCAAGGCACAGACAACAATATCAAGAAGTGTAGTGACACACGTATGTGCATCCCCACGTGGCTCAACACCTTGAGGCGGCTTAATCCTGCCGCTTTTAAGGAGTCACGTTCGGATGAATTTATGTTGACCATGACGGACGGCACTGTGCTGCCCAAAGTGGTTATCGAGCGACTGCTCAAAGAGGCGTCTACGCGGTTGGGTTTGGATCCCAGGCTCATGTCGTCTCATTCGTTGCGTGCGGGCGGTTGCACGGCGATGTACAATGCGAAGTTTGACGATCATGAGATTCAACGCAGAGGTCGTTGGGTGTCAAACTGTTGGAAAATATATGCGTGGTCCAGCAGAAGACGAGACAACGACTGCGCTGAACGGATGACTCAAGTGGACGTAGAGCTTTACGCGACTATGTGATGAGGTGAAGTATGGCACTGGCCCTCCAGTGGTGACGTCGGCTGACGTCACCTCGTGTCATCGCCGCATAGCAGCGGCGAGACGCGACTCGGCGCTACGGCGCCGAGCCTGGGGGGTATTAAGTATGCCTGCCTTAGCCATCACGGGAGTGTGAGAGCGAGCGCCAGCGAAAGAACAAAACGGGCTACGAGGAAGAAAAATTGGAGTTCTATGTGAACATGTGTTTTTCTGATGAGAGGGGAGTGATGAGAGGTGATGTCAGTTGTTTCCTTGTCAGTGCGGCATTCGCGCAACGGCGAGCGCCGCTGCAAGGAGCCACCTCGAGTCACTCGACTCGGGGAAGCCAACAGGCCAAAGCAGGAGAGAGTCCCGCACGAGCGGCACTGTCTTTTTTGCGGTAAGCCCTGTTTTTGGCCAGTGCCTTCGTCTACATCTTTGACGAGGATCTGGTGTTCGGCGTGTAAGCAGGTGACGACGGTGAGCCACAAATGAGTGGCTCCAACATGAGCACTCGCATGTCGGGCAAGCCGGCTGCTAAGCAGCCCGCGCCCACTCCAGCAACTCCATACGAGGGGCCCAAGGAGACCAAGCAAGACACGATTGAGCGATTACGATTGCAACGTGATGTTTTGCTCACCAAAAAGTCCTCGGCGGAGGCCGTGGAAGCGGATTTGAGAACACAACTCGCGCTACTTCATGGTCAAGTGTCAGAACTGAAGGCTGAGAACGCTTCAAACTCGAAGGGCTCGTCTGTGTCAGCGTTCAATAGTAAAGCGTTGACGAAGAAGGTCCAAGAGATGCAAACTGCGGCTGAATGTGCGATGAGTGATCAGCGAGCGCGGTATCGCGCAAAGCTCGAGGCAACACGATCAGAGTTGGACATGGCGAACCGTTCTATCGCCGCCATGACCGAGCATCGTGAAGCCATGCTCCGTGATCACGACTTGGAACGAAAAGCGCGGGTGAACGAACTCGAAGAAGCGCGAAAGTCTCATTTGTCTGTGAGCGCAGAACTGCTGGAGCTTAGGAAAGCATATGAGTCTATGGTCAATCTCGGCGGCGGTGCTGCGGCGCGCCAGGTGGAGGTTCCCGCGAGCACGCCAGCTCGCCCCTCCCCGGCGTCGCACTTGAGCACGATTGAAAGTGACTCAGCGGCTGAGGCTGCTGCAGAGTCCACTACACCTGTGCCGTCTCCGCCCGCTAGCGTCGTTGAAGATGACTCAAACTCCGAAGCTGACGATGACGAGTCGGCAACCGAGCAGGACGCGCTCACATCTATCGAAGCTTTCATGCACCGGTTGGCGCACAACAAGGAGTTGGGTGAGAGCAGCGATGATGAGCCTGGCTTGACCCCAGTGGAGCATTTAGCAGCAGGAGGAGCAAAGTCAGCTCAGCTCGGCGCCACACAGCGTGACCTCCTCAAGGAGCGCGCGAGAGAGCAGGCCGTTGCGATTGAGGAGGTTGTTCGGCGCGAGCGCGCGACACCGTCGGGGGTCGCGGCCGCCGGGGGCTCGCTTGACGTCAAAGCAGCGTTTCGTGTGCAGGCGCAGCCGGCTGTGATGGACTTCTCTGGCATTGGGACGCCGGATGCCGCCGTGGAACCGTCGCCGGGAGCTCTTCGTTCGGCACGCGCCATGGCGCCAGGAGTGGCGTCAGCCACGTTCAGCATGGGAAAGCATTTTCTTCAAAGCAGCGGCGGTGGGACGACAGCATCTCAGTTGTCAGCCGGCTTGGATGGGGGCATGAGCCTGGGTTCAGATTTCGTCGACGAATCACCGGAGGAAGCATCCGGCCGACCGGCGCCCTCGTCGCGCTCGACAGGAGCGACAACGGCACCGCGTAGTGTCAGCAAGAGTGTGACACGACAGCGTGTGTTGCTCCAGTGTTTGTCTCTCGGCGACGATGATCACTTCGAGGATCGTCCCGAGCCTCAAGGCGACAGCGACCCGGAGCTGGCCGGAGCCAGTGACGACGACGATGATGACGCAGCAGCTTCGACGGAGCTGTCGTTTCTCGAACGACAAACCAAAGCCGTTGAGAAAACTGCAACGGCAGCGACGAACTCAGCTGCAGTAGAAGCTGAGCGCTTGCGTATGGAGGCCGAAGCTCTCGACCTCAAGCGCGCCCAAGCTTCGGGTTCGGGAGCTGACGCCGCAGACGCCCACGATGCTCATGACCACAAATGTTTGCGCATGATCGTCAACAACTGCGCCGGCGAGGTTGCTGCTCAGCCTCCGGCAGCGCTGGCTGACAAACCGTCGGCGTCGTCGGCTGTAGCAACCACGGGCTGGCATGCAACCGTCTCCCGGCGCGTCAAGTGTCCGTTGGAGCGTGCAGAGAAGTATCGTTTGCGGTTCACACCAACGACGTTCATTCTTCGCCTGACCGCAAAATGCAAGTTTGGTCGCAAAGGTTTGCACCCAGATCTTTTCATCACTTATTCGTTCGACAACGCGAATGATCTGTCGAAAGCCACGACCAATGAAAAGTTCACGGCAAAAGAGATCACAGCCGATCAGCTCACGACGACGGTGGTCGCCTACCGTGAACGATGCTCGACGATGGTGCGGTGGCTCGCAGCTACGCTCTCGCCAGCGACGAGCGCGCGGATGGAGGCACTTTTTCTACACACGTGCTCCATAGTGGAAGAGGACATGAAGGGTCAGTTTTCTCTCGTCGAATTGAAAATGACGCATCTCGATCTGCTCGACTCGTTCCAGCTGAAGTGTGAAAGCATGCTGACCAAGATCAAAGCCGTTCTGTCTGGGAACGCCGCAGCGGGTGACGTCGTCATTTATCCGAGCTTGGCGAGCGTGCGCTCTGTAGCGCTACGCCGGTTCCCGGGCTCTACGCGAAGCTTGTTCGACCCGCCTTGGAGTGTCTTTTTGATCAATGATCATGTTTCTTCGCGCGGCGAGGTCGACATCCCAGCCGAGTGGCTCGTGATTCGCCGCAAACAGACCACGGTCAGCGAGTACGAAGACGAAAGGCGCAAACGCGACGCACGTGCCAAGGCGTTGCAGGCAGAGCTCGTGCGTGACCTCACGAAAGGCAAAGGAGCGGGCGCCACTAAAGCCGGCGGTGGCGCCACAGGCGCAAGCCCAGCCGCGGCGGAAGAAGCCGGCAGCGACGCCTCTCGTGAACTCGCGCTCGTCAAATCTCAGCTGGCTTTGGCACTGAAGTCGACTACGCCGACGTCCGCTGGAGGCAAGGAAAAGTCTGAAGCAAATGAGGCGCGACGGGCCGCCAACCGTGCTCTTACTAAAGCTGGCAAGTGGACAGCGTACGACACGCGCAAGTCGAGTCTCGACGAGGAGGTCGGCGCTCTCTGGGGCCCGGTCGTCCGCTCGTACGACATGAGCCACCCAGTTCGTGCAGGCGGCAAAACAGTCAAAATGACGGGCTTGCGACTGTTCTTGGATGGTGAACGCGACGACTTCCGCAACGACCCGGCTTGCCATATCGAAGCGGAGGGCGCCGAATTGTGCGTGCGAAATATTTCGCATGATGATTGTCCGTTCAAAGACGATCCTTCGAAATGCAATTATCATCATCTCGACCCAAATCTCTTCAAGCCTCATGGTCTTCCGGCCAGTGCAAACACGCCGGCGAAAGTCGACAAGCTGCCGAAGTTGCTGCGCATGTTTTTCGTGGCTCTCGGCGGCTGCAAATGCTGTGACAAAGTTCCCGTGGAGCAGCGCCCGGCGGCAGTCGACAAGTTGCGCAACTCGGCCGGTAACGGCGTGTTGCCTCCGGGCGACGTCTACGCACAGGTGTCGTTCGACAAGCCACTCGAGCGCCCGCTGTACGAGCTGCTACACGCAACTGGCTCTCATGTAGCTGATGTCGCGATTCCAGCGCCAGTGCGCTCGTTCTCCACCGACGAGCCGGCCACGGGTGCCGACGTCACGTCGGCGGCGGATGGAGACGCGTGGATGGCGCGCGTAGTGGAGCGCGTGTCGCAACGTGACGCCGCCAACGACTTCTTCGTCGTTTGGGCGGCTCGCCACATGGCCGACAACGTTGGGTCCGCGAACGCGACGACCGACGCAGTTGACGAAGCTTTTCGCAATGCAATGGTCTTTGGAGTGGAACGCGCACACCGCACGCTCTTGCCGGTCTGCGTGCGATATGCGCCCGCATCGGCGAACGAGCGGGACGTGCGTTCAGCAGGATTCCGCGCGGGCTCGGGTTCGCCTCTGCTGACGGTCGGTCCACCCTCGCCTCTGAACGCCTCGTCTCCAGCTGGCGTACAAACTCAACGTGTCGAACTTTTCGGAGCCGTGCTGACGGCGCTTGATTGCGGATCCGTGGTTGTCACAGTAGACGGTGAGGCGCACGACTATCAGTGCGTGCCGATCACGTACTCGGTGCTTGACCTGGTACACTCCGGCGTCACGCTCACGGACGAGCTCGTGAAGGTGCGTGGGCGCCTCATGTCTGAGGAGCTCCGCAAGCAAGCGGCGGAGGCTTTGGCGATG
>Ga0209335_10005975_pt1 | contig 11000 bp, 5 predicted proteins | sample COG_09_FD_184753 | JGI IMG/M metagenome (GOLD analysis project Ga0209335, IMG submission 184753) | Pelagic Microbial community sample from North Sea - COGITO 998_met_09 (SPAdes) (version 2) | ecosystem: Environmental > Aquatic > Marine > Neritic zone/Coastal water | place: Helgoland, sampling...
GAGCGCTCAAGTTCAAGATTAAGCTTAAAAAGCCTCGTGAGAATATGGAGCCAGATCTCCTGCTTCGGGTAGCGGTGCTCGAGGCGAAGAAGATTCCCTCGCGTGACAGGCAGGACTTTGCAGACCCATATTTCGTCGTGTCGTTTGAGAGGGAGATCAAAAAGACCCAGGTGCGATTCAGACAGACGCTGTTTGATCGTCCTGCATGGAGTGAGACGTTCACGTTTCCTGCATTCTCCGATCGTTTGGACTCTGCCTTGGTCGTTCAGTGCATGGATCAACAGGCAAGCTCCCGCGTCCCGCCCAGCGCAACGGCACCATGGTAACATTACTGGTGCTGATATGCGTGGAAATACAACCAGGAGTGGGCCAAAGACGGACAGCTTGGTTCCGTCGCCATCAACTTGGTCGACCCTGTTGCGCCGATCGCAATCGGCGACTTGGAAGAGCGGTGGTTTTCGCTCACGGACGCGACGCATCCAGATTCACAGGCATGACCTCAATCGCGTCCCGGTGATACTGTAGTGTCGATTAGCTAGATGCCCTGAATGTGACTGTTTGAGCACGGCGCTCGATACTGGCGCACAGTGTGAGGTTAAGCTCCAGCTGCTCATCCGGGAGAAGCCGAAGGATTCGGACTATGACGCTCAGCTGCGGGCACATCCCCTGCTCGGATTACCTGTTGAACGGCCTTGTACCATGATCAAAGACGCAGTGCTGCGATACAGAATGATGCTTGATTACGTTCTCATCTGATGACATTCTGATGTGTCTTGCAGATCCGGGTGATGGAGGCGCGGAACCTTCCCGCAATGGACTTCGGCGGGACAAGCGACCCATACGTGGTTGTGACGTTTGAGAACAAGACCAAGAAAACATCGACGCAGTTTAAAACGCTGCAGCCAGCCTGGAACGAGACGCTCTACTTTTGCACAACCGCCGCAGAACTTGACACGGTCCTACCCCATGTTGACAAGCGCGAACCTCCCGCTGTGCGACTGCGGACGTGTGCTCGGTTGGGTGACATGTGGGGTCTTTTGAAGGTTTTGTATGTGGAGTGTTTCGACTACGACTTTGGTTCCAAGGATGACTCATGCGGCGCCTGCGAGGTGGACCTGACGGGGCTTCAGGCACGTGCCAGACCCGGTCCTGGCGGGAATAGAAAGGATTTGTGTTTTCGACAAGGTTTGATCTGTCCAACGTTTACGTTCGACGGCGAGCTTTTCTGATCTGTGCCTGGGCCCTGCGACGAGACAGATTAATCAGGTGCGCAAAGATTGGTTGCCTTTGGTGGATCCAGTGCACTCTGACTACCATGGTGAAGTTTTGGTGGAGATAGTCTTGATGCCGCTCGAAAAGGAGCTGGATCCCGATTCAGTGATCACGATGAAGATCATCAGCTGTACAGAGCTTATTGCAGCGGATGCAGGAGGAACATCCGATCCTTTTGCAGTGATCACCTTTAGAGACCAGACCAAGAAAACGTCGACGCGATTCAAGACTCTAAATCCGCAATTCGACGAGATCTTTGAGTTTCAGACGCACTCGACGGCTGTACAAGAGCTCTTCAAGATTGAATTGTTTGATTACGATCTCGTTGGAAACAATGATCCGCTTGGGCACTGCTTCTACCGCGTCGGAGACTTGCAAATGAACAAAACTATTTCTGTTTCGCTGCCGCTACGACTTCGCGAGTCTGCAAATCCCCTTGGCGAGGTGCAGCTCGAAATGCTGATTAAAAAACTCCCAGAGTTTTTCGTATCAGCTCGCCCACGCTCGAAGTCGATCACGCTCGAGACTGCCTTTGGAGATCTAGTTACAGGAATGACCAAGGCACCGCCGCACTACACACTGTCACGAAAGTCTTCGCTGGGTTCTTCTGGGATTAAACTCGATTGCGAGGCCACTACGAAGCTAGACCCTGTGGAAGAGGAGCCGGAGGTGACTGAGCTGCAGAGGAAGTCGGACGAAGAGATGACGCGGCGCCGGCAGTGGGATGCACAGTACGAATCGGAGCTGCGGCACCAAACTGTAGAGCACAATCTGAAAAAGGGACGCAATGCGTCAGGGCGCTGTGCGTTCTGTGGTGGGCTCTTCACACTTTCTCGTCGTGCAGTCCAATGCCAAGTCGACCACTTTTGGTACCACACGTGGGCCACTCGGACCGTGCGCGCTGCTGAAGACACGTGCTATGAGCAGCACAAGCCGGAGATGAAGGTGCGGCTACGCAAGGAGGCCATGAGGGACATGGAAAAGGATGAGGAGGAGATGCGGAGAGCCAACTGGGATCGCGAACACGAGCAAGAAAAGCTGGCGCAGTCGAACCGCACGCGACTCAAACGTGCTGTGATGTCTGATGCTGTGGGCAAGCTTGCACGACGAACGCGAAAAGGTCTAGACGATGCCGAGCCGCCGTACGGCGTGCAAATAGGGCCGTTCCCCGAAGAAAACTTTCAGGACATGACAGTGGATGCAATGCAGCGCAGACTCTTCCAGCAGCGTCTGCGAGCGGACATTGCAACAGTCATCAATGTCCACGAACGGCGCATAACGGTGCACCGTATCGACACAGTAGCGTTTTGTGTACAGGTTCACATCCACGCAGACAACACAGGGAAGGACCGCTGGACACCGGAGGCCCTCGCCAAGAAGCTTGTCTTCATGTTGGTGTCTCCCAAAAGGTGCGACCATACCATCTCCCCACCTCGTGTCTCGTTTGCTCGGCCTGCTAAGTCACTTGTTTCATCTGCATTTTCTCAGGGCTGAGAAAGTTCTCGTATCCGACATTCTGTACCTTGCCACTTCTGCGGAGTTGCTTGGTGCAGCACTCTCATCTGTTGCAGCTGTGCTCATGTCAGATGAGGACATCGAAATTCCTCACAAGGTCAAAGCAAGGCCGTTTGTGCAACCTGATCAAGCAGGTAAAATGAACGTGCACGTCTTTGTCAGCGGCGATATGGATGACATGAAACCTGAACGCGACATCCTCTTCTCGTCAGCGTTCCCGGTCCTTGACCGCTGGTTCGCTGAGTTCCGGGTACAGTTTGTTCCTGTGGACATGCGATACGGAGTCTCGCGACCCGAGGCGTACCACCAAGACGTTGTGCGCATGCACATGGACCAAATTGATCACTGTTTCCCCTTCTTTGTTGCCATGCTCGGTGAAAGTTACGGATGGATCCCTGACGACCACTTTCGCAACTACGGTGCGCTTGACCATGAACGCTTCAATTGGATCAAAGAGCTTCCGGAGCGCGTCTCACTCGTGCATCTGGAGATCATGCATGCGTACCTCAGGAAAAAATTGGATGGCGATGGTCCAGGCGGAGGGCACGATGACGACTATTGTCTCTTCTATTTCCGCGACAAGGCGTGGCTTGATGAGCCGACCTATATCACAGACGCACAATTGCAGCACGCAAACTTGAATGCAGCAAAGAAGCAAATGGAACTCAAGGCGTTTGCAGAGGAGGAGGGTCGGAGGCAGATGAACAAGCTGGCTGCAGGGCAGGACCAAGTGCCCAACGTCGACTACGTGGACGTGCATGTGGTGGAGGGCCTGGACCTGGCGTTCTTCCTGGACCACAAGGAGGAGGCTGAGGAGCTCAAGGACCACGCTAGGGCGGGCGGAGGCGGGGGGGACGTGACAGGAGGCGGTGGCGGCCATGGCCGCATCGGTGTGGGGGGAATGGGGGCGCTGTCCAAGGGTGCGGGGATTCTTGGCAAGGGGCTGCTCAAAGGGGCGAAAGGACTGGGGATGCTTGCCGGTGGAGGCCTCCTGCTTGGCGCCGGCATGATAGGCAAGGGGCTGGAAAAGAGCGGTATGGGTCTCGCTGCAGCGCGAAAAGGCCGTCGTTCGAAGCGCGGTGTCGGTTCCAAGTCAAAGGGTGCCGGAAAAGGTCACCGAAGCAAGAAGAGAAAGGGGAGGAAAAAGGGCGCAGGGAATGGTGACGAAGATGGTGAGTTGGATGGCTCAGGTGAGGAGGATGACGCTGCGGAGGGCGATGATGTTGATGGCGAAGGTGATGGTGAGGAAGAAGATCAAGAGGTTGAAGAGGGCAAGAACGGCAGCGATAATGAGGGCGAGGGCGAGGGCGAGGACGATGACGATGACGATGTCGATGTCGATGACGATGTCGATGACGAGGACGAGGACGAGGACGAGGACGAGGACGAGGACGAGGACGAGGACGAGGACGAGGACGAGGACGAGGACGAGGATGAGGATGTGAGTGCCGAAGAGAACCTTTATATGCCAGCCTTGCCTCATTTGATCTGAGCTCACTGATTTGAGTCTGATCGCCATGTTGATGTGCAGGATTCCGAGGATGATGACATGGGGGGAGACAAGGTTCGAAAAGAAATGCAGGATGGGCTCGAACATCGACATGTGCGGATGGTCCAGCCGGACGAAGCGACGCACCAGAGGCTCATTGCTCAACTACGAGACATTTCAAAGAAAAAGAAGATTGCACCTTCGGTAAAGATTGAGGCCATTGAGGACGTCTACAAGACCAAGTGGTGGACATGTGAGCGGATGCGTGAGATGTGGAAGTATGTGAAGGATGACGCGACTCGACTAAAGACGTTGGGGGGGCGTTCAAACATGTACAGGCGCTGCATTGACCCCGAGCAGCTTGATGAAATGATCAACCAGATCGGAAATGAAGTGCAGCGCGTCAAATTGCGAGGAAAAGTCGAGAAATGGAACAATGAAGGTAACTCGCGTGCAGCAGTCCACGGCGCAATAGTGCACGAAGAGATCGACAGGCCTGTGTTTGCAGCACGTGAGCACGACCAGGCTGACGACGAAGGTCATGACGAGCAAGGAGAGCAAGAGGGGGCAAGCCAAAAGGTCTTGTCCTTGGCAGAGGCGGGAATTATGGAGGCGTCAGGCAGCGGTGGTGGTACGCCCAAGAGCAAGGCAGAAAGCGAGCAGAACCATGCGGTGATTGAGCAAGACGACCCTAACAACCGCACTGGAAGCCTAGCGATAAAGAATCGAGGCATGTTCGGAGAAAAGTGGGTGCTGACGGTGTGCTCGGCAAGTGGCACAGAGGGCCTGCCCTTTCCGTACTTGCAGGTGAAGGGGAAGAAGAAGATCAATCTCCTTGCATTCAACGTCGAGCCATTCGACGTGCTAGGTGAGACGGTCGCGGCTGAAGCAGAGGGAGAGCTAGCCCCGCCTAAGATTCTACGCTGCATTTCTCTCACATGGAACGATATGGGTTGGCCCCCGCCAGAGAAGCGCCTAGAGTTCCAAGCGCAGACTCAAGAAGATCGCGACGAGTGGGTCCACTTTCTTCAGTACATATGCGAGAAGTTCCCTCCGATGGAGCCCTTACCTGACGGAAGCAAAAAGGTATCTTTCGATGGTGCACTCAAGTTCAAGATTGGAACGAGCATGCTCACTCCGTGGCACAATCTAGACTGTCTCTTATACTGTCTTTCAGTCGGAGAGGTAACTGCCCCAGAAGTTGCACCCATGTTGAAGAGAATCCAGCAGACCACCGAGGGGATAGTTTGTGAGGGCTTAATGCTGTTGAACAGTCACACAAGCAGAACTGAGCTCGAAGTCCCTTCGGACAGGCTTGTGAGGCAGACGGCTATTTTATGGGCGACCGGAAAGTGCCTGAGGCATTTGCAGTGCTGCAGCTGTTTCCGAAAGGTAGCATGGCGGAGGCCAAGGAGCTACTGGGAGAGGTGGAGAGGCGTGCGGCGGATCAGCTTCGCTCACTCGCTGACAAGATCTCAAAGCATTTCCTCTGGGAAGGATTAGGCATCAGCCTTGTCGTGGATCAGTGGGGATTTGCAAAAAAGCTACTTGAGTTCGAGACGGACGACGTCGTGTGGGACGCAAATGAGGAAGGTGCTGCGGAACGCTGGGACGAAATAATGCAGAAATGTATGGTCGCAACCGCGGAGGAGTGTCAGCGTGCTCGAGAGCAGAGCGCAGCTGAGCGACGGAACAACAAGATGCAGGTTGCCGACGCATCGCCACTCGACCTCTCACCTCGCGCTCCCCGACCGCACACCGGCGAGGAGGCAGGGCAAGCCTCAAGGCGACCGAGTGGAGCATCGTCGCAGGCAGGCTCGCGGCAGCGAGGTGCGGCAGCGAGGCGAGCGAGCAGCAGGGCCAGTGGTTCCAATCAGCCATCGAGGGTGGCTTCGGCAGCAAGTCAGGGACACTCGGCGGGCAGCGGGCAGCGGGCTGCCGCGGAGCCCTCGATCGCGACGCGAGATAGTGACGAGCAGGACGGAACAGGTGGAGGCGGCGAATTCGAGTCAAGGGGGTCGGAGCAGGACCCGGGAGAGACTGACGAACCGAGGGAAGGTGGCGCGATGGCGGCGGGGACTAGCTTCGGAAACCCGGACGGGGAGGAGGCAGTGGACGGCGCAAAGGAGGGCGACGAGTTGGCCACACCAGTCGAACCTGGGGCAGGGCCAGCCGACGCGCCCGGCCAAGCACCGTCGGCCCTTCAGCCGGGCGGAAGCCCCGCGCCCAGTGCGAACAAGGGGGCCGAGGTCGGCGCGGTAGAGGAGGAGACGCTACCTAGCCAAGGCGAGGGCGCTCCCGGATCGTTGGTGCGGACAACCTCGCCGGAGGCACCCCCAGCGCCGGAGGCGTCGCACGCCGGAAGCCAGAGCCACCTGTCGCAGAAGCGCGGGAGCCTGGTTTCGGAGGCGCCTGAGGTCCGGCTTTTCATCATCCAAGGGGAGGTGTGCGATCTGGTGCCCGACATCACCGGGGACCCGATCCGCCTGGAGGTGAAGGAGACGTTCGAGGTGCTCTGGAACGAGGACCAGCACCCGCAGTCGCAGCTGAAAGCGCTCCTGGACTCCGGCAAGGAGATCTCGCACGAGCTGTACGACAAGGGCTCGTTTGCCCGCGAGGTGGTCCGGCGCCGCGACAAGCTGCTCGAGCTCGTGGGCACCTTCCGGGACCGCGACACGCCAGGGGAGACCCAGCAGGTTCTCGATAATGAGAGCAAGGCGCTGTTGTGGTCGGCGGACCAGCCCGACGCCGACCGCGCCTACCGCGCGCTGACCAAGGGTGGGCGCGTGGTGGGGCGGAACGTCACCTCACTGCGCGAGCTTTACGAGTTCGAGGGGCAGGTGCTCGAGGCCGTCACGCCGCACTACGGGGAGCCACCAGCGCAGATGCTCGCACGGGACACGCGCGCGGTGGTGTGGGACGCAGCGCACCCGGACGCGCCCGCGCAGCTCGAGCGCATCCTCGCGACTGCCGCGCCGCTCGGGCTAGACGCGGTCACCGAGTTCGAGCTGGCACCGCCCGAGCCGCGCGCGGCGCACACGACGCTGGACCTGCTGGGCTGGGAGGCGACGCGCGAGGGCAAGCTCGATGTGGCGCTCACGTGGTGCGGGCACCAAGACGATGCGGGCGCGCACGACGCCGGGCACGCCGCCGAGCTGGGCACGACGCTGGAGGCCGCGTGCAGGAAGCGTGTGCTCCCGCGGAAGGTGCTGTTCCGCGCGCCCAACGAGGAGCGGCGCGACGACTGGTTCAAGTTCCTGCGCGCCTCGCACGTGTGGGCGGTGGCGCAGTTGAAGGAGATGAAGCACTGGCGGCTGGTGGCGGGCGAGATGCACGCGTCGGGTGGCGCGGACGGGGCTGCGGCGCCGCTCATGGGCAACATCCTCAAGATCACCGAGGATCAGATGGACCACTACCGTGCCAAGCTCCTGCTCATCTTTGACCAGTCCTTTGCCGCGCTCAGTGGCAATTCCAAGGCCAAGGCCGCGCGCATGGAGGAGTTCCGCCGCGGAGTCGAGGGGGACATCGCCGGTGCGGTGAGGTACCAAGAGAGCCTGGTGCGCGTGACCAAGGTGCTCAAGGGCAGCGCGCGCGCCTCGTGGACCGAGGTCGGGATCGAGAGCGCGGACTTTTACCTCGGCCTCGCGAAGCGGTGCCGGCAGGGCGCAACGCTGGTGGAGTTGCTGCTGGAGCCCGACATGCACGCGCTGGAGCAGCAGCTCGAGGAGGAGAAGCGGCGTCGCGCGCACGCGCAGGAGGACGGCGCTGACGCGCACGAGGCGCTGCACGAGGACGGGCACGACTCCACGGGGGGGGTGCGGACGACGCAGCAGGTGGCCGAGGAGGTGGTGGCGCAGTGGAAGGAGGATGGCTCTGCGATCCGCGCGGGGCTCAAGACCTCGCGGCTCTTCCACGCGGAGCTGAAGTCGGACCTGGAGGGGGTCACGGACGGGGCCAGCCAGGGGCATCCGGTGTGGATTGAAGCGGACATGAACGGCCAGCGCCACAAGACGCAGACGCTCGGCTCCCTCAACGCGCAGTTCAACGAGCTGCTCCGCTTCTACCTGGAGCCGGGCGAGCTCGCCTCCGCTGTCGTCAACTTCCGCGTGTTTACCACCAAGTTGTTCGGTGGCCGGCGTCTCCTCGGGCGCGCGCGCTTCGTGCTCAGCGCGCTGGCGCCCAACGTGGTCAGCCCCGCGACGCTCCCACTGGACGAGAACGAGCACGGCATCATCGTGCTCCAGGCCAAGTGCTCGCGCCCCCTGCCGCTTGATTCCGCCCGCCCCCCGCGCCCGCCGCTTGCGCCCCGCCGCTCTACCCTCGTGTTTCCCTGTCAACCCTGCCGCCCGGCTGACCATCTTCTTGTCGGCGCCAGGTTCGTCCCGAAGCGCCTGATCGCGCCCCGGAAGCGCCAAGGCGTCCGCGAAATGAGGACCCAATTCCCGCTCCAGACGCTCAGGCAAGCTGCCCGCTCGGCGGAATATGCCGCCTGTGAGACCCGCGGCGAGACTGACAGCCCTGTGGCAGATCGCGCCACCAAGAGGAGGACCCGAAGCTGCGGCAGCGCCTGTTCGAGCTCAAGGAGGTGCTCTCGGTCGAGGCCAACGTCAACAAGGACTACGCGTGCCGCTACGACGGGCTCGACGCGCTCGGGCGCGTGCGCTTCACCGGCCTCGAGGCCTTTGTCGAGCGCATCACCGACGACGTCTTCTCCGTCGTCAAGCAGTACGGTGCCTTGCAGCGTGCCGTCGAGCGCCCGCTCACCATGCTCGAGCTCGAGGCCCGCCCCCTACCCAAGTGCACCCTGCGCCGCGCCCGAGTGCGCCCCGCGCGCGGCCGCGGGGCGAGCAAAAAGCCAACGCGCGCGGGGCAGCAGGTGGCGCAGTACCGGGCGTTCCGGGAGCAGGAGGGCGTGCTCTGCGCGGGGCGCTACGACGTGCTGAGCCAGGCGCAGGAGTACATCATGCGGGGCGCGCCCAACACGGTGATGGCGATCACGGGCCCGGCGGGCTCGGGCAAGTCCAACATCATGGCGCAGCTGGACAGAATGTTCCGCCACGGCCGGCGCATCCAAGTGAACGCTTCTACGGGGCTGTTGCAGCTGTGCGACACGCCGGGCTTCGCGGACAAGAAGCGTGGTGCGTCGTGGGACAAGCCGGAGATCGCATCCATCTTCATCGGCCTCTCCAATGGCAACACGACGCCGCGCTTCTTCCTGCACACGCTTATGTCGAAGCTCGCCTATATTCTTCGCGAATGCACGTGCGAGCTTGAGCCGTCGGAGCACACCCAGACAGTTCCGCCGCAGGAGCCGACGAAGCTGCTGCCCATCCCCAACGAGTACAACGTGTTGCGCCTGCAGTTCCTCACGCTTTGCTTTAACGTGAGCCGCTTCGTGCCCAACAAGAAGATCCTGATCCTCTTCGATCAAGTCAACGACATCCGGCGTATGCGCTACGACTGGATCCCCACCGTGCTGCCAAAGAACTTCCGGATCGTGCTCGCCACCAACGCCGATTCTGTGATCCAGAAGATCAGGGCCAGCGCACGATTGATTTCGGTGCATGCGATTGAGGTCGGCCCGATGAGCATGTTGGCGCGGAAGGAGATGGTCAGGCACCTGCTCTCCCACGCGCAGAAGCAGCTGAGCATGGAGCAGACGGACATTCTGGTGCAGAAGGCGGAGGCCGGGTCGCCGGACTTTGTCAAGATCGCGGTGGAGGCGCTCATCGCCTTCGACCGCGAGATGCGGACCGCCTCGCCCTTCCTACGCGACTTCGCGCCGACGCTCGACGGCCTGGTCAACCAGTGGATCGACCGCACGGAGGAGTACTGCGGGGCCACGCTCACGCGTGAGTGCCTCTCGCTGATCTCCACCTCGCTGTACGGCCTCACGGAGATCGAGCTGCTGATGCTCCTCGCCCGCACGGCCCTTGTCGACGCGGGCACCGTCAAGCACCGCCTCCCCGAGGAGGGCGCGACGACCGCCGTGGCGCACCCCAGCACGCCGATGGAGGAGCGGGCCGAGCGGCTCGCGCTGCCGTCGGCGTTCCTCCCGTACGGGCTCTGGGCGCCGCTGCGCTTGATGATGGAGCGCTACATGAAGGCGTCGAGCCCGCACCAGGCGCCCTCCTACCGCGCGGTCTGCCTCAAGATGCAGGAGGCGGTCGACCGCCGCTACGCCCTCGCCGCGCCTGGAGCGCGCATCCTCCTCCACACCCGCCTCGCCGCCTACTTCCGCGCGCGCGCCGACCCGGAGCTGCAGAGCTCCTGGCGCTCTCTCGACTTCCGCGCCGCCAACTGCCTCGTGTTCCACATGATCGGCTCCAAGCGCTGGCAGGCCGTCGCCGCCGTGCTCACCGACATCGGCTTTCTCGAGCTGTGCGTGCGGCTCGGGCGCGTGTACGCGCTGTGCGACGACATTACCAGCGCATGCACGGGCATGGAGGCGGGCGAGACCTCCTCAGCGTTCCGCGCCGAGAATGTGCGTTTGATACTCGAGGTGCAGCGCTTCATGCACTCGCGCGCCGAGCTGCTTGCCTTCCACCCGCAGCTCCTCACCCAGCTCATGGCCAACGAGGAGGCGGGGTCGCCGGTGCAGCGCATCGCCTACACGCGGCTCGCGCGCGGCTGGGAGGGCCGCAACTGGCTGCGCTGGCGGCGCCTTCCCGGGGCGTCGTCGGTCAACACTCGCACCATGCGTGGCCACCGCGGCTGGATCCGC
>Ga0209335_10005978_pt1 | contig 10998 bp, 12 predicted proteins | sample COG_09_FD_184753 | JGI IMG/M metagenome (GOLD analysis project Ga0209335, IMG submission 184753) | Pelagic Microbial community sample from North Sea - COGITO 998_met_09 (SPAdes) (version 2) | ecosystem: Environmental > Aquatic > Marine > Neritic zone/Coastal water | place: Helgoland, sampling...
GAAAAACCTCCAAAAACTACCGAATGCACGGCACCCATTCGGGCACAAGCAAGCATAGCTATTGTCGCCTCAAGAACCATTGGCATATAAATAGAGACTCTGTCTCCTTTCTTAACCCCCCTACTTTTTAGAACATTTGTAAACTTACAAACCTGTTCATGCAGTTCGCGATAACTTAATGTTTGGTCCTCACCCGGTTCGTTGCCTTCCCAAATAACAGCTGTTTTATCGGGTCGCTGATCTAAATGTCTATCCACACAATTATAGCACACATTGGTTTTTGCTCCACTAAACCACTTTATATCAATGGGGGCATCATCCATATTATAATTGTAAGATCTAACTTGATTCCATTTTTTAAACCAATGAAAATCAGAAGCAATATTTGACCAAAAACTATCCGGGTCCTCAATACTCTTTTGGTATTCTTTATGGTAAGCATCCAAACTACCAACATGGGCCTGACTGGAAACATTTTTAGGCGGATCAACTAATGTGGAAAGGTCTTTTTCACTCATAATATAAAAGAATTAAGAATTTTTAAATTTTAGGCGATTGCCCTTCGGTTGTCGATGAGTTTTAAGATAAGAACTCATGTTAACTAAGGAATTAGATTACGAGCTGCCATCCGAATTAATTGCACAATCCCCGGCAAAAGAGCGAAATCAATCCCGATTGATGCTCTACAATCGGGATACCGAAGAGTTAAGTCATCATTCTTTTGATGAACTTCCTGACCTACTACCAACAAACCTTTCGATTTTCAGAAACAATGTTTCTGTTCTTAAAGCTCGTATTTTTGGAAAAAGGCTAAATGGAGGAAATGTTGAGTGCCTCCTTCTTAAGTCAGAAGAATCTTTAAAAAATACTTGGAGATGCCTCATTAAACCGGGAGCCAAAACTCTTAAGGCAAAAAAGTTTGGATTGGATGGAGAATATTCAGCAGAAGTTATTGAAAAAACAAAATCCGACGAATATCTAGTTAAATTTATTTTATATAAAGACCTAGACCCTACATCACTTGCTCAGAGAATTGGTAACCTCCCACTGCCCCCATATGTACGTCGCCCAGTGGACTCAACTGATGAAATTCGCTACCAAACCGTATATGCAAAAGATGAACATCGCTCCGCAGTTGCCGCCCCAACAGCCGGTCTTCATTTCACTCCAAATATATTTTCTAAACTTGAATTACTTGGGCATAAAATACACGACTTAACTCTATCTGTTGGAATAGGAACATTCCGACCGATCGAAACCGAAAATATTGACGACCACTTACTACATGTTGAGGAATACATACTTTCTACCGAAACCCAGAGAGCTCTTCTCGCCAGAACTCGTAAACACCTAGTAATTGGTACAACTTCAGTCAGGTCAATAGAACATTATTTGAGAAACTTCAGAGTTCCAAGCGATCAAGACCTTACATTAGAAACCAATCTATTTATTAAACCACCCTATCACTTTTCCGGAACCAATCATTTACTCACGAACTTTCACTTACCCGGATCGACCCTCCTTTGCTTAGTTGCTGCTTTCTTAAAGCCTAAGGAAACCACTGGGCTGAAAATCCTGAAAAAACTATACGCCCATGCAATTGAAAAAAAGTATCGTTTCTTTTCTTACGGGGATTCAATGTTAATTTTGTAAAAAAAATTTTAAAAATATAATTAGCTGAGTTGAGGGATACAAACTGACAAAAGATGAGCTAATTTTCTGTCGGCGGCAAAAAAATCAGTTCTTGCAATTGACCATCCGAATTTTATTCGGTGAACTCAAGTTTTTTGGATGACTGATTAAAATAAGCTTTTCTTGGAAAAGCTTGCTTTATAAAGTACAACCAATCTCCATCTTTATGACGAAAAATATGAGGGTACAGTTTTGGGTTTGTCCACAACCACTTTTGTGCAGGACTCCACATCCAAAGTGAACTCGATTCTTTGGTAATTGGAAATAACCACCCGTGGTATTGATGATACATCCATCCACCATCGCTTTCAAAATAATTCCCAAACCAATTAGAATTTTTCCACCCAGCTTGTCGCATATTAACTGAATCAGAAAGAGCATTTTCAATCGACTGGTTAGGGTCGTGCCCAGTGCTAATATTAGAACTTTCTGGTTTCAGACGGATAAATAAAATTGCAGAAAGACCGGAGGAAGATGCATTGATGGAAACTCGTGTAATAGAGTCGACATTCTTTGCAGAAGCGAAACCATTTTCGATCAAAAGAGACGGATTTGTACTAAGCCAAGAAACTTCTGAAGAGGGAATAATTGAAGTACTATCATCATCAAAACGAATTCTTGCATCTAACTTGGACCTTTCTTGAGGATAAAGAGAAGGGAATGCTGAATTAACAATTAATTTTGATGGAACTGTATATTCTCCATCAAAGCCTACGCGATTTACAACTAAGGATGAAGAGTCACGATACACACCATGGAAGGCATCGCCAAGAAAACCCACATGTGAAACTTCGGCATTTAAAAAAGAAAAAAAACAAATGGAAAGAACCGAACTTATAACATTAAATCTATCAAACAAGGGCCACATCTATTTTTATAATGATAATTTGACAAGTTTTGGTCAATAAAAACATAGGATAGCGATTGAAGAATTATCGACATTTCAAATACTTAAGTTATCTTGAATTAAGATGTATGAAATCTTTAGATGTTCCTGTGCTATTCTACTTTGCATATTTTCATTAGAAATAAAATGCACGGCTACATCCAGTTTTGTATTAGAACCTATGGGGAATCTGAACAAAATTGAAGTTCAACTAAATAAAGGACCATTTTTTGGGGAAGGACATGTAAGAGGGTTTTTTCGAAATGTTTCAGGCGAAATCAATTTTTCACCGAGTACACCGACTGCAACAACTGGGAAAATTGGATTAGATGCGAGATCATTGCATTTTGGATATCATAAAATTGATGGAGATGCTAAAAGCGGGGAATGGTTAAATACCGGTGAATTTCCAAAAATCACTTACACATTGAACAATTTGCAAAATATTCGATGGTCAAATGATATTATAAATGCAGATGCGTTGGGTACACTTTCTCTCAAAAACCGATCAGTCCAGGTTAATTTTCCTGTCATTATAAAATATGCTCGTGCTATGCGAAAAAAGTTTGATGGAAAACGGGGGGATTTACTTTTCCTGAAAGGTGAATTTCAATTAAGCAGGGGATCGCTTGGAATAAATACAGGTAAAATGGTTAATGTGATTAAAGATATCATGCAAATTAAGCTTTCTTTAGTGGGATGCACCAAAAATTCTCGTCCCTTACTGCCTTCTAAACTTTTCCAATAGTATTATTTCTTCATCCAGGGTGCCAAGTAAGGGCATGACACAGTGCCAAGCCTAAGGCATCGGATTCATCAAAAGGTAAAGGCTTTGGCAATTTTAACATTTGAGAAAGAGTTTGAGACATTTGTTCCTTACTGGCTCGCCCAAACCCTACCACAGCTTGTTTAACCCGAAGTGGAGCATACTCGAAAACTGGAATTTCCCTTATCGCCGAAGCAGACAAGGCAGAGCCTCTGGCTGCTCCCATGATTTGAGCAGTTTTAAAATTTTGCACATAAATTGTTGCCTCACAGGAAACATGCCTAGGCTTCCACAAATCAAGTAAGTGAGCAACAGCTTGATGAATTCGACCAAGGCAGGTAATCGAATCAATTTTTGGTTTTAATATGAGGGTCTCTGAATGAAGTAGCTGAAAGGAGTTCCCCTTGCATTCAAGCACCGCTAATCCGGTTCCTCGAAGACTCGGATCGATCCCTAGAATTCTTCCTTCAAAGGGAACCTTTCGTAACAAAATCTTTGGATCCACACTCGTAGACTTACTCGATTGACCAGCTAAATGCTGAGCCCAAAGTTTTCGTGAACTTTTGCTCATTTAAATCATCCTACAAAATCATACGAAGCCCTGCCAGCACGATAAAAAACCAAACCAATTTTTCGAAAAGTAACTGATTAATGTACCTCACGATAAAAGGGGCAACACAAGCTCCAATAACTGCGGGAATAAACATCCACCAACTAACTGACATTGAATCCATAGTTATGATCCCGAGATCTACCATAAAAGGAACTTTAATCACGTTAACAATCAGAAATAACCAAGCAGATGTGCCAATAAATGCGTACTTTGGTAAAGCCATGGCTAAAAGATAGAGCTGTGCAATTGGACCAGCGGCATTAGCAAGCATGGTTGCAACTCCACCCAGTAAACCAAAAAATAATCCTAGTACAATCGAGCCCTTGCGGTTATTTTCATAATTAGAACCTTGAGTCTTTTGCTGTTTACGAATTTTCATCAGGAAATGAAGAACAGTTATACTGAGCAAAATTGCTCCTATAACATATTTTAGTTGCCGAACCCTCGCCTCTCCCGCTTGAAAGTAATCGAAAATCCACCATCCAAAAACAGTCCCCACAATAAAACAAGGCAGTAAACGAAAAATGAATTTCCATTCAGTATGCTTGCGGTAAACAAGAGTGGCAGTTAAGTCAGCCGCTATTAAGACCGGTAACAAAAGACCCACCGAAAGAGGAACTCCGGCTAAGCCGATGGCATCCTCTAAAACCAACGCATACATAGCCACGGTTAAATTACCCGCTCCCGGTAAACCACCTTTACTCATTCCCATTATCAACGAACCTATAGATAAGATTACCCAATGAGTATATGATAGTGCTTCCATTTTAAAGTTTATGCATAACTGGTACTTTATTTAATTTAAATCAAAGCGTAATTATCATGAAGTTTAAACTGCTTTTAAAAAAGTCCCGTCTTTAACCTCAAAAGTTTCCCAAGACTGACGATCATTTCCTTCAGGAAACGAAGTCCCAGTAGCAAAGACCTGAGCATCTTCAGGAAGTAATTTTTTAAAGTTTTCCTTACGCTCGACATCTAGCTCACCTAAAACATCATCAGCTAGAACAACCGGCACACGGCTCGTCGATTCGCGTAAATAATCAAATTCTGCTAATCTCAATCCTAAAACCAAACCTTTCTGCTGACCTTCAGATGCAAAAATCCTCGCGTCCTTTCCTTCGATATTAAGTTCAAAATCATCTCGGTGAGGTCCTCTGCGTGTTGAACCAAATTGACGGTCTCTGGAACGGTCACTTACGAGTTTTTGGCTTAATTCATCTTCATTACAAATCAATAAATCGGGACGATATAATAATGTGGCAGCTTCCATTCCTCCAGTGAGCGATGAATAATAATTCTTTAAGAAATTCGAAAGTTTAGGAAATGCCTCCTCCCTCAGCTGAATAACTTTGCTTGCTGCAGGTATTAAAATTCGCTCAAATGCATCCAGCTCCTTATCGCTTCCATTGTGCTTAAGCAAAGAATTCCTTTCTTTCAATGAACGATGGAAAGATTGCAAAGCTTCAAAATATTCAGGAGATGAAGAGGACAAAAGCATATCAAGCCATTTACGCCTTTCTGAAGGCCCATCTCGAACCAATCGAAAATCCCTTGAGGATAAGCATACTGATGGAAAACAACCAAGATAATCTGCGAATCGTTTAACTTTTTCTCCATCAACCTCAAGGCTTTTGGGTCCTTTTAATCGAAAACTAAAGAGAATTTCAGTATTTTCAAAGGTTTCATCTTTAAAATTATAAAAAAGCCGACTCTCATCCTTGCCATCCATTACTAATCCATCTGTGCCGGCTTTTCGAAAAGATCTGAGGCTCGAACATAACCCAATCGCTTCTAATAAATTCGTTTTACCTTGGCCATTTGATCCAATAAAAAAAATTCGCTTTGAGGAAAAATTAAGATTGGCTGTCTCAATATTTCTAAAATGCTCAAGGTTTATCGAAATAAGCTCCACTGGCGTAATCTTAGAGTGATAAAACCGATGAGTTCACTGAATCACTGCGAAGTTCCTTGTATGCGAGGCAGAATGCAGAGAGCAAGTTTTCCCAGTCTGATTGGCTTTGCTGGAAGTAAGAACTTACCCGAATCAATCTACGCCCCTGCCCTGCTGTGAAACCATAATGATTTGCAATTCCACTGCCTTCCTTTTTCCCAACCGAACAAGCAGAACCAGTTGAGACCTGAAAGCCAAGTTTATCAAGTTTCCCAACCCAACGAAGGTTTTCGAATTCAGGCAATAGTATCATCGATGTATTCCAAAGCCTCTTATTGCCTGAACCGAGAATCTGAACATTCGGGATAGTTGCCAATATTCCTTTATCGAATTCATCTCGCCACAGAGCACGACTACCCAGTTCTGTAATTCTTTTTTGGCTATCCTTAAATGCCACCAACATAGATGCGATCGCGGGATAATTCTCAGTCCCTCCTCTAAGCCCAAATTCCTGAGCTCCTCCTAACTGCATTTTTATTGGGTCCTTCGATGCAAGCCACCCAATTCCCTTTGGTCCAGAAAATTTATGTGCACTTGCAGAAAATGACCCACATTTGGAAAGTACGCTTGCATCTAATTTACCGACCCATTGTGTGGCATCACAATGGAAATGAACTCCATTGGCAGAACAAATTTCCGCTAATTCCTGCCAAGGCTGAAGAACACCAGTTTCATTATTAGCAGCCATTAATGAAACCAAGGAAATCTTTTCTTTTTTGAGAATTAAACCGGCTTTGTCCAAATTCACCAATCCATTTCCATCTGTTGGCAAATAAACAATTTTATCCTTACACCAATATCTGGCGGCATCAATAACACTGGGGTGCTCAAAAGGTGAAATTAAACAACTGGAATCTGATTCCGCGGATGCTGAAAAATTAGCAAAAATACCATTATTTGCCTCCGTTGCCCCAGATGTGAAAATTATCTGATCTTTATTCAAAGAAAAGAATTCTGCCAATTCCTCTCTTGCCTGTTCAAGCTTAGCACGAACACGAGATCCAGTGCGATAAGGTGAGGATGGGTTCGACCAGTCTTCCTGCAAAGAGATCTCATAGGAAAAAAGAGCATTCTGTCCGAGTGCCGTGGTCGCGTTGTTGTCAAAATACGACATTCAACAACTTCCCATTTAAGGTTTAGCAACCGGAGGAATAATCAATTTCTGGCCCAGTTTCAAATTATTCTTACTTGTGAGCGAATTTCGATTAGCCTGAAAAATTTTTTCTATGTAACTCGAATCACCGTAAAACTTTCGGCTAATTCCATAAAGACTGTCTCCTTTTTGAACAACATAAGTCCTCTCTCGGGGTGGATCAACAGGGGGAGGGTCGTTTTTGATTTGCTGAACTTTTGGCTTACGGACTAGTACAGAAGATCCTGTATCGGGAATGTCTCGTTCATTCAGCGGCAGACCTAGACGAGCTTTCAAGTCGGCCACCTCTATCATTAATCGATTATTTTTCTCTCTCAAATCAAGAGAGTCCAGGTAATCGGCATAAGGTTCGCCCGGAAGTTCACGAATGATTTCTCGCTCAGCGGTGACGATTAATTGTCTGACTTTAGGGGCTTCCTTGGAATTATTTTCTAATAGCAGGAATCTTTGGAAATGGTAAATTGCCGCAACCGGATCTTTTCTAGATTCTAAATTGAGAAAAAGCATACCCACCTGTAAATGAGATTTTGGGCAATGCATTGTACGGCGTGTAACTGCAAGAAACTCCTCTAATGCATCTTCATCATTTCCGACCTTTAACAGAGAAAGTGCACGTTGGAAGCCGGAATCATTTTCTTCCTTAATAATTGGTCCACCTTGCTCGCATGAGCTCAAAAAGATTAGAAGTAAAAAAATATATATTTTGCTCACAAAATACCCCCTCAACTAGTTACCAAGGTAACTAAATATTAAATCTCTGGTATGGGAGATCGAACGATGCTCCCAAAGAAATAGACCCTGCCATGTACCCAACTGTAGTGCCCCTTTGTAAAATGGGATAGTTTCACTCGTTCTCGTAAGTGCCATTTTAATGTGCGATGGCATATCATCGGGACCTTCATAAGTATGGGTAAAATCGGGGTCATTTTCAGGAACTAATTTATTCAAGTACCCCTCAAGGTCTGCTCTGGCAGATGGATCCGCATTTTCCATTAGAACGAGACTACAACTAGTATGCCGAACAAAGACCGAAACAACTCCGTCCAACAGGTCAGATTCATCCAGTCCATCAGCTACTGACTGAGTAATTTCATAAGTCCCCTGCCCGCTTGTGGTAAATTTGTAATCTTTTTTATAAACTCCCATTCACTTAACCATTTATACAAATACTATTTATGAAAGGAACATACATTTGGCAAGGAATTGATCATCTACTTTAAAATACATCTTTCTGTTTAACACCTAAGTTCTGTTTCTGAGTTTAGCCAAACCGAAAATGAATGTATCAGGTGCTTTACTCTGTTGGCTGGGGGATTCTGCTCAGACACCCGAGTTTTTAATATCTTCATTCCAAGATCATGATCTGGTTTGCTAAGATTGGTCAGCCAGTCTTGCTCAACTGGCAACCCCTCAGACCTACCGAATCGAAAGACTGTTTTAAACCATACAATATCTGGATTATGTCCCTGCACCAAGGCATCTAACGAATGATGAAGAAGTTTCTCTTTAGGAACTGTATCCTGCAAATGGGCACCATTATCCAAATAGAAACGAGCCATTTTTGATGCGTAATAAAAACATTGATGTTTTCTGGCAAGTTCGGGTCTTTTTTTAAATATCTGAAAATCAGAAACAAAGGGAAGACCAGAGGTATCATTCTTTCGATTTAGGGAAAACTCAACATCATCAAATAAATCTGGGGGTGGGTGGGATCGGTTTCCTTTACTGACCCGAAGAAGAACTTTCTGAAGTCCGCATTTTCCAGAAAACAAATAAATCCGTAAATGCGTCTCTCCAGTCTCAATACGGTTGAGGATCGTTCCCTCCACTAGTTGAGGATTCGTACTCAAAATAAAAAAAGTTGGAAATAAGACCCGCTAAGCTTTAAATAAATTAATTTTCCACTAGCCCATTTTCTCGCTAGACAAAGTTGATTTTTTTTCATTCGAACTTGAAGGATTCTCCGAATCTTTGCATTCATTTCTCAATGTCTCTGCAGCATTAGGGGGGATAACTGCTCCACCTGAAATGAGCATCTTCATCCCCTCACCAACACTCATTTTTAAAGGATAAATATCTTCAGGAGGCAACATCAGTAAAAAACCGCTTGTTGGATTGGGGGTCGTTGGTACGAAGACATTAGTAAGCGGTTTACCAATCACCTCAACTGTTTCGCCAGATGCTTCATTGGTCAGGAAACCAAGAACATAACAGTCTTTCCTCGGGTATTCGATTAGGACAACACTTTTGAAAACGGCTCTGTTTTCTTTTCCGAATGTTTCCACAATTTGTTTTACTGAACGATAAACTGTGTTAATGAATGGAACTTTCCCCAAGACTTTTTCAGCCGATGAAATAAAAACTTTCCCTAAGACATAATTCGACAAAAATCCAAGTACAGTTAAAGCTAAAACACCAACAACCAATCCCACAAAGCCAAGTATAGATTCCAGACCAAAAAAGAAACTCTCCTCACTTAAACCAAGCTGGGTTACCAATCGGGTCACTGGCTCCTTAAAAAGATCGAGTAAAAAGTTTAAGACAAAAATAGTTGTACCCAGAGGCAGAAAGATCAGGAGCCCCGTAAGGAATGCATTTCGAAATCTACGAGATAAAGATGTGGTTTTGGTTGGCACTTTTAATTCGCTAATCAGCTGCCGTAGTTGAAGCGAGAAGAAAATGAGGCCAAAGTCCATCTTTTTCAATAATGTCGAGCGCATTAGCCTCTTCACGTTTCATTATTTTACGATCATTTGTATTTTTATCGTCAAATCCAACAAGGTGGAGCCAGCCGTGTATTAAATAGAGGCTAAGTTCTTGATCTAATGTAAGCTGTTCTACATTTGATACTTCGATTGCCTGATCAACAGAGATGCAAATTTCACCGACCAAATCATTTTCAGGGTCTGACGGAAAAGTAATTACATCTGTCGGACGAAAATCATTTAAGAACTGACCGTGTAATTTGGAATGAGCTTCTTTATCAAGAAATGCAATCGATAGAACACCCATTGTGTTACAGTTATAACATGATGAAATTCTCTTAAAAAAAGCATTAATTCTCTGCTTACTAAATGACAGAGCCGGATATAAGTTTGTTATTTCAATCGTGAACAAAGCAGATATAAATTTTATATTGAATCACCAAATGGAGGAAAACTCCCTCTTTTACCATTTGTACCACCTTCATTTTCGTCGTCGGGATACTCAATTCGAGAATGCAGCATATTTAGCGTAGTCTTAGTAAAACTCTCCTTAATCTTAGCTACTTCTTCCAAGGTAAGTGGACATTCATCTAACTGATTATCCTCCAACCTGTCATGGAAAATTTTCTCGAGTAGTTCCTCGACACTATGGTGTGTGACCTTGGGAAGGCTACGAGCTGCCGCTTCAACTGAATCGGCAAAAAAGATAATCGCACTTTCCTTAAATCTTGGCTTAGGTCCGTCATAACGATAAGTGGACTCATCAGGTTCATCCTCAGCTAATTCTCCATAAGGTAACTTTTCCTGTTTGATTTTTTTCTTTGCCTGGTGAAAGAAATACTTCACTAGAGTTGTTCCATGATGTTGCCTGATCACATCGCGGATAATCTTGGGCAATCCATTTTCTCTCGCCATATCAATTCCTTCTTTCACATGACTTTTTATTATCAGGGCGCTCATTGCAGGATTTTGTCGATTATGCGGATTACCAAACTCCCCTTGATTCTCGCTAAAATAATGTGGCTGAACCATCTTCCCGATATCATGAAACAGAGAACAAGCTCTGCATAGAATTGGGTTTGCACCCACTGCAATCGCGGCATTTTCGGATAAATTGGCTACCATTAAACTATGGTGATATGTACCAGGTGCTTCGACTTGCATTTTCCGAAGCAAAGGATGATTAAAATCTGTTAATTCAAATAATGTAGCATCGGTTGCCACTTTAAACC
>Ga0209335_10005986_pt1 | contig 10989 bp, 13 predicted proteins | sample COG_09_FD_184753 | JGI IMG/M metagenome (GOLD analysis project Ga0209335, IMG submission 184753) | Pelagic Microbial community sample from North Sea - COGITO 998_met_09 (SPAdes) (version 2) | ecosystem: Environmental > Aquatic > Marine > Neritic zone/Coastal water | place: Helgoland, sampling...
TCGCGCCGCCCGCCGCGCGCGCACCACTGCCGCCAGTGCAAGCGCTGCGTGCGGCGCTTCGACCACCACTGTCTTTTCGTGAATAATTGCGTCGGTCCTGCCCTTACCCCACCCCTACTCTCCGCCAGTCAACTTCACTTGACCTGACGCCATATATGCCTGGCGGTGGTGCGGATGCACGGCCCACAGGGGCAGGAAACTACAAGCCATTTGTTTTGCTGCTACTTTACGCCTCTGTCGGAGGCGCACTGAATCTTGCGTGCTGCTACAAATTCGCGCACCCTTGGCCCGCTTCCGTGTCCGCCGCCCCACCCGCCACAGACGTTGCTATGCTTGCGGTGCTACCCCCAGCCTCACCGCGGCGTGCTGCGAGGGCACGCAGTTCGCGGCGCGCCTCGCTGACGATATTCGCCCACCATCACCCCGACGACCAAATCTTGAACCTTAAACCGACACACAGATGGCCAACGGCGGCGTGATTTTCGCTGTTGGAATTCTGCTGGCGCCATTCTTTGTCATGCATGTCTGGCTTGCGGCACGGGGGGCGACGACGCTGGACGCACTACGAGGGCATTCAGGCTTGTTCGATGCGGGCACAGCACGCAACCTCCGCGCGGCGTTTGGCCCGCGCCCAGAGCTCTGGCTGTGGCCAGGCGGCCCGACACCGCCCGGAGACTTGCATGGCGGCAGCGAGGCGGAAGCTGAGCCGCTCGCCGCGGGGGGTGACGCGGTGTAAAGACGACAAGCGTGCCCCGTAGCTGCCAAGGTGCGTCTCGGCTCGTTGTGTACTTCTCTTGGGGGATGTGCGGGTTCATCCAAGTACATATCACTGCTGTATAGTCACTATAATGCATCCGGGACTCTAGGGCGACAGGCTGAATTGCTACTTTTGAATCTGAGTAGTTGTGGATGTAATCGCACACTGAGCGTTCAATACCACTACCACGTGTTCGATTGTCGCGCAGCCACAACCGTATGGAAAGGATTCACACCATTCTCTTCTAGCTCCCAGACAGACAGGACTGCACTCTCCATCGCACGTACCTGAGCCAGGAGCTGGTCTCAGTGCGACTGACACGCAAACTAGCAAATTACGAGCAAATTACGAGCGTTGTGTCGCACCCAGAGGGCGGTGTCGAAGAGAGGTTCCGTTTGTTTAGCTCTGCGCAAGCGTGCACGCGTTCTTGCTAGCCATCCCGTCTGCCTGAGAACGAGCGTCGATGGGCGCATTGTCAGAATTGGGGGACTTCGAATAAGGCATTACAGGCAGCTACCTCGACAAAGAGCGAACAGCCGCAACAGCAACGTTTACATAGTCGGAATGGGAGCGAACGAGCAGACAGTTGTCTATCTGCAGACCTGTGGACAGATATGCAGCTTGAGTACTCCAGATCACCTCAAAGGTTGCGCGCTGGGGTAGGGAGATGTACCACGGAGAAGAGAGGCCCCAACGCGCGAAGACTGTTTGATGCCGGGAAGAGAAAGGATTGGCACTCCTGCCCACAGTATATCGGCGCTCGAGGTGTGCCCGCAGTAGATGTCTGTGTCGAGCTGAAGCATTGCGAAAGACTTGATCTGCGCGCTCATTGCCTGTTACAGAGGATCCAACGTAGTGTAGGGCGCTACCGACATCCCGGTCTACATAAAGGTTCCATTATCACGAATTGTGATGCAAGTGATGACACACCATCAGATGTTCTTCCTGATCAAAGAGATTCGTCCAAAAGATTCGATCCGCGACGCCTGCACAAACTCAACCCGAAGCTGTCACGAGCCACAATGTAGAATGCTGCTCTGGCTTCTAGCACGAGGTTCCTTACAGCCAGAAATGAAAAGAAGGGAATGGAGACGGGAAATTACCTGTCTTCTTGTTGAGCTCATGCGTATCGAATTTCGAAGCAAGCTTCTTGAGCTGCAAAGACAAATTAACGCACGGAAGGTGAGCACCCCCGATGGCGCTCGAGTCAAAGAAACAGGCTGAAAATGTGATGTTGAAAGTGATTTAGTCTACGGGACAGGGCGTTCCTGCGGTATGGCAACTTCAGGAAATTTCAAAAGCCACAGGTGGCTTTCTGTAGGTCCAGTGACATTGAGAATCTCAAGCCACGAACGAAACAGTGGTGCGTTGATCTTCCAGAGCTGGTTGAAACCAGACAGCAAAGGGACATCTTCGGGCAATCCAATCCTCCTCATCGTCGCAACACGGCTCTGTGTATCCAGCTCGGTGCTCCCACCCGACTGACGTAGGTCAGTGGGAAAATAAGAGTGAGGAAACAGCATCATTTTCTCCGAATAGTCGGACTCGAACTCAGGTGGAGATGCAGCAGAGTCAGAAACAATGTACCTGCATCCCGATCAGCGAACAAGACACGTTACTGCTCGCTGATTTCAAGGATACGGGGGAAAGTGGAGCATACTGCATGAATGGCGCGCCGGACGAAGCGACCCACGCCAAAAAGTTGATCTGCACTCGCGCGGGCGTGAGAGCGAGGATAATGTTGCGCTGCGACCGAACACCCTCTCCCGTGTACCTGCACACAGAGCATTAAGGGCCACAACGCAACATGATTCATGACCCTACCAATGCAACGCAATCTAAGCCCAGAAACCTTTGGAAACCTTTGGGCGTTGACTAACCCGTTCACGTCGAGTAGCACATGCACACCGGCAGAGTTCACGCCGCGCGCGGCGGCCTCGTTTGACAGCTCAGTGTAGTCAAACCAGCGCTCGCAACCAGCTTGAAGACGTTTCTGGACTGCTGTACCCTCATCGCGCTTCAGGCTAAAGCACATCACCTCCAGTCGCGTGCGGTCATGTCGCTCAAAGACGCCCTGCAAATTTTTCCCGTCTGGGTGCTCTCGCAGCCCGCCACTAATATACCCAAGCCGTAGACGCTGCCCGCGCGAGCGGAGCGGTTGGCTCGTGAAGCGCATCGTGCCAGCAGCGAGAAGTCGACCCATTGAACGCAGGGCGAAATTGTGCGACACTCGCAGCAGAAGTCGGTGGTCAGTGTACGTTCCGAGCAGCACGAGCGCTTCCATCTGCACATCCCGACCTCAAGCATGCGCTGGGGCAGAAGCCGCGCCGGCATTGACAGCACAACAGGAAAGGGACGAACCGGCGTGATACCCGTTTCCTCTCCAGCCGAAAGCTCCCAATTGATGGTGTCCTCAAGCCCCCGGCAGGCACGCGTGAGACGTGCAAATGAACACGTATGTATCATGTAGTGAAGCGTCGAGTAGAGTGCCTGCCGAGCTCAACGCCCCGCGTCGAGACGCCGCTTTAGCACGAGCCCTTCTTACTCGACGCTGTTAAACCCGTGGCTCGGAATGAGGTATGCATGACAAATTCCTGTGGGTGAAATCGTCGCCCTGTACGCTGCTCTGCGGAGTCGAGCGCGCGATCGTATGTAGACATTGCATCCTCGTATCTGCAAGGACGGGGTAGGCAAGAAAATCACGTGTTGCAGAGCATTCGCGGCGCAGAAGTGGGCGATACCTCGCAACATCACCGTAGGCATCACCAAGCAGACTCAAGTCTCTAGGATCGTCCCGCACTCTTGTCGCCCTTTCAAGCGCAGAGATTGCCTGCTCTCGCAACCCGGACCCTCTTAGCTCTCACGGAGTGCTCGTTATCGCACAATAGGCTCCAACACGAGAAGTTGGGTTGCAGCTTGCACTGACATACCGCAACATGGTCTCCACGAGAGAGCAAAATGGCACCAGTACTGCTCCACGCCTGGGCAAGGTCTGGCTGCAGTGCCGTAGCGCGCTGCCAACGTGCTCACAGGAAGTGAGGGTTCACGCTAGGCTTTTATGGTCAAGACTGCAAGGCAAGGAGGAGTCGCCCAGACATGGTCCACGGGTCAGTGTAAGGAAAGTGCCGAGAAGTGTTGAAGAGCAGCATCGTCTCGGCGCGCACGGTCGCATGCACGCCCAAGCGAGTAGTGTCCTATAGCGTGTTGCGGAGCGAGTGCAAGCAATGCCCTGCAGATTACCAGCACTGAGCTCAAGCATAAAACCAAAAAGTCAGGTTTGCGCGTGAGCAGGCCTATTGATTTGCCGAGCAGCAGAAGATGATCCAGCCCAGCGCAAGGGTTCGGAATCGGACCGGTAGCTTGCGGCGCCTCTCTTGAAAGATCTAGCCTCCACGAACGCGTTGCCACGATTGAGAAGGATGCTCAACACCATGTTGGAAGTGGACGCCGCACGTCCCCCTGCTGGGGCGGCACCACCAAGCAGTCTGAGGGCAGCCGTATACACGCGGGCTGCCTGTGTGTAATCGCGCTGCGCCGCATGGCCCAGGCCGAGATTGTTGAGCAGCTGCGGCAGATTCTCAGATGCCGAAGCAACATCCCCTTCCACCGCCCTGTTGAAATGGCCGATAGACTCTGGGATCCGTCTCAAGGTGTACAGGACCGAGCCCGCGCTGCCGTGAGCGGCGGTGGAGTGCGGGTCCAGCTGCAATGCCATCTCCAGCAATTCCATCGCCTGAGATAGTTTCCCATCACTGTGTTGCAAATCTGCCAGCCTTACCATCGGAAGCACAGCCTCATCCTCTATCTCGAGTGCTCTCTCCAAGCACATTCTTTCCATCTGCATGTCACGGGATTTTTTGAATCGTTCAGCAGAGCGAAGTGCATCCTCAAAGCTTTCTCCACACTGCAATTGTCGTTCACGCGCCTTTTTTGCGCGGTTGGCTGCATGAGAGGAACCTTGAGCACTCATGAGCACCAGCACAGCTAGTGCAACACGAACACACCTGCAGCATTTCTGGGAAATTCCCCGCTTGACTCGGAGCGTCATACTCCGCCGCTCCGTCGCGGCGAAACACAAGAATACATTCACACTTGAGATCCGCGGCTGGTCGCTGACCATCTCTTCTTTTGCAAGCGTCTGGGCATGGCGGACCACAGAGGTTTTCTACTCACAACAGTGAAGCCAGCCAGGACGATGCTACCCTGGCTAGGCCGCCGAAAAGTTGAGGGCTGAAGTTGAGGGCAGAAAAAAAAGCCCGAATGATTGACCAGAAGAGAATCAGGCCAGAGCTCCTTTCGCACCTCTGGTACCGATCCTTCTCGCTGCTGCGATCCCAGTTTCTAAGGCGACGGTTGACTCCGCGGGTGCATTAGTAGTAAGCTCTGCCCGAATATGGCCCGCTTCATGATCTCTGTACTTCCTCCTTCAATCTACCGAACCCGATTTTCCCCACAACGAATCTACCGCCGCCTACTGTTTGGCTGCCGGGTACAAAGCCCCGCCGTGTCGTACATGTACAGCGACTGCGCACGAGCCGCACCTTTGAATGACGGGAAGCGGTCGCAACCGGGAACACAGAGAAGCCCTCGGGTGGTGAAGACGACTCACCTGATCATGGGCGCCGACGAAGAGCACATCTCTCAGCGGTCCCACACCGAAGGTAAGGCACTGCACATCACCTTGGGTTCCGTCCCATGGCACAGCGCCATCCTCGCGGATGAATCCCGAAAAATTATCATCAGGCGCTCCAGACGCTCCCAATTTGATCTGCCGCGAATCTGCGTCCACAAGCCTGCTAGTCGCGCCCACACCAGCGCTGCTACCAGCTTGCGCATGCGACGCCGTGGACCTGTCGAGATTTTCACCCGCACTCTTGCCTGACACAGCCGCGGAGACACGTGTGGGTGCATTCGATCCGCGCCGGCTACCGCGCTTGAAAGAGACTGTAGAGTCGCGTTGTGCGGTCTCTGAGGAGTTAGCTATGTGGTCCTGCGCAGTGACACCCACTTGTCACGAATCACGAATCTATTCGAAATACTGTAATCGGTGTCAGCACCTTGCTCGCTCGACACGGTGAAATCGCGCGCGGCGGGGGACTGACCAAGGCCGAGGGCAAGCTTGCTCCATCTAATGGCGGCGATTCGACTCTTTCCTCGTCGTCTTCGCTCAGCTCTTCTCTCTGTCCAAGTGGAGAAGCCTGCACAACCATGAATATGCCTCTTCAGACAGGCAAAACTCCTAGAGACGTCAAGCGCAGTGTCCTTTGCCTGAGCACAGCAGGTATACGCGGGTAAGCACCGAGTAGAGCTCGACGTCCCCTGTGCCACCTGCTCCGTCCACCAGAAACTCCGGATCCGCCTTGACAGCGATGGTCTGCACGCAGAGCCATCCACCCGAGCCACAAGAGTCACGTTGGACCTTCCAAACGCCCTCGTCCGAACCGCGTGCCCAAATTTTTACCTCTCCCGAGCGGTCCGCTGAAGCAACAAGGCGCGAGTCCGAGCGCCAGCAAATAGCGCGCACCGAGTCCAAATGTTCTTTCAGGGAGGCATATTGGATCCACTCAATGCGATGGTCTCGTGATGACTCGAACATGTTCCATAGCTCGACGCTGGTCTCACATGCGATTGCGACCATTGCCATGTCATTTGGACAGACGGCGATAGGCGGCCAGCCAAAATGAACATCCGCTGCACCAGGCCAACCTGCTGCATTATCAATCTTGGCAACAAAATCCCAACGGGCAGTCACAGCCTCTAGGTCTTTCGGCTTCCGGTGACGAAAGCAATGCACATCCCCATCGTCGCCCATCAGATAAAGCATGTGTGGCAGGCGTGACGCTGAGTCCATTGCGCCATCCGCAGTCACTGGATCTTCCTTGTCGAGACCAGCTTTCTGAGCCAAGCCCGACTTCATCAGAGTCAGCAGAGAAGTAACCTTCCGCACTTTTTGAATTGCAGCCTTGAAGGAAAGCTTTCCACTGCCTGACCTCAAAAGGGCAGGAACTGCCGTCCTGGGTTCCTTTTTCATCGAATCAGAGCGCTGTAAAAGGCTTGGAGCGCGAATCAACTTCTCGATCTTACGTTGGTTGGCGGTGTCTTCCTCCCCGGGCAATAGCTCCCCGTGTGTGGCCTGCCGGAACATCCCCGCATGGCGTCCAGCAGCTTCATGTTTCTTCACCTTTCCGTGTTTCTCTTTCTTGTGCCTCCTTTCTGTTTCCTTTTCCTTGCCCGCAGCAAGGCTAGCAGAAGAACCTGCGTCATGGTCTGCAGTGTGCTCCTCGTGTTCTGAAATACTAGGAATTCTGAGCATCCGTTGACTTGAATCAAGGCGCTTCAAGACGGAGGGCTGCCGTCCGAAGCCTGAGCCCTGGAGTGGCCCTGGGTCCTCATCCTCTTCTTTGAAGTGCGTCAGAATTCGCGCAACCTTTGCCGCCTGCGTATGGGTTTATTGTTGTTTGAGAAAGAGACCAGAAGTCTTTTTGAAAATCATCCGCGGATCGTTGGCGCATACCATCTTACGGGACAAAAGATCCAACCCTACTACGAAGCAGACTTTGTGCAAACAACTGATTTCGGGAGCTAAATTGTGCCTTGGAAAAGGAAGGTCTTTTTCGAATGGCGTACTCGTCCTCTGGCTCTTCGGATGCTTCCATCGCTGCGAAGCGAATGCATCCGCCACGCCAGGCCACATGACTAGGCAGGGTCGTTTGTAGCCCCTGTAGCTCCATCAGACACACAAGTTCACCAGCCTGAAGATGCGTACCGCGCTGCGCCTGAAGGCGCAAGTCAGCCCAGCGTGTTTCGAGCTTTTCCTCTGCAAGCACCCGTTTTCGCAGCTGAGAGGCAACCCTCTCTTCGTCGTTCTCAAAGATTTGCTCAGAGCCAGGAGTGCCGTTCTTCGCGGTTTCCTCAACCCCGTCTGAATCCTCATTATCTACGGTCTCTTCTTGCTCTGAAGTGGTCGTTTCTGCCCTTGCTGCAGGTGATCCATTGAACTCCATGACTGAACTCTTGGCAGCTGCGCTCGAGGATGAATATGCGTCTGTAAGCCTCTGCTTATCAGCGCCCGCTTCCCCTTTGCCGACATCACCAGATCCTGATATTGATTGCGTTCGATCTAGAGCAGGTATGGAGTCTTTCCGTTCGAGTACTGATATGGAACCTTTCCGATCCAGAGATGCAGAAGAACCTTTTCTTTCCAACACACCCTGCACCAAATTTGCACCAACGTGACTTGCTTGGGATCATTGAGGCTCCTCGATATATGTAAACAAGAGGCATTGATAAAAACATTTCACCTTCGAACTCGCGCGGCGAAGAAGACCTGGTCCACCCCCTGATTTTAACTTCTCGATGTTGGCGAGTTTGGCAGCTAATCGAGTGTCTTCGGTTTCAGCTTCATCACTCGCTTGTGCGCTTCCTGCAAAGATCGTTTGAAGCCGCTGGGACACTCCACGCTGAACACCTTCTACGTCAAGCAGCATGCTTGGGTTCAGGGTCACATCAGATTCCCACATAAGATCCCAGAATTTGCAGCGCTTGTCTAAAGAACAGGAGATCAGTTGTGCTTCGCCGTCTGGACGGGCGCAGAACATTACGCCAGTCACCTAAACCACATATATGGTCAAACTATTGACCTCAAACCACATGATAATACCACCGGGCAAAGCGAAACAATGTAAAAACAACCAGTTTACTTCCTGACCTCATCCTCATGCCGTTCGGGCCGTTCGGTGTCGCCCGAGACGCTGATGCGCTCCCATATTCCCGGATATCGCACCCAACTTGATCGCACCTAGGAACAAACACCGAGCAGGATAAATTAGTGCGATTCCTAAAAATGGGCAGATCAAAACTTCATTTTTGGATTTGTTTTTGTAATCATCATATCTATCCATCCTGGCACAAGTCCAAGAGGGATTAATCAACCTTGAGGCGGCCAGAATATCGGGGCAGCTCAGCCTTTTCATTGGCTGAGATGTTCGCCTGAGATTCCATGTCCTCCCCAAGCGATCTTCCGTGGTCCTTCTTTTCATGGTGCACAATTGCCTCGGTCTCGATCCATCCCCCCTCACCGTTCTCGGATAGCTCGGTAAGTCGTGCGAGGTTCAAAACATGCATTGATGCGCGCGAGATCGCCCGACTGTGCAGCGCCAGCGCAAAGACCTGCCTCCCATCACCGACACGCCCGCTCGAACCAAGTCCGATTGGTAATGTGCCAGGCGTCGCTGAGGGGAACGTCTTCGGTGGAATTTCTTCGACCATTGAACTGTCACGAACGAATTCACTTTGTTCGTTTTCCGAAGAGTTGGGGCTACTCGGGCTTTCAGCTGCTACTTTCTCGCCTTGCGCGTGTTCCTGAAAAATGTTGCCATGGGAGGTCAGCGACTAAATTTGTAACATTCTCAGCATTTTTCGATGCCTCAGAACGAATGCGTCTGAAGCAGTCCTTCCGAGCAAGTCTTTCGCGAGCGACGCACGCCGCAAAATTGCTTCGCATGCAAAGCAATTTTAGCGATCCCGTTTGCAGTGGAATCTCACCGTCGCTTCTCGCTGCGTCTTGCCTGTTTTGGAGATCTCCACCTGATGATTCATTTCCTCATCAACACTCTGCCGCATACCGAAGCCAAACCCCCGCTTGCCAGTGTTGTCTGATGGTGAAACGTCCCACTCGACCGTCGCCTGCACGAAAAGCCCTTTCAGACGGACTTCAATTACTTGTCCATGCATTGCCAATCTACCAATTGGCAGATGAGGTGCTTTCTATGTGCAACAGACCTCCAAGCAGCCAGTGTGAAGCGCAGTGATAGTCCCGACCCGACCGCCAGAGGGATCAACCCAATGATCGTTCACAAAAGACTTGGACACCGTCACCCGATCTCCGATACGTGCTCCAACCGCGCCCTTCCCAACCAACTTTTCTTTTTTCGCTGCTTCTGCCTCTGCTGCTGCTCTTTCGCGATCTAATGCTGCATTTTCGCTGGCCGTCTAACATGGGAGAGCAAATGGAAGCTTCAGCGCACAAAATATCACTGAATGTAGAAGAAACAAATACAGAAACCCAGACAAGCTGCCGTGATCGATCCTCAGCAATGATGGCATAACTGGGCCAGAACTACCCGAGAGATCCCGTCGGACTCTTCGTCTAGTTTCGCTTGTCGCCGTGACTCTTTCTGCATGTCCTTGTCCTGAAAAAGCCATGGACGGGCGATTTCAGCAAGCAACTGAGCTGATACACTCGATCGCGACTGCATGACTCCACGAGCTGGCCTCAAAATCATTGTCACAAATCGCAAATTACAGCTTACCTTGACATAAAGAATAATTGACAAGCGTTCCATCGCCGAATAGCACTCAAATTCAAACTCATGATCACCCTCCCCCTCCCACGAAACCTGCATGACAGTGAGTCCTCAGCGTTGATAAGGGTGCCTGCACTGCAGCTTGCTTGGTGAAGGCCAACTTAGATTCCTAAACAAAATACAAGCATCTTAGCACCTCCCGCTCAATGTCTGCATCAGGCGTAATATAGAATTGCCGCCCGAGTGAAAGAACGGCGTACACTTCCTCCTTGCCTTGTTTCACCCGCCGCAGAAACGCCGCTGACAGCTTTATCCGTAAACGTCCTTCACCGAGTGGCCGCCATGCACAAACACGCCCATCAGAACCACCGCAGGCTAGTACGGGGGCCTCGATTCGCGTGCTCCATGCCAAACAGCGCACGCGGTTGAGATGCTGGAGCACCGCAACCAACTCGAAGTCCGCACTTCGGTCCCTGTTCCCCCAGGTGAAAGCCGACATATGGTCACGCCCAGCCAAGCAACACACAGATGCATGCATTGCACACAACCAGGGTTCCCACACTGCTATATTAGGGCGGTCAACCTGAAACCTTCACTTTTCGTGACCGACGGAAGTAGAACGCTTTGCTGCTGATGCATCCACGCTCTCGCTGCCGCAGGATCCGATACCGCGCTGTCTGTGCCAACCGAATCGCTCTTTTCTTTGACCCTAGCATGCTCCCATGTTGGGCGTCGCCGAAAGATTACAACACGACCTCCCCCATCTGCCGCCGCGACCAACAGGCCGTCCTGCAGTGTAGCGAGGCGGCGTTAGCACCGAGCTAGTTGTTGAAGCACGATAACACCAAGAATCTTTGAAGCGCACATGGGAACGAGCAAATCTTGCTTTAGGCACAATATCGGGCAGTTCCTCGCTGCATGAGACTG
>Ga0209335_10005988_pt1 | contig 10989 bp, 4 predicted proteins | sample COG_09_FD_184753 | JGI IMG/M metagenome (GOLD analysis project Ga0209335, IMG submission 184753) | Pelagic Microbial community sample from North Sea - COGITO 998_met_09 (SPAdes) (version 2) | ecosystem: Environmental > Aquatic > Marine > Neritic zone/Coastal water | place: Helgoland, sampling...
CACTAGAAGCGGTACTCGATGTTACCGCTATATATAAATTAAAGGCATCACTTAAAGATCTAGGAGACGCCAGTCTAGATACTACTGGTAAACGCGTTGCTGTTGACTGTCATCTGATAATGAAAGAGAGTTTGAGTAGTCCGGAAATAGGCTTTGACATCGATTTACCAACTTCAACTGAAAAAACTAATTCTGATTTTAAAACGGCTATCAACAGTAATAGTTCAATGAACAAACAAATCTTTAGTTTATTGATTATCGGTCGATTTTTACCTTTAACTGAAAGACGTGGATTTAATGCTGGAGGAGCAGGGAGTTCAGCTTCTACTGAACTGCTGTCAAGCCAATTAAGTAACTGGCTCTCTCAAATTAGTGACGATTTTGATGTTGGGGTGAATTACCGAGCCGGCAATGAGGTGGCTGCAAGTGAGGTTGAAGTGGCTCTCTCAACCCAATTATTTAATGATAGAGTAACAGTAGAGACTAATGTTGGGGTAACGGGAGATAATGGTTCTTCTTCCAACTCATCAGGAATCGCGGGAGATTTTGATTTAGAGTATAAGATAAGTAAAGACGGTAAGATGAGGGCAAGGGTTTACAGTGAATCGAATGATTACAATGATGTAACTACAAATAACATTAAGTATACGCAGGGTATTGGTTTATTTTATACCGTCGAATTTGGCTCATTTGGCAAGTTTTTTAGAAATGTGTTTCGTAAACAAAAAGAATAATTTCATTATCTTGGGGTTGGCTCGGCTTTCTTTTACCCCGAAGAACCAGTATAGATAAGCTCACAAACTGGTTTCGATTAATATTTTCTTCTAAAACAAGAGATCACTTCATTACGAATATGGAACGACTGAAGTAACCTTAACTTTATTATTGAGACTGCATCATTTTAATCAAAAAAATAAAACTCACAGTAACGAAAACCGCATTTGATTTCTATTATTACTAATAATTAGCAGTGTAACTTTTGTTAGTTGCTCAAATTATTTTAACTTGTCAAGGTGTTAGATTGATGTGTGTTGTCACATTGGCGATAAATAATATATTTATCAGTAATATGATAATGGTTCTCCACATTAGGATTAACTACTTGAAAAGCATTGTTTGAATCGATGTAAAGCAGAACTATATTAATTTGGGTCAAAAGGGACACGAGTTATCAAAAAACGTAATTATGATTTTTAAACACACTAGACTAATAACTCTGTTAATTATTATGAGTTCAACTATGGTGTGTGCTCAAAATATTTATGATAGTAAGTTTCAATGGAAGATGCCTGGTGGTAAATACATCAATCCGGTGTCCTTTTTTTCTATGCATGGATACGTAAACGCTGTATTCGCGGGTCCTTCACCCCAGTGGACTGCTTCAAATTTTAATGGGTTAGGAATGCCTGGTCAAGTGTTAGTGCCAAATACAAATAACTCATCATTTCAAAATGATGAAGCGTTATGGATAAGTTCAGAACTAACTGCAAATACTTCTATATTAATGGAGCTTCATTTAGTGGCGTCACCTTCGGGAACAGGTATGGCAGGCCCAGGCGGCTTGACAATTGTTCTGACAGAAGCAAATGCAAATTGGAAAATTTATAAGAACTATGCCAATATTTCTGTAGGAACGTTTTGGAGTCCTTTTGGGATTCATAATCAAGATTGGCTTGGCGCTCAAAACTTATTCTCTCTTATGCCTCTAGCATCTGGAGCTTACCCAACTCATTATAATGAAAAAGGTATAAGGTTAGACGGTTTATTATCACATGGAGAGAATTGGGGACTTAACTACGTTATGTCATTAGGTAATGGATATGACGCTTGGGACATTAGTGGATATAAATCGTGGGATATGAATGAAAATAAAACATTTAATTCAAGAGTTAGTGTTTTTCCAGGTTTTGGAGAAAATTTGAATATTGGTTTTAGTTATGCAAATGGGTTGATTAATGAGGGAGACACATTATCATCAATAAATAGTTCTACCTATTACGATTTATCATTCAACTCCATTGGAATAGACTTAAAAGCTACCACAAAATTTGTAGAATTAAGAAGCTATGCAATACTTACACAGAAAAATTATCAATCACCTGTTTCAAGGTTTGTTGCAAATGATAATGTTACAGGCCTTATGTGTGAAATGTCCAAACCTATTGAGTTCAAAGAAAATAAATGGTGTCGTAGTATTGTTCCAAAATTAAGATGGGACTATCTTTTAAATGATAAAAATTTTTTGGTTTCTAATGCAGTAGAATTATCAACAATATCTTTCGGAATGAATTTTCATATTAATAAAAGCTTCAATTTCTCGGTTGATTATAATGTGCTTAATGAGATTGATGACTTCAATAATAATCGATTAATAACCAGAGTTTCAGCTGAATTTTGACTAAAATCACCATAATCATTGCAGTAAGTTCTCTGCTTGTTGCAAACACATGCATGTGTGCGAGTTATCGTCCAATTAACAGGGACGACTTGCCAGTATCTGCATCTTTTATTTGGGGAAAGCTATTCGATGATATTTATAATAATGATTTAAATAGTGCTGATATTACTTTAACGCATTTTGAGTTTATAATTATTAATGGTTGTGAGTATCAATCTCAGCGTTTTGATAGCCTTAGTGTATATTCTGTTTCAAAGGAGAAATTAGTTAATGAGATAACATATTTGATTTTAAGTTCTATACTAATTGAACTTGAAAAGTTACCAAACATATCTTCTGCCACGATAAGAAAAAGTAAAATATTAGACCTATATGAAGAACTTGTGTCCATTCAATTTGAATTAAAAACGACCGATCTAAATGCGTATAAATCATCTTTTAATTTAATTAAAAATCTTCATCAGAATTGTTCTAATGCTGATCGTATGGCAACTTTAATTGCTGAAAATGAAATATTCATTTCCTCAGTTCAAATTCCTTGCAAATGGTAAAATCGATCATAAAAAAAATAATAACATTATTAAGTAACAAGCGGTACTGGTTTATAATTATAACCATAGCATTTACTTCGGGAATATCTGGAATTGCCATTAATGAAATTCTCAATCTTCATAAAGTTGAGTTAGTTCATGACGTTTATGCGAAATCGGAATTCGTTTTAAAATCAGTTGAGAAGGATGCCGCTATTAGCATATTGTTGGATGATACGTTGAATTTACAAAAGTTAATTCTAAGATATTATTCTATCGATTCGAGCATTGTTTCAATAGCGTTCTTTTCGGCAGATTTATCGAAAATAACTGGTTTAGGTGAAATTCCAGAGAAAACAATAGATAAAATATATCATTTTGAAAGCTCTGAAACGGTCAACACATTTTATACAATGCATGATCGAGAACTAAATCCACTTGGTTATATTTTAATAAAATATTCAAAAAATAAATTATTTGAGGGAACTTCTAAATTGCTTTTTAAAACAATTTTAATTGCTCTAACGCTTATCTCGTTAATAACTATTCTTCTTATAATTATTTTATTAAAGCTCCAAACTTCAATACAAAAAGAATTAGATGCAACTATTCAGTCTAAAGAATACTTGAATAATGAAAAACTTCAAAAAGTATTTCTTGCAAATATGAGCCATGAATTAAGAACGCCTCTAAGCGCTATAATAGGGTTTATTAATATTATCAGAAAAAAATCCGAAACAAGAGAAAATTCAAAATTTTTTAAATTAATTATCGAATCTGGCGATTTAATGACAGTGTTAATAAATGATATCTTAGACTTTAGTAAAATTCAAGAAGGTAGTATTGAATTAGAATATCATCATTTTGATTTTAACGACTTGTTTAATAGTGTTTGTAAAACCTTAGAGCATAAAGCAAAAAATTCGGTATACTATAATTTTAAAGAAATAGGAAATACTGCTTGTTATGTTTATGGAGACTATTATCGAATTAAACAAGTTATGATTAATTTGGTTAGTAATGCAATAAAATTCACAGATGATGGGGAAATAAAGATTAGTTACACCAATGCGGAAAGTAACGGCATGGTTAAAATATACTTTAGCGTATGCGATTCAGGAATAGGCGTGAAGGAAAACAAAGAGGACCTACTTTTTAAGCCTTTTTCGCAATTACACGAATTTAAAGACTCCAGCAAGGGAACAGGTCTTGGATTAACTATATCCAAAAACTTAATTGAATTAATGGGAGGGGAAGTCGCTTATAAACCAAATGCTATAAAAGGGTGTACGTTCTTTTTTGAAATAGAACTGCCGGTTGGCGATGGCAAAAAGTCATTTAACGACAAAATAAAGGAATCAAGTATTGTTCAAATTAATGTAAGTGCTAGATTACTTATTGCAGAAGATAATGAAATTAATCAGCTTCTTATAAAAACTATTTTTAACAATTGGGGGTATACTAATTTCGACTTTGCTAATGATGGATTTGAAGTGATTGATATGCTAGAATCCAATGAGTATGATCTCATTCTAATGGACATACAAATGCCTAATATGGGAGGGGTTGAAGCAACTAAACAAATTAGAAAATCAAAACAAGCATATAATAAAATACCAATTATAGCGCTTACTGCAAATGCAATTAAAGGGGATAAAGAATTCTTTATTAATTCTGGTATGAATGGTTATGTTTCTAAGCCCATAAATGAAAATATATTGGTTGAAGAATTAGCCAAATATGTGTCGGTTAATGTCACTTCAAATGAAGTAATATTAAATAGTAAGCCTGAACCTCATAGTTCAACGCTCCTTAATATTGAACAAGTAAATAAGAAATTTAATGGTGATAGCGAATTGGTAATGAAACTTCTTTCATTATTTATCGACTCATTAGAAACGGAAATTCCAAGAATGATGGAAGAGTTTGAACGTGGTAATTATAGTCAGATTTCCTCTATTGCTCATAAAATAAAGCCATCAATTGATTATTTATGTGAAATCAAAGATCAGGAACTTGTTCGAAAAATAGAAATTAATGGAAAAAATGCTGACTCTAATGAGTTAGGTAAAAACCTTCTTCGTTTTCAGGAACGAATGAAATTATACTTAGCCGAAGCAAAGGATATTCTTAAGCAAACTCATGAGCAGAACTTGACAGATGCAAAATTGTAGCTTTTCAATTTTCGGAAAAGCTACAATTTGCTAGTTTAATCAATAATAACATCGGTGGCTTTGGTTTCAGTGCCAGGAACTTCCTTAATTATTTCCCACTCATTGTCGTTTATTTGTTTTTCAATGATGTATTTTTCAACATTTTGACCCCATCCTTTATATTCGTTCCAATTAATAATTACGTTATTACCATCGCTCTGATATTGCAAAAGAATGGAGGTTGAAATATTTGTACTAAGATTTTGATTACATATGTTTTCCACGTTTATTTTGTAGTAATAGGATTGGCTCATTACATCAGTTTGATAATCAGAGTATTGTGTAACAAATGGGGGTAATTCGGCTATTGGCTCAAAACCTGAATCAGGTTTATCGGATCTTAAGAGAGTGAATCCAGTTATTTTTTCTGGATACGCAGATGGTTCTGACCATTCGGTTAAAACAAATTCATTTTCTATTACGGTAGATCGCACTATGTCTATTGTTTGATTAAGTATTGCTGTGTTTTGCACTTCGATAGTCACAGTATTGCTTTGCGACAAATAACTTGTACGTCCAAGGTTTTCTGCAACAACAGTATACGAATAAGTGCTATTACATTTAAACGCGTTATCGATAAATAGATTTGTAGTGCTATCTACTTCCCCAATCTTTTCAACAGTTTCTTTATATCTTCTATAAATTGAATATGTTTCCGGTTGACTTCCTTTATAATGGTTCCAGTTTAGCTGTACAATATTCTCATCTATAGATTCCGCTGTTAAATGGATGGTGCGGTATTCTGTTATTTTTTCTAACGAAACTTTATTGCCACATTGATCAATTGGTTGAATTAGATAATTATAATATTGATCATCAGTTTGCAGATTTGGTTGAATAGAAATTGTACTATCCTTGTTAAGTAATGAATCTATCCTTCTGTATGAGCTATCTAAAAAAGATGATCGATAAATATTATAGCTATGAAAATCATTCTCTGTTGATTTTTCCCAGCTTACAATAACACCACCACTTTCTCTAACTGATGCCGCGTAAACAAGATTAGGTGTTGGCGGAATAGAATCGAATAGCTTAATGTAATTCTGTTTAATTAATTCGGAGGTACAATTAAATTGGTCTGTCGCGGATAACTTAACGTCAAATTGCCCCGGATTGGGGAATGTTATGCTTGGCGAAATTTCGGATGAATAAGTGCCATTATAAAAATCCCAAGAATACTCTACATTTATAGTATCTGCCGACATATTTACAAATTCAAGTGTTGCAGGAAAACAATGTTGACTTGTATCAGTTATAAACTGAACAGAAGGGGCAGCGTGGACATTAATTTCAATTGAATCTTCTGAAACAACACAACCATCTTTGCTCTCAACCCAGAGGCTTGCATAGTATTTGTTAGCAACGTTATAAGTGTATGATGATGAATCTAATGCAGAATTCATTCCGTATCCAAAATCCCATAAACAATTACTTGTATTGAAAGTCGTATTAATGAAACTAACTTCAAATGGTTTACAGCCCTCTGAAATTATTGGAGCGTAGGATATTACTGGTGAAGAATGTATTTTTATAGTATCTATTGCTTTGTAATTACTACATCCATTTTCGTCATAAACTACTAATGTTCCAACAAATGTTCCAGTGTCATTAAATAAATGATCTGCATCAGAATCTGAACTAAAAGACCCGTCTCCAAAAAACCATTCAGCTTGGGAATATTGAGACGATAAATTTGTATACACTAAATTTAAGGAGTCACATCCTGTCGAATCAGACAAAGTATAATTAGCAATTGGTCCAAGCACTATAACTACATCTGACTTAATTATTGAGTCAAAACAAGAGGAGTCTCTTCCGGCAGTTAAAATTACAGAATATAAACCTGGTTCCGCATAAACATGAGAGGGATTTTGTATATTAGAAAATGAGCCATCCCCAAAATCCCAATCCCAATTATTCGCGTTAACTGATAAATTTGTAAATGAATTTACCATAGGTGCACAACTTGCAGAATCGGTAGTTGAAAAATCAGCAAGTATATGTTCAACCGTGATTAATTCGTTTGCAGTAACTGTATCCGTGCAACCTTCATTTGAGGTTGATATAAGAGAAACCTGGTAAGACCCTGTGTCTGCATATACATAATTCGGATTAGACAAAGTAGAAATGTCTCCGTTCCCAAAATCCCATAGCCATGACACAGCGCTATCTGAAGTGTTATGAAATGACGCGTAAACCGGCACGCATCCACTCAATGAAGCAATTTCAAATGACGATTTATAAGGTACTTCTCCTAAATAAGATATCGCAGAATTACAGTTGTTAGAGTCTACTATGTTTAAGGTAATTGAAGTGGCATAATCTAAATAGAATGTATGGAAAGGGTTAGCAGTGGTATCTGTAAATCCATCTCCAAAATCCCAATAAAATGAATTAATGCTAGAAGAATTATTTTGAAACGAAAGAGTAACAGGGTAACATGAACTTTGCTTAGTATAAGTAAACTCAGCAGGTACAGATTCATGAACAGTAACTCCAAAAGGAATAGTAGCTGTATCAGAACATGCGCCTAAAAATGAAATGAGCGAAATATCGTAAATTCCCGGATAGTTAAAAGAAATATTTGGATTCTCGTCTGTTGAAGTTATTTCATTATCAAAATCCCAAATCCAATTGCTTGAATGTTGACTTAAATTATTAAACGAAACATCTAAATTGTCGCAACCTACGGTATCAAGAATTGTAAATTCAGCTATTGGATTGTTGACTTCTATGAATGTTGGTAATGTCACCGATTCTGAGCAGCCCAAAGAATCAATAAAAGATATTGTTACTGAGAATGTGCCAGAGTTCTGGTAAATATGAGAAACAAATTGACCAGATTGGGATTGTCCATCACCAAAATACCATGTGTAATCAGCATAATCATTTATATTAGATGAGAAGTTCGCAGTTTCGTTTAAGCAAAGAACACTGGGGTAATCGAATATAGGGTTTGATAAGTTAGCTGCTATAGGTTTAACAATAGTAGAGGTACATCCATTGTCATTCGTAGTTTGCAGCGATGATGTGTAGATGCCAGGGTTGCCGTAAACATGAGTGGGGAAGAAGTCTGCGCTTTGGTTCCCGTCTCCAAAACTCCACAAATACGATTGAGACAAAAGGCTATCAGTATTGAAATATACAAGTGCCCCCCCTTCGCAAATGTTGACTTGATTATAATTATAATCTGAATCACCAGCATCAAGCCATAGGTATTCAGGGGAGACTATGTGGTATATAGAGTCGTTCGTTGTTACAGTAATATTTAAATCATATACTCCAGCAGAGTTGTAAGTATGCGTAGGTGTTAATTCAGTCGAAGTAGTACCGTCTCCAAAATCCCACAAAATACTAATAGTGTTATTAAACGGAGAAGAAACATTTATTGTATAAGGTGCGCAATGGTAATTTAAAGAATCTGATCCAGTATTTATAATTAAAATTGTTGAATCTGCTGGGCCTTGGTTGGGGTCAGCAGCTGTAGATAAAACAGATTCAGCAGGAAGGCAAAATGCGGAACTAACAATGCTGTTAACAGTTTGATCACAACCTCCACTAGAAACTGTAAATTGCACTAAATATAATCCAGGCAGAGAATATTGATGAATTGGATTTTGAACAGAATCGATAGTGCCATCGCCAAAATCCCAAAGCCATTCTGTTCCATATAAAGAGGTGTCCGTAAAGGAAAATAAATTGTCTTGACAAGATAGTCCGTAGTCAAATCCAAAACTATTGTTTGCAATACTGTAATTATTGTAATCTTCTATAGTGAACTGACACCCATTTTGATCATATGTGGTAAGTGATACCTCATAATGGCCAGGCACATAGTATGTATGTGTCTCAATCGGGTTTGTTGAAGTTGTTCCATCACCAAAATCCCATAACCAAGATTCTTTACCGAGATAAGTGCCGTCAAAAGATGAAACGATGCTATTACAAGTAAAAATTGTATCAGGGATTGTGTAGTTGTATTGTGGGCTAATTACAGTTATTGTATCTTCAAAAGTAACAGTATCAACACAACCGATGTTGTTCGTTGTTATAAGCTCTAAAGTATATACACCAGCAGAATCATATGTATGCGTTGGATTGGTATTTGAAGAAATTGTACCATCACCAAAATTCCATAGCCACTGTACGATGTCGTTTTCATCCTCTGTGAATGAGACACTTAGTGGTTCGCATCCTGTCAAGTCACTAATCGAAACACTGGAAGCAGCTGAATGAATGTTAACTAAATTAATGAAGGCCTCATTTGATTGGCATCCACTAATAGGATCGGATATAGTTACATTTAGATTTATTGATTGGACTTCATTAAAATTTAGAGTTGCGGGGCTGTATTGATTAAAGATTTGCCCGTCACTAAAGCTCCAATTGTAGTTTAGTAGCGTATCTCCAACATTAGTTAAAAACACTTGCAGTGGAGCACAGCCTATTGAGTCGCTTATATCAAACGATAGCGGGGGAGGGCTATGCACAGAAATAAGATTATTAAACGAATTGTCGGTAGAACAACCAATAGAATCTAAAACGGTAACTAGTATGTCATGCGCGCCAGTGTCAGTGAAGGTATGGATTATGTTTTGACCAGAAAAGGGAAGACCCCCAATAGTCCAGTTGGTGACTTGCGTATTTTCTGTAATATTCTCTAGTGTAATACTTAGAGGAGAGCAGCCTATACTGTCACTATAAGTAATAACTGGCGTTAGCGATTGTTTTACAACAATATTATCGAATTTATTAATAGTGTTTTGGCAACCATTAATGTCAGTTATTATTGCAGATACTGGATATACACCTTCAGTAGCATAAGTATGAGAAGCTGTTAAGCCCGATGAAGTTATGCCATCACCAAAATTCCAAACAGTATTAACCGAAGATGCTGAATTAGCATTAAACGTGACGCTACTAGTCGTATCACAAACAAGTGTTAAGTCGCTGGAAATTAATCCATTAGGTTTAGAATGTATTTCAATCGGTATTGGATGAGTTTTGTTTGATGTACACCCTAAAGAATTATACGCAATTAATGTTACATAATTAGCTCCAGGTTGGTTATAAATATGATATGGATTTTGTGCATTACTAATGTTTCCATCCCCGAAATCCCAAAGATAAGAATTAGCAAGTGAGGTATTGTTTGTAAAAGCGACAGAATCAACTTCTGGACATACTGTATCATTTATGAACGAAAATGAAATATTGGGTGTGTCAATTACGGATATGTGATTAAAGAAAGTTGTTGTATCTGAGCTTCCATCATATCCATAAGCAATAAGCTTAACAGTATAGCTTCCAGGATTAGAATATGTATTTACTGGTGACTGTAAAGTTGATGTATTACCATTGCCGAATGTCCACAAATAACTTGTTGCACCTGAGGAGTTATTATTAAATGCAGTTGTTAATGGAATGCAACCTATAGTATCGTTAGTTGTAAAGTTTGATTGGACTGATTGTCCAAAAGAAAATAAACTATTCAGACTTAAGAATGAAATTAGTAATAAGGTATAAGTTGCTTTTTTCATGATTTTATACTTTAACTATGCTTATTGTTCCTTCCTTATGAAAGTCACCTTGGTAATAACCTTCTGCTTGGATATTGTATATATAGCTTCCTGGAGGTGATTTTACACCTTGAAAAGTGCCATCCCATTGATTATTTATATTGTTTGATTCAAAAACTAATTGTCCCCATCTGTTATATATTATTAAATGATAATCTTTCACACCATGACCAAGTGCACCAAATGAATCATTTAATCCATCTTCGTTTGGTGTAAATGCGTTGGGAATATACAAATATAAATCAGGATTGACTTCAACTGTATTTGAT
>Ga0209335_10005999_pt1 | contig 10976 bp, 6 predicted proteins | sample COG_09_FD_184753 | JGI IMG/M metagenome (GOLD analysis project Ga0209335, IMG submission 184753) | Pelagic Microbial community sample from North Sea - COGITO 998_met_09 (SPAdes) (version 2) | ecosystem: Environmental > Aquatic > Marine > Neritic zone/Coastal water | place: Helgoland, sampling...
GGACAGTCGTTGTCGAGGAGGTATTGTACACATTCGGTGTGGTTATTCTTGTGAGCGAAGCGTACGGCGTCACTGTCCCAAGGCGCTTTGGCGGTTTCGTGCAAGTGCTTCAAACAGTCCAAGTGGCCGTTCACGGCCGCATACGCACACGCACCTGTGGTATATTTATCATACTTTCGCTCGACAAGATATTCGAGTACGTGGAGATGACCATTTTCAGCCGCCCAAGCGGCAGTATCCCAATCACAAGACGCTTTCACTTCTTCGAGTAAGTATTTGAGTATCTCGAGATTACCGTTTCTGGCAGCACATGCAAACGTTCTCCAACCGATAGGAAACTTATAAACTCTAAACTTATTTGCAACGCAATACTTTACCATTTCCAGATTACCTTGATGTGCGGCCGTATTAATCGTCTTTTCATCCCACCTACACTTTTTCTCCTCTCGCGCCCACTTGAGCAACTCGAGTTTATTCGTTCGAGCAACTTTCCAGCAGAACCATGTTTGGTTCCACCAACCCGACCACAACGATTTATTCTCCCACACAAACTCCAAAGTCGATATCGACGACATATCTTCAACTTTAAACCCCGTTTCCAAATCTTCCGCGCGAGTTGATCTCTTCACCAACGCTCTCGTCTCTGTATTCACCCCGTACAAGAACTTGAGATCGGTCGCATTCAATCTCGGAAGCACATGTGTGAAACAAATATCGTCGCACTTCACGACCAAATCCCACAACGAAAAAGAATCTCTCTCCCCTCTCCGTCTTTTCTGCCCTCGCGTCCTCGCTCCAAACGCTCCCGAAAGAGTCGCAGCAGCAGTCGCGGCACCAGAAGAAGACATTTTTACGCAACAACAGCGCGCACGTGTGATGCGTGATGTTCTTTTTTTTTTCTGAAAGTAAAAAAGCGAGCGTTTCGTTCTTTTGCCAAAGAAGAGAAAAATCACAAAAAAACTCTAGAGACTCTCTGTAATTAGTGAAGAATAACAACTATAAAAGGAGATGAGGCGAGGCGTCTCGTGGGCGGAGGATTTAACAGAAACGATTTCAACAACACCACCCGATGATGATGGCGTTAAGAATGATTGTGTTAACGATGATGTGAATGATGAGGATGAGGATGAAAAACATCACCAAATTCGAGACGAAAACTTTACATTCGCGATGACGGTCTCGCAGTTGGAAACCGCCGTTCGAGATGAAAATGATTCGGTACAGAGAAACGTCGAGAGATTGGCGCGACGGAAAGAGTGCGAGAGATTGATGGAGAATTTGTTCGAGTTGCTGAAGAGAGAGATTCTTGCCACGAGGAGGAGTACTTCGAGGAGGAGGAGGAGTTCTTCTTCAACATCTGTAAGACTTTTGCACGCGGAAGTGCACAACTACGCGTCGAACGTATCGGCGTTTCAAAAGTGCTTAAAGTTATGGAAGAAGAAAGAGATGCACATGGTGAAACAGCTGGAGGATGGCGAAAACGGGAAGTTGTTCGCGACGAAGACGACGCCGCAGAAGACGGCGGCGTCGCCGCTGAAGAAGCTGTTCGTGACGAGAGCGGAGGAGACGGACGGGTTGTTGAGAGAAGTGGAGGAGAAGTTGGAGATGTTGAGAGTTTTGTCGTCCCGTACCACGACAGAGAGTAATCACGATTTGATGAAAGGGGATGTTGAGAACGGCGGTGCGACGATAAACACGAAGCCGCCGCAAAGAAAATTTACGTTTGCCGCGCGCCAAAATATCACCGCGAGGCAGAAACGAACGAATCAGAAAGTTTTAGTTTGCGTCGTCGGTATTCTCTTCTTTGCTTTGTTCGTCGCCACTTTCGCGTGGTTGTGGACGAACGAAGCCGAGCCATGGATTGAGAAGAGCATACGAGAAAACAGAGAACATTTGACGTACGAAGAAATCGTCTATCAACCAATCGACCGCTCGAACAACTTTGATTCATGATGATGAAGAAAGAATCCATACGTGACAAAAAGCATGGAAGAGAACGTAGTAAAATTAGAAAAGAAGAGTAATAGCACGAGTAGTAGTAGTAGTACTAGCAGTAGTAGTTTAGGAGGATAGCATCGAGTAGCAGTAGAAGGGCGAGCGCACCGCATTAATGTTTAAAAAAATAGAGATACCAAGCAATGGATCAAATGTCCTTCTCGGGCATTTTTCAACTCACGCGCGGCACAACATCTCACATAAAACAATAATGTTTTTACTATCCGAACTTTCCGTAATCCACGGAGGACATGCTCCCGCCTTTCACCGGGTCAAATTCCAACTTGTAGTAATTCCCGTCCGCACAAATAACGACTATTCGATTGTCTTTCGACGTCGAAAACGAGGCTTTACAAAATCCAAACGAATGCTCCGGGAACTCGCTCGTTCGATGATGATCGCTCTCTCCGTGGTAGTTTCCAGCAGGAGTGACCCCTCCTCCGCCGGTGTTCATGCGAAACTGCGCGAACGATCGTTCCGCTTGTAAATATTTTGGTAAAACGTTCGCGGCGACGCCCATGGAAATGACCGACTGCAACATCGACGACGGCGATTTCGGCGTCATTGGACTTTGCGGCGGCGCTCGATGGCCGTTGTTGTTATGCGTCGGGGTTCCACTGTTCGCGTGGTAGTGATGGTGATGATCCCGTGCTGCTATGTTATCGCTACTATTACTATGTGTCATCTCTCCTGTACCACCACCACCACCACCACCCATGACGCTTCCTTCCGGTATCCTATACAAATGCACCGTCCCTTTATCGCTCGTGCACACCAACCACTCTTTTTCTTTACTAAACGCCAAGGAGTAAATCGTCGCCCGATCGGTCCCTCTGCGAAACTCGTGCAACAAACACCCGCTCTGGCAATCAAACACTCGAACTAACGTCCCTTTCTCGCTCGCCGTGGCGACTAAACTCCCGTCTAAACTCAACACCACGCACCTCAACGGTGAATCGTGCGCTTGAATAAACTTGGTCACGTTTTGCGGTTCGTACAATTCCACTCGCACTTGACCTCGAATCAACCCAGGACAGGCCATGACGCAGCTTTCTTGCGTCGGACTTAAACTACAAATCCCGTGCGGGTTCCCCCACGTGTCCGTCTGATGCACAATCTTCAAATCCGAGAAATTATACACGTAAATCTTATGCTCCAAAACCACCACAATCTTGTCCCTCCTCAGCTTCACCGCTCTCACGGGAACCCGAAAGCTCAACTCGCCGATACACCGCGCCTGATGATCGTCCCAAATCATCACTTTATTCGGAGAATATTTCGGCACCGCGCCACCTCCAACGAGCGCGAGTATGTTGCACCGAAACAGCATCTCCACGATCCCAACCCCGCCGCCGTCGAAATCTCGCCTAAACGTCTCTTTGAACGGGTCCGAGTTGAATATTCGGAACCCGGAATCGGTCCCGACCGCAAAACAGCCTCCGTCTTGGTTGAACGACAAGAACTGGAGGGATTCGTCGAAAAATATGGATTCCCGAATGTCATCCGATGTTGTCGTCGTCTTTTTATTCGCCTTATTCACCCCGCGTCGATTCTCCATCGCACCACCCCCGGACGAAGAAGATGAATGCAAAGAAGAGGAAGACATTTCCCCGCGGGTTGTTAACGTGGAATTCAGACACGTTTTTTCTGCTCTTAATTAGTATATTATCCTCCTAAAACGCAATAAAGAAGGCCCAAAAGCGAGAGAGAGAATACAATCAGAGTAAAGGTACGCGAGACGATGAGATATCAAACCTCCCCTAGAATGATGACGTAAACGAGGAAACAATGAGACAAAAACGTGATCCCCAAAACTCCAAGTTGAAAGGAAAAAAGTGACGAGGGAAAAAATACGACAATTAAATTCAATCAAAAACGTCTTCAAAAGTCTCTCTTTTCCTCCCAATACTACTAACGAACTAAAAAGCTTTCTGCTTTAACGCTGTCGTTGTGTTAACGTCTATTCTTCTTCATGAGTCAGACTTTGCTTTGCAGACAATCTTCCAAACGCAAAACCGGTCGTTTTTCGCGTGAATTTTTAAGTCTATTGTTTTTGTGGTTTGATAATATTGAGCGACGCTTTCGAGCGGGACGTAACGTTGGCAGACGCAAAAACACGCGCCTCCTTTCTTTTCTTTTTTCAAAACGTTCGGGAGCTCGGTGAGCATGTGACCCAAAACGCGGAAATCAGGTTTGGCGTTGTAATGCACCGGCGGGTTCGTGAGAATGAGTTCGCACGGTTTGGTGGTGGTTTTTTGAGGGAAGCCGTCGGAGAGGAGGTACTCGATGTTGTTCTCGTCGTCGTTCACGTCGTCGTTTCCGGAAACGAGAGAAGAGAAATTTTGTTTGGCGGCTTCGAGAGCGACGGCGTCGGCGTCGAGCATGGTGAGTTTGACTTTCTTCTTCGTCTTCTTCTTCCTCTTTTCCTTTTCGAGAGCGTTGCGTAACGCGTACCCGATGACGCCAGAGCCGCAACAAAAGTCCATGACGCGTTTTGTCTTGTCGCTACAAATACCCTTCTTTAATCTCGGAGAGGAGGACTTTTCGGGATCTTCTTCAAGAATCGAATCCAAAAGGAACGAAGTCATGATGTCCAGCCCACCTTTAGCAAAAAATCCAGGGTACGTCGTCCATTCCTTCGCTTCAACAACGCTGGAAGAACCACCACCACCGCCGAAAAACAGTTTCACGTTCGAGTCGACTTTTTTGAACGACTCGAGAGAGGCGTTTTTCTCGTCGCCGTTGGAGAGAACTTTGGCGGTGAACGCAAACGCGAAGTCGTTTTCGCTCTTTTTAGCTTCCTCGGAATTTGGCGAGTGCGCTATGGTCGCGTGTCCAGGAACGCGTCGAGGATGTTCGTACAAATCCTGTTTATATTTTTTAGAAGGAGAAGAAGCGTTAATACGAACCCCGGTGGAACCAACAAAAATGTCATCATCGTATAAAAGGAGAGAAGAGGTGGATGTATCCGCCGCTTCGAACTCGAACGCAGATGACGGCTACGAACGAGGCTCATTAATGGACGGATGAACGCGAGACGACAACGACGCAGGCTGGATGTGCCCTTAAATGCGACGTTCTCAATCCCGCGTCCAAATGTAGCGTCTGTTGTAGGCCGAACCGCGACATTTTGGTGTTCTATTTTTCAATCGGAAGAATCCTTCTTCTTCAAAAGGAGAAAGACTCGATTCCAACGTCAAAGCAAAAACACGAGTCGCGGCGGTATATGCTAAACGCTGAGACGAGATGCGACGAAAAAAGTACGACGACGACGAAAGAAGACAAGACGAGTTTAGCAACAAAGATAAATAAATAACGTACCTTGTTGAAAGCGTCAAAGGCGTTCAAAAACCCTTCACTTCGCGACCCGGAAACGAAGACATCGCCGCCCACTTTCACTCGCGTGGCGACCGCAGTCATGAGGAAAAGAAGCGCCTCCTTATCCGCACACGCTCTCACGAACGCGTAGTCGCACTTTCTCTCGCTCACCGTCGGCCAGGGACGCGCGTTGGTGCGCATCGTGGCGTTTCTCGAGGGGGCGTTCTCATTCTCCGCATCGTCGTTGCACGAGAACCTTTGCCACGTTTCAAATCTGTGACCGAATTTCTCCACCGTCTGGCGCAATTTGCCTTCGCTTCTGCTCTCGCAGTTGGCAATCAACACGCGCCGTTGTTTTGTCGATTTCGATTTCAACTGCTCTTCGATGTGTCTCGACAACGTCTCCGCGGTCGCCTCGTCCACGTTGAAGCGATCGAGCTCCATGATTTTAATCGCTTCGACACCAGATGAAAGCAAGCGTTTCTTTGCTCGCGCGTCGACATTTAGCGCTTCCGCGCTCGAGAGCAATCTTCCGCTCGCGCGCCAATCGCACGTTTTTGAAATATCTGTCACGATTTTCATCACGCGGTCTTCGAAGTCTGCCTCTTCGAGTAGTTTATTATCTTCACCACTTTTTTTTTTCGTCGTCGTCGTCGTGGTAAATGCTTCTATGAATTCGCACAAATCGCACACGTCCGCCGGCGTGACGTCCCGACCGTGTGTCGAGGTATCTTCGAAACAATCCAACGCGCGTTTTAAGAGGAGGCGTCGTCGCAACGATGAGGATGATGACGAAGACGAAGACGCGTTTTGAATTGTCGTCGCTGCGCTCAAAAGCGTCGCAAAAGCTCTCGGCTCTAAATGTTGCCACAAATTTTCATTTTCGAGCGCAATCTCAATCGTTTCTCGCAAGACTTTTCTGGTATCCTTCGTGAGAAGAGCATTCGCGAAGAGCTTCGCGCAACTCCACACGCAATTCGCGACGACTCTCGATTCGCTCCAACTCGTTTTTATCGCGTTGTCCTTTGATTCTTTCTGAAACGCCTTTTTAACAACTTTCGCGACGCGCAAAATTGTCGCGTCCAACCCATCGGATGATTTTGAAGATTTTGACCCGGACAAAATGATGCCGTCCACGTGCATCGTCGCCAACGCCCACATCGCGGATGAAACCTCTTTACTATTATTGCTTTTACTATTCGTACTACCACTCATTTCTGCTGCTACTGCTGCTGCTACTACTACTCTTTCCGCTAACTTAGCCACCACCGATTCAATCTCTTCGCTTTTCAGCGACGATTTCACGCGCAGTTTGGCAATCCCCCACAACGCGTTCGCGCCGTCTTGACTCGAAATTTTATCCTCTTCGCACGCGCGCAAACCTTTAATCGCGGCTTTGATGGATGCCGAAAAAGATTCGCTCTTTTCGCCACTCATCGTTCCGCTCGTTTGTGCTAAAAACCATAAGTTTGTCGCGCACGCTCTCGCGTCCGCTTTCTCCGCCAACTCCTTGAACCGTCTCGCTAAGTTTTCTCGCAATAGCATCGACTGCTCTCGAAAACCGTTATTATCATTAACGACGAAAACAGTTTTCCTCCTTTTTACCATGTTCGCGCACATCGTCGCCAGCGACCACTGCGCCGAACACGTTCGAAAGCTATCGAATCTATTCACGCGCAGATTCACGTCTCGAACGCACCGTTCGGCATTTTTGTTCATCATCTCGTCGTCGTCGTCGTAATCATTCGATTCATCTTTCGCCGACGTACTTAAAGCCAACCGGTGAAACGTCTGCGTCGCCTTCCCGTCGTCCACGATAAAATCTTTCTTCTTTTGCTTCTTACTCAGAGGCGTTATTCCTTCTTCCAGTCCTTCTCCTCCTCGTTTAAGACTCTTTTTCTTCTCCTTCTTCTTCTTCTTCTTCTTCGATGAACCAACGAAATCCAAATCGTTCGCGACTCGAAAACACTGCTTCACTTCCTCGGAATCTCTCGAGATTCCCAAGCGCGTTCGCAAATTGAATAACGTTTTCTCCACCACATCATCTTCGTCGTTGTTCGATGCTTCTTTCTTCTTCTTCTTCTTCTCGCGCGAAGCGACGATTTGCCATCGAAGCTTTTTCAGCAGCGCTTTCTTGTACTTCGCTTTATCATCCGAATCATCTCTCAAAATGTCATTCAAGCCGTTGTTAGTCGTGCGAGGAGGAGGAGTAGTCGTAGCTGCATTCGAAATCATCTCGTTTTCAGATCATCTCATTTCTCGGAGGACATAAAAAGACCACCACCACCAAACGACCAGACGAATACTATAAAAGTTGCGCAAAGATGCGTGGCGGCTAAAATTTTTGAAGAACTCGTACGAGAGATTTTTCAACTGTCTCATCGCTTTTTTGATTTTTTGATGCAAAAAGACGAACGAATTTTGACAGACAGAAGACAAGAGAAAAGAGACAAGAAACAAACAAAGGAGAGACAAAAAAAACAACAAGCGAGGACAGAATTTTTTTAACACAGACACAAGAGAAGGAGAAAAAAAAGAGACAAAAGAGAAGAGACAAAAAACACCCCACTTTGAATACTACTAACAACAACAACAACACCAATCAATGGGTGGTGGCAACAACACGAACCCGCACGCGCAAGGCATGAAGTGGCTGAAACGAAGGAAGAAAAAGATGAAACGGATAAACGAGGAGAGGATGCAATGGAAAGAAGACGAGGAAGACGAAGAGGGAGAAGAACGGGAGAAGAAGAAGAACGGATTGGAAATCAACGAGACGGACATCTCTTCTTCTATCATCGGGAAGACAAAGAAGAAGAGAAAGAAGACAAAGACGGTGTCATGGGAAACGAATCGAACGAGGAAAAGAAGAGAGGAGGAAGCGAAAGAAACAGAGGAGGCGAAACGGGAAGGGAAACCGACGGGGACGACGACAGGTTTGAGTGGTGGTGGTGGTAATACTACTAATGTGAACAACACAAATCCTTTCGCCGTGTTGAGGCAACTGCCGAGACTCGAACGATGATTACTCTACAATTACAAACACGCAGCAGCATTCAAACGGACTGCCAAATGATGCCAGAACAAATGATGATGACTTTTACGACGCGTTAAACAACTTTCGACGAAGAAGCGCATTCGGAGCGCTGACTTTCGCCGCCACCCGTGGTATTCCTTGGTGTCTTTTTTCTTCGAGCGAAGAAGTGAGCTCTTTCTTGACCCGGGCGATCGACGCTCAAGTGCGCGTGGAACTCGTTCGCGATCTCTTCAAACTGGAAGGATTGGAACCAGTTCCAGAGGATGTCGCGCTCGCGCTGGAAGACGACGACGTGGCTCGGGAGGAGATTATTAGCTTCGTCGTCGCTCGTTTTCGCATCTTCATCGGCGTCGTCGTTTACGTCGTTTACGTCGTTTACGTCGTCGTCGTCGCATTTCAATCCGCTGCTTTTCCCGTATTTACGCTCTACGAATGCCAAGGGGTTCTTTTCGAACGCTCGCCAATTGCCCGAGGACAAATGCGACGAAACCGACGACGCGTTTGGAGGATCGCATTCCAAATAGCGCATCGTCAAATTTTTGTGGACGCTCGCGTAGAACGGGTGTTCGTGACACGGGGTCCAGAAGTGCACGCCACCGTCGAACACGTCGTCTTCCACGGTTAGTTTGGATACGTATTTGTTGACGATGGTTTCCATGCCTCTTTGATGTATCAAAGAGAGATACATCGCGAGCGGAATTTGCGCGGCGAGACCGAGGCGCACGAACCACCGAGCCAGGAGAAACGTAGTATTTTTAGAGTTGTTCTTCGATGATTTCTTATCTGGCGGCTCGCTCTCCAACCACGCCCACGACTTCGCAGACGCCGCAATGGACACTGGAATCAACGGGTATAAAAAGCGAAACTCTTTGTGCTTTGGAATGGAAACGATGAAAACGGTTGCCAAAAAAGCAACTTTCGCCACCGCGGGCGTCGACAAACGTTTTCTTCTTTTCGCGTTTGTTCCATCGTTATCTTTGATGATTTTACCCCCATCAGGAAGATTAGCACTACTAGTATCTTCTAAATTACCGCGAGCATTCGAAGCGAGGAACAACTCGTAAAGACTGACTGGAAACAAAACGCCCAAAACAACCGGTAAACCTTGCGTGAAAACCCACGCGTTGGAATGCGTTCCGTATTGACTCGCGCCTTCTCTCAAGACGTTAAACTCGAAAAAGTTCCACGCCGGGAACGTCCACTTCTTGTTGTAATAATAATAGTTCACGCACGCTTCTATCGATAAAACGAGACTTCCAACCCAAAAGGCATCCGCGCTAAACCTCGCTCGTCGCTTCGCCGACAACGCCTCCCGATCGAAGAAAATCGTACGCGCTCCTACGCACGCCCAAAACGCGTACGCCGTCGGCCGCACGGTGCACGAAACGAACGCTAAAACTAAACCACGGATGCTCTTTCTTCTAAACCCGCTGCTATTACTACTCTTACCGCTATTACTACCACCTCCTCTTTTCTTCGCGTTCATATCGAAATACCCGCTCGGCCAAAACACGAGCGCCCAGACGCAAAACGCGGTTTCCGTGACGTTCGCGAACGACCGACATCCGCAATAAAAATGCCAGTGCGATGCGAGCGACAGTGCGAACGCTTTTTTCGCCACGTTCTGGTCGTTGTTGTACCATTTGCGCGCTAACCGGTACGTCCCGACGTCGATGAAAGCGCACTGCGCGGCGTTCACGACTCTCGGCATCGCTCGCACCAACACCCCCGTTATTAAACTCGCGTCTTCGTCGAGCCGTAATCCCTTCACGAGCGCGTACGGCCACGCGTACGCGAGCAAAGGATGCACGAAACTCCTCAACTTCACGTCCTCTCGCCATTCCCAGGTCTTCGCGCCGTACTTGAATATAAACTCGTGCGCGATTTCCACGCTCTGATAGTGCTCGTCCGCGCTGTGAAACGTTCGCAGGAAAAGAAACGAATTCAATACGCGAAAGAGAAAAGAGACGAGGAACGGGGACGTGAATAAGTGACGACGATGGTTTGTATTCGTCGTCATCTTTGTGCGTTCATTCGTGCGAAGGGCAAAGAAGCTTTGAGTGAGAGGGGTGCGTGCTCTAATGAAGTATATTACATTCCATTTTATCCATTACAGTTACGCATCTCATCGTGCATCTCAATTCATCACGGAAAGAAACTCTCGCCTCGTCTCCGTTTCCAAACCTCCCCGGTCGGGAACACGATCTCCTCGTTCTCGTTCAGTTTTGCGATAACTTTCTCCCCGCTCCCGTCTTTCTGGTCGAAATCGATGTATATCTCGTCCTTATTATTCGCTTTTCCAACCAGTTTGGTTTGGATTTCCCAATACCGCATGGTTTTCCCCGGGTATTGGAACACATCTTCGGGCGTGACAACTTTCCTCCCTCGGCACCCTTTGCCTTTCTCGAACGGCACCGGGTCGTACCCTCTCAAGACGCCGTTTTTGGTGATTTCTCGAGGGCACCCCGGGTGGTTCGGGTCCGCGAACGATCCGGAGAACCTCTCATCGAAAGACGATGACGACGACGCGAGACTTTGCGCGGGAGAAAAGAAAAGCGAACAACACGAAACGACGAGAACGACTTTGGCTTTCTCTGTGCTCTCCCTCAACGAGCTCGCTCTGACA
>Ga0209335_10006006_pt1 | contig 10966 bp, 7 predicted proteins | sample COG_09_FD_184753 | JGI IMG/M metagenome (GOLD analysis project Ga0209335, IMG submission 184753) | Pelagic Microbial community sample from North Sea - COGITO 998_met_09 (SPAdes) (version 2) | ecosystem: Environmental > Aquatic > Marine > Neritic zone/Coastal water | place: Helgoland, sampling...
CCTGTCCTGTAATTTCCATTCGAACTTACGAAATTTAACGGGATGTACTTTAAACCAGTCGCTCGACCAAAATCCAAATAAATTAAAAGATTCATAGTTCACTATCAGGTCATCACTAGTTATCTTTTTAGGTGACCCATTTCCATCGACAATAAATCTTAGTTCTCCAGTCAAAAGTTCCCTTTCATCACTTGCTAGAACACTTTTGTTAAGATAAATCAGCTGGTCGTCATCTTTTTTCGGATAATAAGAAAGTTTCCCATTCGAAATAATTTGCAAATCCCTCTTAGGATTCAACAAACCAAGATTCCAAACGAGCGAAAAATTATTAAATAAAAAGACTGGTTTACCACCTTTTAAAACTACACTTCCGTTGATATCTTTTTGAATATTTTGGGAAATTAAACCGTTCCAGGGATAGCGTTTCTCGTACTCCATTCCTTCAATTTGGAGAGTAAGGCATTCTTTTTTGTCACTATCTAATTGAACCCAACTTAATTCCCCCTTGTTAAAATTCATTTCAAATGGATTTACGACTTGAGCAACTATTCTTTTGTCATTCTCAATATCTTTAAATTCAAGATTTCCATCTTTGACTAACCAATGATCAGATTTAATAAGACCGGTCACGCCAACCTCTCCACTGAAAATCAAATTTCCCGGAAAGATACCAACTGGAACTAAATGGTTGTATGAATCATTACTTAAAGGAAAATTCAAGCTAAACTTCGCACCTTTTCCCTTTTGAATCTTTCCCCAAAGAGGCAGTTCTAAACTAATGTTGATTGTATTTTCAGAACCATCATTTTTTTTGAAAGTTAAATTCTCACCCGATAAACTGAGGATTTCATCATCCATTGAACCAAGAAGAAGACCACTTAACAGAGAACCTTTTGGAAAATGATCTTTAAACCGATCAATTTTTAGATCAGAGAAATGAATAAGAATTCCCTGAATTCTCTTCAAATTAGAAAATGCTTGGGTGCTTGAAATTTCCAATTTCTCTCCCCTATTATTCTCAAGTAAAAAAGAAAGTTTGTTAGTTTCCCAATTCGAGCCCGATACCCTCGTATGAAAATCTAGCCTTCCCCTTATGACCCCCTCTTCAGGCAAAAAAGGGGATGAAACTTGTAAATCTAATCCACCCTTCAAATCAAGCTTTTGAACTTGAGAATCAAACTCAATTTTGCCGTGTCCCTGAACATTTCCTTTCATCAGTGATAAGAAAGGAACTTGATTAATGAAATCTTTCGAATCCATATTCACCTTCCACTCACCTGTGAACTTATTTTTTGGCAATTGGCGGTATGCAGAAATCGACAGCTTTGTATTTCTATGGTTTTCAGAATCAATAATTAATCCAATCGACTCCTCGATTCCATTAGTTGTGAAGTTTAAATCCAACCAATTACCCTCTTTGACCAAGACTGTTAACTCATTCTCTTCCAATGTTGATTGTTGGTAAAAATCTACCTTTAAAAGAAAATTCTTTTTTTTAGGAATTAGTCCCGAACGATTAACTAATATTTTATCTAACCGAATTTCAATCGCAGACTTAATGAACCGATCATCAGTAGATTTGAATGCAAAAAGAGAAAAAGGAACCCTGTAATTACTGTACTCGAATCCTCCGTTTATATCTACTGATTCAAAGGCATAATTCATTGGGTTTTCTCGAAGATAATCTATCCACTTTCGCACACTCGTACTTCCATCACCTGTACCTTGTTCCCGGATATCGAAATCCATTAATTTAAGGTGATTAATTTTAGTACTTCCAGAAAAAATCCAATCCCACGGCGAATAAGAAAAACTTCCCTCGCCAAGATGGAGACTCATATTTGAGTTTTCCCAGGTTCCCCCTTCTACCCGCCCCGATCTCCAATTCAAACTAATATCATCAAATTGCAAATCCCCACCTTTCATAGTCTGGGTTAGGTAAGTCTCTAGTTTAGTTGGGAGCCACCAACCAAAAATAACCAGGTCGCACAAAGCGATCGTCAAAAAAATAAAAACTAAAATCCACAGTGGTTTTCTCATTCCTGACTAACTATGAGAGAAAACCTTGTTGCTTTCCACACCAATAAATTTATGGGTGAGAAACACTCATTTAATAGGACGAGATAAACAGCCGGATTTTGTTTTAAATCAAAAATCCATTTTCCGACATTTAAAGTCGGTCAAAACAGTGTAGTAAAAGAAAAGTCAGTGAAAATCACTCAGCTTTTTCGTTTTGCTTCAAACAAGCGTTTTTCCTTAACCTTATTCGCTTCCTTACCGATTCGATCTCTCAGGTAATACATTCTTGCTCTCATAGTAACGCTTTCTCGATCAACTTCGACCTTATCAATTAGTGGAGAATGAACAGGAAATACTCGCTCGACTCCAACACCAGAGGCAATCCGACGAACAGAAAAAGTTTCATGTACACCCGAGCCTTTTCGAGCAATCACAATTCCACCAAATATCTGAATTCGTTCTTTTTCACCTTCACGAACGCGAACATGCACTTTCACGCCATCGCCTACCTTGAAATGGTCGCGACCATCTTTTAAATATTCATTTGTTATTTCTTCTAATATCTGATTGTTCATAATTCTTTTAACTTAAGTTTAATTTTTCAATAAATCGGGACGCAACCTTTTAGTTTTCTCCAACCTCATGGACTCTCTCCATGCACTAATCTGTGAATGATTGCCGGAAAGAAGGACATCTGGTACTTTCATTCCACGAAATTCTGATGGGCGAGTGTATTGAGGATATGCCAAAAGATGCTCTTCAAAACTTTCATCCTCCAATGAACCTTCATCACCAAGGACATTTGGGACATGACGGCTTACCGCATCAATTAATACTGACGCGGCCAAAGCTCCATTGGTAATAACATAATCCCCCACACTGACCTCTCGAGTTACTAAATGGTCACGAACTCTCTGGTCAACTCCTTCATAATGACCACTTAATAAAAGCAGATGCTTTTCTTGCGACAATTCTTTGCAGAGAGATGATGAGAGTGGTTCTCCATCAGGAGCCATATAAATGATTTTAGTGTTATCCTCGGCTATATCTTCTACAGCAGCAAAAAGAGGCTCCGGTTTCATAACCATTCCCGAACCACCACCAAATGGTCTATCATCAGTTTCCCTGTGTTTTCCTTCCGCCCAACGACGAATGTCCAAAGAATTTACTTCAATAATTCCGGATTCTATAGCTCGTGCGATAATGCTTTCGGCTATAAACCCTTCAAGTGTCTTAGGAAAGAGGGAAAGTACATCGAAACGCAGAATTGAGTCCATTTTGCGAATCATCACTAAGAGTAAAGAACATATACAAAGAAACGCTCGACAAAGTCTAGTCTTTCTTCGATTCCTCTTTTGCTTTAGTTGGCTTAGATTTAGCTTTTTTAGTAGCAGCAGGTTTTGTTTCTTCTTTTTTGTCCGCTGCAGCAGGCTTCTCTTTCTTAGGTTCTGCAACAGCTGCTGGTTCTTCTACTTTAACTTCCTCTTTTGCTACCTCAGTTTTTTCAGCTTTAGCTTCTGCTTTTTTCTCTTCTGCAGCAGGCTCCTCCTTCTTGGGCTCTGCATCAGTAGCTGGTTCTTCTACTTTTGATTCCTCTTCAGGTGCTTCCATTGCTGGTGTAGCTTTACCTTTCTTAGCACGAGCGATTCTTTTAGCAGCTTCTTTTTCTGAACGCTCGAGCCATTGCTCAGGAGTAAGTCGTCCCTGCCTGATCAAGCTTTTTGCAGTATCAGTTGGTTGTGCACCAACACCGAGCCAGTGATCGATGCGTTCCATTTTGAGCTTTAGCTCCTCTGTCCGGGCATGGGCTTGGGGATTGTATGTGCCCAAAACTTCAATAAATTTGCCATCTCTTCTAGCTGTGGATGGTGCAACCACCATGCGATAAAATGGTGCGTGACGAGCACCGTGTCTTTGCAAGCGAATCTTGATCATAATCTGCTGAGTAAGTAAAGGGGAAGAATTAAATGAAAAGCTGACAATCAAAGGATTTATCAAGTAAATTGTCAATCTAAAACCCTAATCCTTAGACCTCCCTCCACTCTATGGAAAAATCCTTTATCGAATATGATTGGAATCTTGTCTTTTTTCAAACGATTGTTTAAATACTACCTCCTATGAATTCCAATTGTGTGCAAAGCCAAACAAATGGGCAAAAAACTAAAATTCGACTGCTTAAAACTGCTGAGAAGTTATTTGCCTCACATGGTTTTGCTGGAGTCACAATGAGAGGAGTCGCGACCATGGCACAAACTAATATCGCTTCTGCAAATTATCATTTTGGCACCAAGGAAGCAATGGTTTTAGAAATGCTGGAGTCAAAAATTGAGCCTATTAATTATAAGAGAAAACAGAGGTTGGCTGAAGCGAAACACAATTCCCCAAACGATCCATTGACAACTTCTGACATTTTTAGAGCACTCATTCTACCTGTTGGTGAAGAAGTACAAAAACAGTTCTCCAATCAGTCAAGCATTGTGAACATCATTTCTCGTAGTTTTACTGAACCTGCTAGTTTTTTAGAAAAAATACATAAACGTTTTTTCGGCGAACTATCTCAAATTTTCATCGATGAATTAAAATTAACTCACCCTAATGCAAGTGAGGATGATATCTACTGGAATTTTCATCTTGCTATTGCCTCAATGCTTGGAGCATTTGCACAGCATCGGAGAATAAAAGATTTAACACAAGGAAGATGTAATGAAAATGCTGTCTCTGAAATGATTGAACGATTAATAAACTTCGTATCCTCTGGGTTTGAAGCCGGCATGAATAAAAGATTATGACAAATTGGCACATCCTTATTATCTTATCTTCGCTCCTGTTTCTGTCCTGTCAAACTAGGCATTTAGACGAGACTCCTATTACTGAATCCAATATCCCAAATGACTGGGCTACTAAAATTGAAGAATCACCATCTGATATAAATCAAACCTTTTGGGCTGAATCTTTTAATATATCTAGTTTGAGTGAATTGATAACCCTTGCGCTGAAAAAAAACCCGGATCTGATATCTCTTTCAGAACTTTCGATAGTCACAGGCGAAGATGCCACGATTGCTGGTACCAAACTTATGCCAACAGCAAATGTAGAATTAACCGGTTCCCGTACCAAAAGAAATCTTATAGGATTTAATTTTCCTGACAGTTCAACCTCCTTTACGACAAATAGCTTTAGTTCCGGAATTAATATAAGCTGGGAACTTGATCTTTGGGGGAAAATTAAAGATTCTCACTCATCCTCACTGAAAAGGTTTAATGCAACACTTGCTGATTTAAGAGCAGCACGACTTTCTCTCAGCGGACAAGTGGCAAAGGCTTGGTTCGCAGCCTTGGAAAATAGCTTACAGATCAAACTTACTCAAAAAACGGTCAATACATTCGCTCAAAATCGATCTTTTATAAACGAACGGTACCGCAAAGGAATCGCAACCGCATTGGAACAAAAGCTAGCTGAAGCTAGCTATCAATCATCCTTAAGTATTCTCGCCCAAAGAGAAAGGCGTGGCAATCAATTGGCACAATCCCTTCAATTACTTACGGGAGAATATCCAAGCGGGGAACTTGATTTTAACGCGAGTGAAAAACTTCCCGATCTCCGGCTTCCTCAACTACCTCCGACTCCCTCCAAGGTGATTCAATCTCGCCATGATTTAACCGCTGCTTTCCTGACACTTGAAGCAGCAGGTCTCGACTTAAAAATAGCAAAGAAAAACCTGCTTCCCTCTTTTACACTGATGGGGGGACCAGGAAGTCGTGCTGAAAGCGTAAAGGATTTATTAGATGAAAAATATCGGGTGTGGGATATTTCTGGTGGAATCAGCCAGCCAATCTTTCAGGCGGGCAGGCTCAAGGCAGGGATAAGAAAAGCGAAAGCTATGCAAAACTCTGCACTTGCGAATCTTAAAACTGTGACTCTTCGAGCTTTTTCTGAAGTCGAGGATTCGCTCAACTCGGATCTTTTCTTGGAGAAAGAAGAAAACAGCTTAGAAGCCGTATCTCAAGCACTTTCCGAAGCTGCTGAGATTAGCTGGGAAAGGTACCAAAAAGGAGTTATTGAAATTTTTGACACATTGGACACCCAGAGAAGGTCATTTGATGCTCAAAGTCGTTTATTACAATTAAAAAAGGATAGAGTTTTTAACCGAATTAACCTCTACCTAGCCATTGGGATGGATGCTATTCCTAACGAATCATGAAAAAACTTGTTCTTCTACTTACTTGTATAATAATTGTTGGCACTGCATATCTATTGGGTAGATATTTGATTCATAGTAAACCAAAACCCATACCCAAGGAAGTTATCGAGCTTCTTCCTTATGTTGATATTCTGATAGCAAAAAAAACCATACAGGAAACAACCATTGAAACATTTGGTACTGTGAAAGCTCGTACCCAAACTAATCTAATTGCCGAGGTGCCCGGACTGATTGAAGAAGTCGCTCCATTCTCCGAAGAATACAACAGCTCCTTAACCTCTTTTCGAAACGGTGGATTTTTTGAAAAAGGAGATCTTCTTATAAAAATTGAAGAGACTGATCTTTTGGCAAGAAAAGCGGAGGCAATGGCCAATCAAAAGAGAACTGAATATCAGTTGGCACAGGAAAGGGCCCTTGCCGAGCAAGCTAAAACAGAATGGGGTGACAGAGATTGGAACAAGGCACCAGATTTAGTTAGACGAATCCCACAAATCCAGAAAGCGGAAGCCGAAGCAAAATCAGCTCAAGCACATTACCATCAAGCAGTTAAAAACCTTGCAAGAGCTGAAGTTCGTGCTCCATTCCGAGGCCGTATTCTTAATATTCTTGCAGATGTGGGACAACAGGTTGGAGCGGGAGCTTCATCTAGTCTTGCTCAAATATATTCAATCAAAACCGGCGATGTTCATTTTTCCTTAAGTAGTAAAGAGCTCTCTTTTCTTGGATTTACTGATGGGCTCCCTCAACAGTCGAAACAAATTACAGCTGAAATCATAGATGAGGAGAAAAAAATGATCCACACGGGATCAATCGATCGTTCGCTGGGTGTTATTGATCCTAAAACTAGGTTACATAATTTAGTCGCGAGCTTTGAAAATTGTTTTACTGATCCTTTCACAGATTCACCTTTGCCAAGAAAGCCATTAGTCCTCGGCCAATTTGTTAAACTTAAACTGATTGGGCCTGAAATAAGGATATTTGTTGTTCCGATCTCCGCTTTTCGGGCAATGGATACGATCCTTATCCTAGACCAAGATAACCGACTTAAATTTAGAAAGGTCAAAACGATTAAAAAAAATGGAGTTGATGCATGGATCAAAACAGGCATCAAGGAAGGCGAAAAGGTTTGTATCACACCCATGGACATAATTGCTGAGGGCATGAAAGTTAGAATTTCCAAACCAGTAACTGATTCCAACAGCAGTAAATTATGATAGCCTGGTTTGCTAAGAATGGTGTTGCTGCCAATTTACTTGCCGGAATTATTTTGCTTGCAGGAGTTATTTCCATTCGAGGGTTAAAAATGGAACTTTTTCCAGATTTTGACCTTGATATAGTAACCGTTTCAGCAGTTTACCCAGGAGCGGCGCCGCTTGAAGTGGAAGATGGAATTTGTAAACAAATTGAAGAAAAAATTTGGGACCTCACTGGTATTAAGGAGATGACCTCTTTTGCCAGAGAAAATACCGGTGTAGTTAGTATTCAAGTTGAAAAAGGAAAAGACGCCAAAACTCTCGCTGATGAAATTAAAGTAAGAGTGGATGCGATAAGTAACTTTCCTGAAGAAGCTGAAAAGCCAATTGTTGAAGTTATGACGGCAAAGAGACGGGTACTCGCACTAGCTATTCATGGTAAATGCGATGTGCAATCTCTTAGAAAGCTTGCCGAGAAAACTCAGGATGAACTGACAAATATAGCCGGGATTACTCAAGTTGAGATTTCTGGAATAAGGAAGCCTGAAATTGGCATTGAATTATCCGAGCAATCAATGAGAGAACATGGATTGAGCTTTGACTCGGTTGCTCAGTCTCTAAAGCAAAACTCCACCGATATCCCAGGTGGGGTTGCCAGAACAACTGCAGGAGAAACACTTATTCGTACAACTGGAAAAGCAAGAATTGGAAAACAATTTGAGCAAATCGATATTGTTTCATCCCCAAACGGTTCATCTGTTCAATTGATGGATATTGCAAATGTAAAGGATGGCTTTGAGGACAAAGTTCTATACACAGAATTTAAAGGAGACCCAGCTGTTACACTTAGAGTTTTCAGAGTAGGAAAACAAAGCCCACTCGATATTTCTGCAAAGGTGTCCGATTATGTCAAAAATCAAGAAGCAAAACTGCCAAAAGAAATCAAAATGACCGTTTGGCAAGACAGTTCTTATTATTTACAAGGCCGTTTGGATATGATGATTCGCAATGCTCAACATGGACTTATTCTTGTTTTTCTCGTTTTATCTTTTTTCCTGCGACCATCCTTGGCGTTTTTTGTCGCACTAGGATTGCCTATTTCTTTTATGGGGGCATTTGCAACAATGGGAGTAATCGGAGCATCCATTAATCTTGTTTCTTTATTTGCGTTCATAGTGGTTCTGGGAATTTTAGTCGACGATGCTATCGTTGTGGGCGAATCAGTTTATACCTTGGGTAAAAAAGGTTTACCACCGGTAGAAGCTTCCATACAGGGAACTCGGCTCGTTGCAATGCCTGTTACCTTTGCGATTTTAACAAGTGTAGTTGCATTTGTACCACTTCTTTTCCTTCCAGGGTGGCTGGGTAAACTAATGAAAGACATTCCACTTGTCGTCATCCCGGCACTTCTTTTTTCATTAGTGGAATCAAAATTCATACTGCCCTACCACTTGACTTTTTGCAGGTTTCATAATGGATCAAAAAATTGGTTCTCACGCATGCAAGAGACTGTGGCTGACGGATTAGAGAAATTCATAGTAAAAGTTTACTCTCCATTCTTGCTCAAATGCTTACAGGTACGATGGCCTGTCGTGGCATGCTTTATTGCCATGCTGATTATAACATTTTCCTTAATCTTGGGTGGTCATGTTAAGTCTGTCCGAGGTGTACCACCTGTTCCATCCGATTACATATCAGTCAAAATTACCATGCAGGACGGAGTACCTGCAGCAACAACTGAGCGTTCTATTCAGCGTGTAGAAAATGCAAGGCTTGAGGTAGTCTCTTACTTAGAGTCACTCGGTGAACCTAATCCATTTAAGCATGAGATGCGAACCATGGGAGCACAACCTTTCTCAGGTGGTCCCAAAGGCTCATCAAACATAGTAACGGGATCTAATATGGGCGAAATTAGCGTGGAGCTTATTAAATCGGAAGACCGAACTAGAAGTGCACCTCAAATTTCAGCACTTTGGAGAGAGAGAATTGTGCCGTTACCCGGGGTAAAACAACTCTATTTCGGGGATGTTGCTGCAGGAGGAAGTAAAACGGCATTAGACATTGAAATTGCCGGTCAGGATTTGGATGCAATGACCCAAGCTGCATTACAACTCAAGCAACAATTCAAAAAATACCAAGGCCTTTTCGATATTTCTGATACTTATTCAGGTGGCAAGAGAGAGTTAAAACTCAACCTCAACTCTTCTGGACATGCCCTTGGATTAACTCAGACTGATTTGGGTAGGCAAGTACGACAAGCTTACTATGGAGATGAGATACAAAGGCTACAGCGTGATCGAGAGGAATTAAAGGTTATGCTGCGCTACCCACTTGTAGACCGAAAAAGCTTAAGTGCCTTGGCAGGATTAAGAATAAGGACTCCCGCAGGTATTGAGGTTCCATTGGAGGAAGTTTCTGATACTGAGTACGGAAAGGGCTACCCCACAATCAAACGTTCAAATCGGGCTCGTATTATTAATGTTCAATCATCAGCAGATAAAGTTATCGCCGACATTCCAAGTATTGAGCGTGATCTCGATCATTCCTTTTTACCCTTACTTCGAACACAATTTCCAAATTTAAGATTTGCTTTTGTCGGTGAGCGGAAAGAACAAAATGAAAGCGATTCAAGTCTTGCTCAATCAGGATGGATTGCCCTGTTTATTATTTATGCACTACTAGCAATACCTTTTCGGTCTTATTATCAACCTCTCCTAGTAATGTCAGTTATTCCTTTCGGACTTATAGGTGCAGTTTTGGGTCACTTGCTTTTTTCTATTCCACTTAGTCAACTTTCCATGTTTGGAATTGTTGCGTTAACTGGAGTAGTCATTAACGACAGTTTAGTTCTGGTTCACTATGTAAATCAGAATAGTAAATCTGGGTCTCTTTTGGAAGCTGCCCAAAAAGCGGGAATGGCAAGGTTCCGACCAATCCTTTTAACATCATTAACCACATTTGTTGGATTGCTGCCAATTTTATTTGAACGCAGCTTACAGGCTCAATTTTTAAAACCAATGGCGATTGCGATTGGTTTCGGTGTTCTTTTTGCAACCCTTATCACACTAGTCATGGTTCCCTGCCTATATTTGATTTTGGAAGATATTATTCGATACCTTAAAAAAGTTTTGAAATTTGCAGGAATCAAATCTGAAGCAGAAAGATTTCCTGTACAGTAATAGAAGAGTTCGTACTAAGTTCTTTTTTCAGCTGTTGCCAAAATAGTTTCAAAGAATGGCTCGTTGTCTTCTTTTGCAACAATTTCTACTTTTACCTTCTGAAAACCACAATCTTTAATTGATTTGTATAATTCGTTCTCAGCAAAACCTAACCATCGGTCGCCATATAAATCCCGGGCTTTCTCAAATTGATGCTGTTTTAGATCTATAATAATTACTTGCCCACCAGCCTTCAATATTCTGTGTGCCTCTTGTAAAGCTACTTCAGGATGCTCAGCATGGTGGAGAGACTGGCTCATCAAAGCGAGGTCAACAGATCCATTAGCCAAAGGAACTTTTTCGAGGTCACCGACTTTATAAACTAGATTGGAAAG
>Ga0209335_10006008_pt1 | contig 10964 bp, 13 predicted proteins | sample COG_09_FD_184753 | JGI IMG/M metagenome (GOLD analysis project Ga0209335, IMG submission 184753) | Pelagic Microbial community sample from North Sea - COGITO 998_met_09 (SPAdes) (version 2) | ecosystem: Environmental > Aquatic > Marine > Neritic zone/Coastal water | place: Helgoland, sampling...
TCCTGCTCCGCCAGTGCAGGCGAAGTCTCCTCCTCCCACGCGCGGAACAGGGACGTCTCGTACTTGAGGCTCTTCGGGTCGAGCGGCGGCACCTTTTCTGCAAAGGGCCGCGTGGCCTGCGCCTGCTCCCTTTCTAGCCTTTCCAGCTCTTCCTCCTCTGCCTTCCTCGCCAGCAGGCTCCGCTGCGACCCGCTTTTGGCAAGCGTGGCCACACCGCGCCCCAGCTTGGTTGCAGCAAGGTTCCACACGCGGATGGAGTGGTCCCACCTGCGCGCAGTTGGATGGCCCTTTGAGACTCAGGGGACCACAGAGCACACGAGGGGGCCAAGTCGCTGGGGCAGGATGTGGACATGCGGAGGCGGCGCTGGGGGGCGCGCACCCCGCAGTCATGAGCTGGCCCTTCTCGGGGATGAGCACCATCGCCCGCACCTGATCTTGATGCCCCACAAACACCTGCGCCCGACCAGCATGCTCTAAGCATCGCGCTTGCAAGTCGCCCTTCCCTCTGCACGAGTTGCTGGACGCGCCTTGAGAAGCACTTCGCGGAGAAGATCGAGAATGACTACGGACAAGTCGGTTAGGCCGGCGGCGACGGAGCCGTCTGCCTCAACCACTTCCAGCGCCGTGAAGCGGTCCGTGTTGAGCTTCATCATGATCGCCTCGTCCTCGCCGACACCATCGGGCTCGCCCTCTTCGCCCCGCGCACGTCGCTCGACCCCGCCCTTGGTCAGAGGGCGCCCATCTGTGGGGTGCCACATCCGCAGCGTGCTGTCGTCTGCGCCAGTCACCCATGCCGCGTAGAAAGGACTCCATCTCACCTTGCTAATCTCCGCAGTGTGTCCCTCCATGCCGCAAATCATCTCGCATGGATCATACGCCCAGACTCGCGCCAGACCGTCCGACCCACACGTCGCAAAGGTCCCGTCATCAGGGTTCGCTGCGACGTCGTTAATTGTTGCCGAGTGCGCATCTTCGATCACGCGCCACAGAGTTCCGGTGTTGCCATCCCAGATCCGCACCGCCTGGTCCTGCGCCACACTCACCACATAGTGGTACAGAACACACATGCCCGTGACGCGCCCGTCGTGCCCTTCCATGACAAAACGGCATACCTCACCAACGTCCGCCGCGGCCTCTGCCACCATGGCATCGTCAAGCGCCCACCCCCGGATCGTCCCGTCGTCCCCGCCCGTGAAGGCAACTGTGCCCTCTTCATTCACCGCTCCGCAACAGACTCCCCCGAAGTGCCCATGAAAGATGTCTTTGAGAGCATACAGCTGCGGATAAAGTGGGGTCGGGCAATGCCAGCGCCTGACACTTGAGTCGGCCCCGGCGCTGATCAGCTCCGGATTGATCCCGGGTGTCCGCAACAGCAGCTCAATCCAATCAGAATGTCCGCGCACCACAGCAATGCTCTCCTGCGGGTCAAAGCGCCAAGTCACCAGCACCTGTTGCTGCGAGATGGTCACGAGCTCCTTAGTCTCCATGCTTGCGACGACCTGCTTGGGGAAGTCGCCCTCTGCCAGCTTTTCGAGGTTCGGTGCCGGGAGGAATGCAGACAGGTCCGTCCCGGTACGCGTGTCGAACACACGCGGTGCCTTGAAGCCTTCGACACAGACCCAGAGCGCGTTGGAGCAGGGTACGTAGGCGATCGAATGAATAGTTGAAGAGAAGTTGAGCGTATGCAACGGGATAAATTGGGCGTGCGCGGTCAGCGAATCGTGATTCCACGTCTTGACGACCATGTCATACCCACCTGTGATCAGCTGATTCGCCACCGCGTTGTAGGACGCGCACGTGATCGCTGATTTGTGGCATCGCGCCTTGGCACGGGCCCCGCTCACCGACATAACGACCAGCCTGTTCCCGCGCATCCCGTCAATGCGCTCGCACGCGCACGGCCCTTCCCCTCGGAGCCGGCTTGGAGGGCAACGCTTTACAGAGGCCAAGACGCGCACCTGTCCTCGACGTTCAGCTCGAATGCGCAGATGAAACCGTCATAGCCGCACGAGAACACGCGCCCGAGTGGCTTTGGTGTGCACACAATTTGGGACACGAAGTCAGAATGCTCCTCGAAGCTGGCCAAAGGCTGCCAAACCACGGTGCTGTCAATAAAGCGATGTTGCTTGGTGTGGGCGCCAGATTCGCAATCAGCTAGCTGGGACGCTGCCAGGTTCTCACAGAGAGTGTCCACTCTTCCTTGATTTGCTCCAGCTTCATCACAAGCATCTTCTGCTTGCCACCGATGACCAGGAAGTCGCACTGCGCCGAGTAGCACGACGAGTATAACGCGCAAGGGAACTTGGCCTTCGCAACCTTGTCCCCCTTAACATTCCACACCTGCTCCGTGCGGAAACTATCATGTTTAGCCACGTGGCGCAGGAAGGTCTTCGAGGAGGGGCCGCTGTCCACGAGATGCTTCACCGCCTGTAAAGTCTGGGCTCATGACATTGCCGAGTCAAGGGGATAACCGCCATCGTGTGATCCAGTGAAGTCGAAACAAGCATGCGAACATGCGACAGCCAGGTAAGAGCCGTGGTACTCCCAGTATGCGCTTCAAAAGATCGTGTCATGTGGCCGTCGTCAAGTGACCACACATTTATATGGCTGGAGTCCCCAGCCGAGAACATCTCCCTCCTCTCGATCGCGAGCGCTAGCGCCCCGACTGGATGCTTGTGATTCAAGGTTTGGATAGCGTGCGGTCGCAGAGCCATTCTGACTGTGCGTTTTCGGACACCACAGGAGACGCTCTAATGCTTGGTCATACCGCTTTTCAGGCCTGCCAGAGTGCTTCGATCGATGTCACCACTGCCCAGAAAATTTCGCCAGCCAGCAATTAGTGTAGCGCCTGAAACATCCAAACAGACACAGAGTTCTCACCACAGAACCTCACTGTCCACAAATTAGCAGCCCGTGCTTTGCTGCGTGGCCACGCAGCGTGGCTGCAAGCGCATCCCGAGCCGATGTCGGAACCTACTCTGTAAAGCGTTGCCCTTCTAAAAGTGTATTATTATTATTTTATTGGAGATACCTCTGCTGCAGCCGGCTCGTTCGAAATGGCTCCTGAGATGCCCTCCCCAGGCGAGCGCAAGATCGCGCTCAAGCGCGGAATGCCGGGCCAGCCTCCCGGTCCTGATGGACTTCTTGGTGTCGGTGTGTCTTTCGTTCCTGCTTCCGACGGCGTTCGTCACGTTGTGATTAGCGTGTCGGAGGCGGGTTCCGCTTTCGCCTCTGGCAAGGCGCGGTCCCCTTCCAAAACCGATACCACGAGGCGTCGCACTCCTTATCTCCGCACACATGCCGTGCAATGCAACCTTGTGCTCACCTCTTTCAGACTGGGCCGTGGATTCCAAGCCCCATTGCATGTCTGCAACCGCTGCGCGGTATTTCTGGCGCTGTAAGGCTTTGCACCCGCCCGCTCAACTCGAATCTGAGGCGGCGTGCTCCATTTTTTGCAGGTTTTCGTTGGAGATGTGATTATATCTGTCAATGGCGTTGTGACCGCGAACATGGCGGTCCCAGAGGTGGTCAAATTGATGAAGGGCGCACCTGGTTCGGAGGTGCGCCCAATTTCCTTGCTGTGTTTGAGTCGTTGCGAATCATGGGCCCAGGATTGGGCAAGGGTCCCTCTGCAGCCTTTTTTTTTCTCACAGTCAAGAAACAGAACAGTCCTTGGCAGGCCATAGTTCTGAACTCCCGATTCTCCTTTTCCCGCACGCGCTGGGCCCCATGCACGAGAAACCGCAGCAAAATCGGTGAACCCAGACTGGAATCCGGTAACGGTGAGTCGGTGGTGGTAGGTGGCGCTGGTGCTTGACCACGTTGGCCAGGAAGCGTTTCCGACTCCCGCGCAACAGGCAACCATGAGCAAGCAGCTCAAGAAAAGTGAGACGTTGGTCACTGACAAACCGGGACACATTTCCCCGGCGGCGACGAAAGTGCCCGCCCCGGAAGCGACGAAAGTGCCCGCGCCCGCCTCCCAAACGCCGCCTGCAGCAGCCGATCCTGTGTCGCCAGCTGCGGCGGAGACGACAGAGCTCAATGGGTACCACACGAAGGCGTGGCCAGACGGCAAGTCGTACCAGGGCAACTTCCTCAAAGGCATGCGGCATGGCAAGGGTGTGATCAAGTACCCTGACGGAGCCATGTACGACGGTGAATGGAAAGACGACCTGCGTGATGGCTATGGCAAGTACATCTACGCCGATGGCACTTCGTTCCAGGGCGAGTGGAAGCGTGGCTGCCGGCACGGCAAGGGAATCTGTGTCTACTCGGACGGCAACACCTACGAAGGCGATTGGGTCGACTCGGTGCCACACGGGCAGGGCAAATGCTCTTTTGCGCAAGGCGGCGTGTACGCGGGCTCGTTCGAGCAAGGGAAGATGCACGGCTTCGGAACGCTTCGCGCTTCGGATGGCTCCATCCTCTTTCAGGGCGAGTGGAAGGATGGCGAGACCGTTCAGCCCCCAGCACCACCGGCCGCTGCGGCTTCTGCGGCCCTTCCGCGTGCGCCGGGACCTCAGGGGAGCACGGACTACACCGACCCACTCGTCAACAAGCCGCAGGGTGCCTACATCCCGCCAAGCGCGCAGTCGGTGCCACACTCGACCTCGCTGGGTGGAAAGCGGTGCGGCGTTGGATTGAAGTTGGGCAAGTCAAGCGGAGGTGAGGTGATCGTCGAAAAGATCCAGCTGGGAAGTGCAGCAGGGATGGACGGAACGCTACAGATAGGTGATGTGATCACGAGCATTGACGGTGTACCGATCTCTTCGATTGAGCAGGCCCGAGAGCTCTCCCAGGGCGTCGAGGGTACGACCGTCCGCATCGAGGTCTCGCGTGGCGGCATGGGCCGCGAAACAGCTATTCTCCAGCGCCGTTCCCTAAACGTACGCTCGCGCTCGCTATATGCCACGACCCTTCCATTGGACCCTATGTATGCACTGCTACCGTCTTGAGCTCCCCCTGCACTGAATCCCGCTCATTTGTGCGACGGGTTTGTAGTCCTCAGATGCGCGGGCGTCGCTGCGCATGTCGTCGTCCATGCCGAGCTCCAACATCTCGGCTGGAAGCCGGCAGATGCAGACGCAAAATGGCCGCCCTCGTTCAGGCGACGACAACTGCAAGGTGCAATAGTGGACTTGCCATCACGATTTGGTGATGCGTCGTATCACAAGCTGGATAAGCAGCTCTTCACGTTGAAGCGGGGAGATGCAATCATCCTATTTCTTCAAATGCACTCATGACTCCGTACTCTCACAGCTGCGGCAAGGGATGACGCGCTATTTTACAGTAAACTCGTGTGCACGAATGGGCCTCATGAGCACGTACTGGAAACTGCAGCGCTCTGCGGCTGCGTGTTGGTGTTCTTGTGATCTGCTGTGCAATGTGCTCCACAAGTCCCTCATCTCAGTCGTCATTTCCAGAAGTCGTGGAAGGGATTGTTCGACTTCTGTGTGCTTGGAGACCTTGGTCCATGCCGGATGCTCTCGGCAAGTCCATCAATGGTTGCAGCTGGTGCTTGGCTGATGGCTTCGCCGACCTGCAGCACCCCTTCATGTGAACGACCAGGCCCCGGGCAGCTCGTTGGTGGCAATGCATTCCGCGGGGCCCTCTCTCGCAGCGTCCCCATAAGTACCTCTCTCGCAGCGTCAAGATTCCTCTCAAAGGATTCTCGGCTGAACGAATCGCTGGTGATGCCCATCAAAGGAAGCGGCGACACCTGATGAAGAATACATTTCTAATCTAGTCTTTCTCATGGACCAGGAGTGGGTTCAATGCTATCCGATGAATTTGCAAGCAAGCTACGCTCCACACCTTGTGATCGATGACGTGCTTGCACTGCTCGGCAAGCTGGTCACCCCCATTCTTGACATTCTCTGAGAGCTGCTCGAACATCTCCCCGAAGCCCTGTTCCCACCATGGCACCTTCTGTTTCATGTCGCTGTGTAGGTCGTCGTGGTATGTCCTTGGCTCCTCCATTGCCAGCTGCAGATGCCCACTCAAGAGATCAGGTTATGGACCTGAACCCGAAACCAGTTCTCAGGAACGTTCAGCGGCTGAACTTCAGCCAACATGTCAACTTTTTCGCAGATGCACTTTTGTCACACCTAAACCCACTTTAGGTCTGACACCTTTTGCAGCGACCGACAAAAGGATTTTCCAACTCAATCAGAGATGATGCGGTCTGCGCTTCTCTTCGCCATGGCTGCCGCCGCCTCGGCTTTCACTGGCCCGACCCTCCCTGGAGCTATGCAGCTCCGCGGCAACAAGGCTGGTGAGTCATCACGCGCCCTTCAACCCACACAGACTGCATCAGCGGGAACAAGATCTCTCGGGGCCGATTAGGATCCCGTGGATGGCTGGGCGAGGCTCCAAGTGGGTGTCCGGGGGGGGTGCGTGGTTTCGGCCTGTCTGGCGAATTATGCCTGAAAGATGCATGCTGTGGACACTGGGACCTGTAATGCGCCTTTGCAATATTTCGCGCATGGTCTGCCTGGAACGAGCGGGCAGGTTCGTTTAGGTGAGGATTTGAGCGGGATGCGGTTACTACGGATGCGCTGTAGGAACGTGCAGCACACAGTGCCCTGCCGCACCTCCCGATTTACATGTGGGATGCGCAATAGCTGGCGAGTTGCAGGAGGCGGAAACAGAGAGCAGTGCTGTTCTGCTACCACCGCGCCGTATCCCGACGTGGTGCAGCATGTGTTCGCTGTTTTTCGTTCTGTCAGCGGGTTTGCATGTGTCTCAGAAGTAGGTCCACTGTACTGGTCAGCAAGATCAGTGCAGAGGGCCCACCTCTTCCTCGTGTCGCAAACATTCTGTTCTGGTCGCTCACTCCCCTCATGCTTGGCAGCCGTTTCGATGGCCATGCAGAAGCCGACTGTCGCTGACGTCAAGAAGGCCATCGCCCCTGCCATCGCCGTCGCCAACGCTGTCATCGCCGCCCCGGCCTTCGCTGAGGGCACTGGCGAGGTCGATCCCACGCTCATCTCGTTCCACAGCGTGCGCGCACCCTGGGTGCGCGGAGGCCCGGAGCACGGAGGCCTTGTGCCCTAGGTCCACATTGCGGTACGCACTGTGTGCATTAAGTCGAGTGTTTGGACATGCTGCAACTTCGCGACCTTATCGCAGTGATGCGGCATGAGCTTACGGGCTGATCTCGTTAGCGCACTTCTTGCGCTGTCCCGAGGCGCACGAATCGGCAGAGTGGCAATCGGTTTTGCTTAGACAGCGCGGATCGCCTGTCATGTGTTGCTCAATCGATGGTGATTTGTGGGCAGGCGTTCGGCATCGACGATGGCCGTCTCATCCTGCCGCTCGTCCTGATCCCCGTACTCATCGGTGTCGCCTACGGCGGCTTCTCGGGCACCCAGGACAACGAAGACTTCTTCGACACCTATGACCAGCGCCGCAAGTAAATGGGATAGTGGTGAGGGGCTTGGATCCCAAGGGGTCTGAGAAACAGTGATGTTTTTGAGGTAAATGAACTATCTCTGAATGTCACGAATGGGCTGGCGCCCCCTGACCGTATCTGTGAAAACCTGTCATGCTTGTTGCACCTGATGTTCGCAAATACGCTGCTAAGAGATAAGCAGTGTCGCAAGGCAAAAGCTCCTTTGAAATCAGTGATGCTTCACTGTTCGCGGCGGCCGCGCCACCAAAGCTAGTGCGTGAACCGAGCATGCAACGCCGCCCCCCTCTCGTCACGCGTGGCTCGGATCTGCATTGAAGAGATACTCGGCGAGGTAGTCGATCGGGTCGTCCGGGCGGACCTGGGCGACCTCCTGCAGCCCCTTGGTGAGGGTCGGCAGCACATTCTCCATGAGGTACGTGCGCATCGGCTTCGAGCGGAGCAGGAGCGCTTGCCGCTCCTCCTCTCGCAGCCGCGCCAGGTTTTCCGCATCTTTGGCCGCCTTGGCCTCTCGCTCCGCACGCGATGCATCTTCTTCGGCCAGCCGCTTGGCCTCCGCAGCTGCAGCCTTGGCCTCCGCCGCGGCCTTCTTGCGCGCCTCGCGCTCCAGTCGTGGGCGTTCCGGGTCGTAGTTGCGCGGCGCGCCGATCGACATGCGCACCTTGTCCTGCACAAATTCGAGGGGGTTGTCGCACACGATCTCGACCATGAGCTTGCAGCCCCGCTCCTTGTTTTCGCGGTACAGCCCGAGAAGGCCCTGCTGGACGCCATCTTCGTCTACCGGGTTCGCGTCCTTGAAGCGCTCGTATGCGGCCATGAATCGGGAGTACACGTCTTCTTCGCTCTCCCCGCTCGCGGCTGCTTCCTCTTTCTGGATTGAGGCGATCTTGGCGACGAGCCTGCAGCCGCACTCCGCCACAGCGCTTCAGGAACCCGGCCGTGGCGAGGCCGGGGCAAACTAGAACGCGGCGCGGTGCCAGCACAGCGTGGTGAAACGGCACGGGGCCGGGACCATTCTTCCTCCGGGGAGGCCTTTGCCGCGCTCTCGTCCGCGGCGCCCTCGGCAGGCTCCGGCTTCACCCGCGAGCCGCCGGAGAGGCAGAAGACTACGTTCGGGAGAGGCGCCAAACGCGCGGGCGGCTCCTCTCCCTCCGCAGGTTCTGCTGCCGGCGGCGCGTCCTCAGGCGGGACCTCACCTTCCGCTGGCACGCGGTCCACGTCCAACAACTTCTCAGCAACCTCGCGCGTTGCCGGGAAATTGTCGAGCACGAATCCCTGGTTGCGGCACACCGGCTGCTGCAACTTACGTTGGACCAGCTCGATCGTCAGGTCCTCAGAGAGGCCCGCCCCCCCCTCATCAGTGGCTTCACGCAGTTTTGCAGCGAGATCCGTTCCACCCTCCGCAAACGGGGGAAGTGCCTTGAACTCCTCCACAAGTGCTGCGGGGTCGATGTAAGTCACCTGGTACTCCTCGGCAAACTCCTTGGCGAGATAAAGTCGCCCTCCGTCTTCTGAACCCTTGGGCGCGGGAAACCATTCTGTAGCGGGCGGGCCACAGAAGAGCACTCGGACCGGCTGAAGCGAGCGCCATTCGCGGTACTCTTCCACAACCTTGTCGACGTTTGCCACCAGCCCTGCGCCTGAGTGCCAGGCCTCCGATTCTGGGCCGAAGTCGAGTGCACTTGCAATCGTCAGCGGCGTCCCTTCGGCAAGGAAGGACATTTTCATGTTGAGCTGCATTAAGATTGCGTTGGCGTGGGGCTCTTGGTTCTCGGCCATGAATTCGAGGTAGCGGTCGAGCGAAAAGGATTCCGTTTCGCCGGCCTGCAGTACCCCTGAAATCGCCTTGCAGACGTCGAGGAGGTTCGTTTCAGCCTGGTCTACTGCAAGTATTCCGTTGGCCTCTGCGGGCTTCTTGACCGCCACTTGCGACACGATGCCCGCCAAGTCCTTGACGTGGATCATCGGCACCTGGTTGGACCCATCGCCAAGCACCGGCATAGCCTTGTGCGTACCCAGCCAGGAGCACTTGAATAGCGAGTGTAACACACCCTCACCACATCCGTAGAGCAGTCCCGACCAAATGATGTATGTCTTCAACTTGTCTTTTTTCTGGTTACCCTTGTTCATGATGAGGTTCTCTACTGTCACCTGCGCCTTGTAGTTGGCATGTGGTTTCCTTACCTCCGCGTCCGTTGATGTCATCACCTAACCAAAGCAAAGGTTAGAATGCACATGGGTTTTTCACTGAAGGTGATTCGCCCCGAGCCTACATTCGTGCTGTACCCCGTGGGGTACGGGCGCTGCCGAAACCTTGAGCTCTGACGGTTCCTCTCCCTCTGCGGGTTTAGGAGTCGAGTTTGCCGCCCAGGAGATAAGCGACGACACACCAATCATCACTTTCTCGGTCTCGTCCTCTGGATTCTCCGCATAGTCGTATTTCAGCAGAACCTGTTCATCCTCAACGTGAGCTCCAAACCACGCAGCCCGTCCGATCCAGGCCACTGGCATCAAGCGGATGCTCGTATCGCGCGGCAAGAGCGCTCAGACACAGCTTCCTATCTGACTTTCAAGTATGAATTACGCCACTAGGGTATTCTCTGTGCCCGTGGTGGCACCACAATGCCATACAGCAGCAGCCAGGCGGGCATCACCTTGAGCGCAGAGGTCGCGTCCTTTGGCGACGTAGACACGTCGTAGATGATAACATCCGATGTCAGCAGGGCTTTCTTCAGGCCCAGGAGATCATCGTTGCGTACCACCTCGTCTGCCCAGGTGGGCTTGTTACGCGGGTCGTTCAGCGACCCACAAATCGTAGGCTGCTCCTCAGGGAGGGCGTGGTTCCGCACGAAGTCGCCCATAACCTTGCCAAAGTAGCCATCGCAGTCATGAATGAAGTACTTGAGCGCCGGCATCCTGAAGCAGAGCGGTTACGTCCAGCCAAACTGCTCAAGTTGTGCTGCCAGCGTGGCTCCGCCTCCTGGTCGCCCAAGCACGCCCAGCCAGCGGGTCCTTCGTTAAACAACGGCCAAATTTCTCTCGAAGTTGGGTAAATGTTGTTGACTTAGCTTGACAAGGCAATCCGCGCGAGGGACATGGCGGCGTTCCCAGAGCGGAAGTGGCTCTTTGGGGCAGAAGGGCTCCAGCGTGCGGACAGAGGCACACTTGTGGCGACTTCAGGACAGGTCGACCCGACGGGTCAGCTTGAGCCGCGCGACGATGGGGCTCGGGCAAAGGCTGAGGTGACGAAGGACAAGAAGCGCCAATTCCTCGAGGCGAAGGCGTGGGAGCTCGCCATCTCGCCCGGAAAACAATTCATGATGACCGGTACTTTCCAACCGCGAGCTGAGGAGTTTATGTGCCAATGCAGTGTTGTAAGCGCGGCGGCTAGTAAGAATCATGATGGAAAAAGACTTGCGCGTTGGCTGCGGGGTAACGACGTGCAAATGTGCAGCATTCATGCTCTGGATGATGGGGTCCGGTGTTCATATCATGAGCATCATCTTCACATTCTACCAGTTGATCACTCCGATCAAAGGCGTCATGTCCATCG
>Ga0209335_10006017_pt1 | contig 10956 bp, 12 predicted proteins | sample COG_09_FD_184753 | JGI IMG/M metagenome (GOLD analysis project Ga0209335, IMG submission 184753) | Pelagic Microbial community sample from North Sea - COGITO 998_met_09 (SPAdes) (version 2) | ecosystem: Environmental > Aquatic > Marine > Neritic zone/Coastal water | place: Helgoland, sampling...
CTTCTGCATGTAGATGTTGAAGGCTTTGAGCTACAAGTACTTAAAGGTGCTCAAAAGATAATAATTAAAGATAGCCCGGCTATACTATTCGAACAGCATATATCTCAAGATGATGTAAATGCTATCTTTAAATTTCTTAAAGGTTATAATTATAGAATTTTTATGATCAATGAAGTTTTACCTGGTTGTCAATTAGATTGTCGTAATTTTTTAGCAATACATAGTTCAAAAAAACTTCCTATTTTAGATGGAATTAAAATTGATAAGAATGTGCTTGACTTTTATAAGGCTTCTGAGGGTCCACTACTAATCGAAGTTTAATAGATTGGTATTATATAGTATGAATTATTATAAATTTTAAAATGAAACTCAATATTTCAAAAAATAAAATTAAATTTTCCGCCCCCAACACTATCTGTCAATAAAAATAATCCTAATATTACCTTTATCAAAGTAATAATAAAATTACGCTTTAATTAAATTTATAACTAGAAATTTGTTATATGAAGTTATATTTTGAACTAATAAGATAATATAAAAATAATTAATAATGAAAATATTCATAACAGGTTCTGCGGGTTTTATAGGTTTTCATCTTGCTAATAATCTTCTTAAAGCAGGAATGATCGTTCATGGTTATGATGCTATGAACAATTATTATGACATATCTTTAAAACAAAATCGACATAGTATTTTGTTAAAAAACTCAAATTTTACGACAACCAAAGCAACACTTGAAGATAACGAAAGTTTAAGCAAAACTGTTGACCAATTTCGACCAGATGTGATAGTCCATCTAGCCGCCCAAGCTGGTGTTCTTTATAGTTTAGAAAACCCGAGAGCTTATATAGACTCAAATATTATTGGTACATTTAATGTTATGGAGGCAGCAAAAAGGTATAATGTGAAACATCTTTTAATGGCCTCGACTTCATCAGTCTATGGTGCTAATAATTCAATGCCTTTTAGCGAAAAGGATAAAGCTGATACTCAATTAACTATTTATGCTGCTACTAAAAAAGCAAATGAGAGTATGGCACATTCCTATGCATATTTATGGAAACTACCTATAACTATGTTTAGATTTTTTACAGTTTATGGACCATATGGCAGACCAGATATGGCATTATTTAAATTTGTTGATGCCATACTTAAAGATAAGCCCATTGACATTTATAATCAGGGTGAAATGTACCGTGACTTTACTTATGTAGATGATTTAGTGCATGCTATAAGTTTATTGATTGATAAAGCGCCCAATATTAGTCTAGTTGATAAAGATAACTCATCGAATATCGCCCCATATAGAGTAATAAATATTGGTAACTCTAATAAGGTTAAACTTCTTGATTTTATAGATGAGATCGAAAAAATTCTTAATAAGAAATCAATTAGAAATTATATGCCAATGCAAAAAGGAGATGTTCATGCAACTTGGGCTGACTGCTCACTTTTACAGCGATTAACTGGTTATGCTCCCAATACAAGTATAAATCATGGGGTTAAAAAGTTTATAGATTGGTATAAAAGTTATTATAATGTTCAAACTAAATAATAAAAAATCGATAAAAAAAAATCATAAATTAGCAATAATTGGTGTTGGTTATGTAGGCCTGCCACTTGTGATTGAGTTCTCTAAAATATATAATGTGGTTGGTTTTGATCTTAATAAAGATAGGATTAGAGATCTCAAAAATAGTATTGATAAAAATTTAGAATTCACAGCAGAGCAATTAAACAAAATACCAAATTTACGATTTTCTCATAGTCAAAAAGATATTAAAGACTGCAATATATATATAATTTCTATTCCAACCCCAATAGATAATTTTAAAAAGCCTGATTTAACTAATTTAAAAAAATCAAGTGAATTAATAGGGTCTCTTCTTAAAAATCAAGATATTGTTATTTATGAGTCTACAGTTTATCCTGGTTTAACAGAGGAGTTTTGTGCCCCTTTGCTTGAAAAAGCATCTGGCTTAATATTTAATAAAAATTTTTTTTGTGGATATTCACCTGAACGTATAAACCCAGGTGATAAAAAGCACACTTTAGTAAATGTTAAAAAAATTACATCTGGATCAACTCCAAAAACTGCTGAGATAGTTGATCAATTGTATAAAAAAATTGTTATTGCAGGTACTTTTAAAGCAAAAAGCATTAAAGTTGCTGAAGCAGCAAAAGTTATTGAAAATACTCAAAGAGATGTAAATATTGCGCTTATTAATGAATTAGCAATTATTTTTAGAAAATTGAATATAGATACGAATTCAGTATTAGATGCTGCATCAACTAAATGGAATTTTTTACCATTTAAACCAGGTTTGGTTGGAGGGCATTGTATAGGAGTAGATCCATATTACCTGTCATATAAAGCTCAAGAAATTGGATATAACCCAGAAATGATTCTTGCAGGCCGTAGATTGAACGATAGCATGGGGTATTATATTCGAGATGAAATAATAAAACTTTTAATTAAAAAAAGAATAGATATTTTCAAATCAAATGTATTAATTATGGGAATAACATTTAAGGAAAATTGCCCTGATATTCGTAATAGTCGCGTAACTGATTTGGTTAAGGGGTTTGAAGAATATGATATGAATGTTGATGTCTATGATCCATGGGTGGATAAGGATACTACTTGGAATGAATTAGGTATCAGGGTTATTGATAAACCAATAAAGCGTAAATATGATGTATTGGTTTTAGCTGTAGCACATGAGGAATTTAAAAATCTACCTTTTCAGTATATTAAATCTTTAGTCAAAAAAAAAAATATTATTTTTGACATTAAAAATATATTAGTAAATCAAAAGGTAGATGGAAGATTGTAAGTGAAATTTATATCTCAAATTATCCCTGAAATTATTCTTATTGAGCCAATTGTACATGAAGATCATCGTGGTTATTTTCAGAAACATTTAGAAAAAAACTTCTTGAGGAAAAAGTTGGATATAGTTGAAATTTTGTTCAAGAGAATGAATCAAAATCTACAAAAGGTGTCTTAAGAGGTCTTCATTATCAAGTACCACCATATACTCAAGCAAAATTAGTAAGAGTTTTAAAAGACAAAGTATTAGTGGTTGCAGTTGATATTCGTAAGTCAAGTAAAACATTTGGGCAATATATTTCTGCAGAAATTACATCAAATAATAAACACCAATTATTTATACCGCATGGCTTTGCCCACGGGTTTGTTGTACTTAGTGATATTGCAATTTTTAATTATAAAGTTGATAATTATTATGCACCTAAATTTGAAAGAGGCATAGTATTTAACGATAAAAATTTATTAATTGACTGGAAAATTCCTTCAGAATTTTTGATACTATCTGATAAGGATAAAATGCAACCATCTTTATCAAATACCGATGAGTTTTTTGATTAACATATATACTTTCATTTAAGAATGTCTTAAAAAATTGTAAAGTGTTAAATATAAAGTGTATAAAAATTTTATAAGTATTATTAATTAGTTTTTAGTAAGATTAAAGACTCTAAATGAAATATTTTTTTAATCAATTTTCAAAATTGTATATTGAAAATAAACTTGACAGTAATATTGTAGTCTATACTGCAATTTTTAATAATTATGATAACTTAAAAGATCCATTAATTGTTGATAATAATGTTGACTACGTATGTTTTACAGATAATGAGGACCTTGTCTCAAATATTTGGAAAGTTATAAAAATCAAAGAATTGCACAGAGATTCTAGAAGAACAGCCCGACTAATAAAAATACTTGCCCATAAAATTTTTAATAGGCACCAAATTAATATTTGGATAGATGGTTCTTTTTTAATAAAAGGTAGTATAAAAAAATTTTGTAAAAAATTTTATAATGACTCAATATCATGTTTTGTCCATCCACTGAGAAATTGCGCATATGAGGAGATAGAAGTAAGTTCTTTTAAAGATGATTTTAAATTATTGAAACTTCAGTCTCAAGATTATAAAAAAGATGGATTACCAAAAAATTTTGGTTTAATTGCGAGTGGGGTATTATTGCGTAATAATCTAGACAAAAAAGTTTCAAAATTAATGGATTCTTGGGCTGATCAAATTGAGCTTTATAGTTCCAGAGATCAAGTTAGTTTTAGTTATTGCACCTGGAAGTTACAAGAAAAATATTTTTTGATACCAATGAATATATATAAAAATGAATTTTTTGAGATTAATACTCATTCATATTTTTTTTTTTTAAATAAAAATGGTAAAAAGATCATTAGTATTAAATTTTTAATTAATTGGTTAAAATTTATGTATAATTATATAAAATTCAAATATTTAAAATAGTTTATAAAATAAAGTAAAAGATATTACCAATGATTGATAAATATAATATTTTAGATTCTATTTCAGAGATGAAAAGTGTTGTTCTCGAGCTTGGGGTTGGAAACCGTAAGCGTATTTCTTCTGCCATTGGTATTGATATTTTAGATGGAGAATGTGTTGACATTGTTGGTGATGTAGCAGAAGTATTAAAAGAAATTAAAGATAATTCAATTGATCAGGTGTATTCATTTCACTTTCTTGAGCATGTTGATAACCACATAGAAGTAGTAAATGAAATAATAAGGGTATTAAAAAAAAATGGACTTATGAATATAGTTGTTCCACATTTTAGCAATCCTTTTTATTATTCTGATCCAACTCATAAAAGTAAATTTGGTTTATTTAGTTTTTGTTATTTTGCTAAGTCCAAAATATTTTCAAGAACATTTCCAAAATACTGTCAGCATCCAAACGCCTTACTTGTTGATGTAAAGTTAGGCTTTAAGTCTTATAGACCATATTATTTTCGACATGCATTCAAAAAACTGCTAGAAATTTTTTTTAACTCTACACGCTATTTTCAAGAACTATATGAAGAGAATTTCACTTGGATTTTTCCATGCTACGAAATTAGATATAAAGTAAAAAAAAAATAAAGTAGTGGCCAATCTACCATTAAAAATTTTACTACTTACAAAGTACAATCAAAGGGGTGCTAGTAGTCGTTTAAGAACACTGCAATATATTCCATATCTAAAATCTCAGGGAGTTTCTGTTACAGTTAGCAATTTTTTTGATGATATATACCTTAAAGAATTTCATCTTAATTCTAAACGCTCAATTAGCAGAGTATTGATAAGCTATATTAAACGTTTCTTTATATTTTTAACTTTTTTTAAATATGATTTAATTTGGATAGAAAAAGAAATTTTTCCATATTTTCCAGCTTTTTTTGAAAGATTTTTAAATTTTGTAGGAAAAACTTATGTTGTTGATTATGATGATGCAATATTTCACAATTATAATTTTTCAAAAAATTATGTATTAAAAAGTTTGTTGAGTAAAAAAATTTTTTCTGTAATGAAACATGCGGATTGTGTTATTGCTGGAAATAAATATATAGCAGATTACGCAAAGAGAGCAGGCGCATCTAGAATTGAGCTTATTCCAACTGTTGTAGATAATTCCAGATATAGTTCAAAAAAAAATTTATTAAAAAAATCACTCACCATTGGTTGGATTGGTTCACGTTCTACTCAAAAATACCTTTTAAGCATCCAAGAAGTTCTTATTAGTGTTTGTAAACTATATGATGCGCGTCTTTTACTAGTGGGTGCTACTTCAGAAATTGCTATTAAGTTTTCTGATTTAAATGTTGATATTGTTCCATGGAGTGAAGAAGAAGAAGGTAGATTAATAAGTTTAATGGATATTGGAATTATGCCATTATCTAATGGTCCATGGGAAAAAGGTAAATGTGGTTATAAATTGATACAATATATGGCCAGTGGAGTTCCTACCATCGCATCATCTGTGGGAGCTAATATTGACATAATTAGAAATAGTAATTGTGGTTTTTTAGTAGATACTAATGATGAATGGAAAATTGCTTTATTGAAGCTATTAAATAATCAAGAACAATGTATTAGATTTGGTAACGCTGGTCGTCTAGCTGTAGAAAAGATTTATTCTTTAAGAGTTCAAGCTCCTAAAATAAAAAAAATTTTTTTAGAGGCAATTAATTCAAAAAAATTAAATAATAATAATTTATAGAAATAATGTTAATATATTGGATTATGTACTTAATACCTGCAGCTTTAGCAGTTATTATTGTGCGCAAAAATCAATCAGATTTATTTTTATTGTTCTGTATGGGTTTTATTTTTTGTTTAATAATTGGACTTCGTCATAATATAGGTTCTGATTGGGGTGCATATTTAGGACATATTACTGAGATTAAGACTATTCCCTTTTTTACAATTTTAGAGAAAGGAGATTATGGGCATATAATTACTAATTGGATAATGGCAAAATTAAATCTTGGAATTTATGGAGTAAATTTTATGTATGCAATTATTTTTATGATTGGATTAATAAAATTTTGTAAACCTGAGCAAAATCACTGGATAGGGATAACTGTTGCTGTACCATATTTAATGATAGTTGTTGCTATGAGTCTTTCAAAACAGAGTGCTGCACTTGGATTTCTTCTATTAGGACTTAGTTATTTAAAAAATAATAAAGTTAAAAGTTATGTATTGTCAGTTTTTTTTGGAGCACTCTTTCATAATTCTGTAATAATTATGCTTTTTCTTTTAGTTTTTAATAAAAATATTAAAAAACAAGTTCGCTACATTATGATAATTTTAACAATTCCTGTTTTATATATCTTTTTATCACAAAATTATGCTGAATTTTTTAATAACTATATTAGTAGAGGTTTAAAATCGAGTGGTATCTATGCTCGATTATTTTTAAATTTAATTCCTATTTTTTTTTTATTTATTTATAGAAAAAAATGGAAAAAAAATTTTGATGATTACAATATATGGTATTGGTTTTCCTTTGTGTCAATTGTAAGCATATTTTTTATCCCAATTTCATCAACTTTAATTGATCGTATATTAATTTATTTTATCCCATTGCAATTGGTTGTATATTCACGGTTACCTTTTCTTAATAAAGATATAATTCAACCAATATATACAAAATTGGCTATAATTATATTTTATGCAATTGTAAATTTTGTTTGGCTAAATTATTCAAAGCATTCACCAGCATGGCTTCCATATAAAAATATATTATTTTAGAATTAACCTAAAAATAACTGAATTTTGTAAGTTGGTAGTGCAATCGCTATTTATAGAGATCCAATAAATATATCTTTTTCATTTAAAATAAATGAGTATTATGCACTTCACAGAATAGATTAGTATTTTATGAATTCAGATAAATTAGACCTCAAACTTCAAACTTTACAAGATACAATAAACAATTCATGTTTAATTAATCAGCTTGATTTAATGCAACTAAGAAATGAATTTTTAAACTCAAAACCATTTCCACATATCTTTATTGATGATATGTGGGATAATGATTTTTTAAAAAAAGTTGCTTTAGAGGCAATATCTTTTAAAAATTGGGCTGGAGAGAAAGATTTTTTTGGTTCAAAAAAAAAGAAATGGCAAAATAATTGGGATAAATTACCTGATGATACAAATAAATTTTTAGCTTATCTTAATCAGTCAACTTTTATAAATATTATCGAATTTATTACAAATGAAAATGGGCTTATTGGTGATCCACACTTAGAAGGTGGTGGGATACATTCAACTGGAAATGATGGTTTTTTAAAATTTCATATCGACTTTAATTGGAATAAAACCTTAAAACTTTATAGACGTATAAATACTTTAGTTTATTTAAATAAAGATTGGAAAAAAGAGTACGGTGGACAGATAGAGCTAGCTAGTATGAGTGAATTAGGAAAATTTGAAAGTATTATCTCACTAGAACCTATATTTAATAGAACATTAATTTTTATAACTGATGAAAATTCATATCATGGACAGCCAAATCCAGTGTGTCATCCATTAAATACAAAAAGAAATTCCATTGCAGCCTATTATTACAGTTCACAACAACCAAATAAACACTCTGATAAAAAAAGAATTAACACAAGCTACGTGGATCAATCAGGTAAAAAGTTTAATAATAATTTATTCAGTAGAATTATTAAAAAATTAATTAGATAATGATTAAAAATTTTATTGATATAAAAACAAGATGTTTATAAATGGATTTAAATAAAAATAAGTATGATCAAAGATTGTTTAAAAGTGGAATTAGAAAGTATTTACATGAAAAACGTTTTTTGTGGTTGAGTAAGCAAGTAAAAAATTTTCAACATCTTAATTCTATAAAAAATCCTTCCATAATTGAAATTGGATGTTTTAACTGCAGATCATTGAAGTATCTTGGTTTTGTTCCATCAAAATATTATGGTTTAGATGCTGGTTGGGAGAATGGTATAGAGGAAGCTATTAAAGCATACCCACAATATATTATAAAAAAATCAACTAACCCTGATGATATTTATGAAGATTGGGATTTATGTCTAGCATTGGAGACACTTGAACATTTACCAAGACCGGATGTATTAGATCAATATTTAAGACAAATATCAAAGCATTCAAGAAAATTAATCGCAACAGTCCCAATGGAAATAGGACCTTTATTTGCACTTAAATATATATATAAAAAAATTTTTCTTAAATATAAACATCCTCATACTTTGTTAGAGTTTTATAATCAGACATTAGGAAGATGTCATCTTGTCAATCAAGATAATCATTGTGGTTTTGATTACCGTTCGTTAGCGAGTATGATAAATAAATATTTCAAAATTGAAAAAATCGAAGGTCTAAACCCTAGGCTTCCAAAATTACTCAACACTCAAATAGGCATAGTTGCAAGTTCGCGATTTAAAACTTAATCATTTTATTTTTTTATGAAAAAAAGAATACTTTTTGTGGTCAATGAACTAAGTTTTTTTATTTCACATAGATTAAATATAGCGTTAGCAGCAAAAAAAGAAGGATATAAAGTTAAAATAGCATATGGAGAAGTAGCTAAAAAAAAGGAAAAAATTTTAATTCAAAAAAAAGGCATTGAGTGTTTTGAAATCCCATTATATCGAAATAGTTTAAATCCTTTAAGAGAATTATGGGCTTTTTTTTCCATATTGTATAATTTTTATTTATTTAAACCTGATATTGTACATTTAATCACTATTAAAGCTTATTTGTACGGAGGAATAGCCGCACGACTTGTCAGAGTTCCATGTGTAGTTTCTTCGATTGCTGGTTTAGGAAGCTTTTTTCATAGAAAGAATTTGAAAAATTTAATTTTCAAATCTTTAGTGTATCCAATATTTTATTTAGCATTCAGACACCCTAATCAATATATAATTGTTCAAAATTTAGAGGATAAAAAAATATTAGGTAACTGGGGAGTTCTTAATTTCAAAAAAGTTCACTTAATTAAAGGTTCTGGGGTTGAGTTAAAAAAATTTTTTAATTTAAATGAAAAAAAAACTATAGTTACAGTCTGTTTTGCCTCCCGTCTTTTAAAAGACAAAGGAGTTTATGACTTTGTAGATGCAGCAAATTTAATTAAGAAAAGAGGTCTAAAAGCCCGATTTTTGTTAGCTGGAAGTGTAGATCTTGACAATCCAACAGGCTTAACTAACAGAGAGTTGAATAATATACGCAATCAACAAGCCGTAGAAGTATTAGGTTTTAAAAAAAATATAGCGAAACTATATTCCGAATGTCATGTTGTATGCCTACCATCTTTTTTTGGTGAAGGTATACCAAAAGCTCTAATAGAAGCAGGAGCTGCTAGCCGTGCTATAGTTACAACAAACCACCCAGGATGTAGAGATGCAATTATTCCAAATAAAACAGGCATATTAGTTCCCATAAAAAACCCTAAAAAATTAGCCGATGCAATACAATGGCTTATTGAAAAACCTAAAGAAAGAAAAAAAATGGGTAAAGCAGGTAGAAAATTAGCTGAAAAAATATTTCCAATTAATAAAATTAACCAACAACATATAAAGATTTATCATGCACTGCTTAGAAATTGTAATTTAGTTTAATTTATATTTTTTTTGAAAAATTTTTTCTAAAAGTTAAAAATAGCATAAACATTATTATAAATAAAAATAAAGATAAAATAGGATTAAATTTAAATGAGATATAACCAATAATAAATAAAAAAATATTTAGAGATACTATTAAAAAATTTGTCAAAAAAACTGATCCAGTTTTGTAAAATATAATATGATGCAAATGATCTCTATTTGCTATAAAGACATTTTCTTTATTTATTAATCTAATAAAGTTAACTGATATAAATTCATATACAAAAATTACTATTGACCATGCAAGTAATATAGGATGAAGTATTCCTTCATTTGAAATATATATCAAAGTAAATGCAATTATAAATCCAATTAATAAACTTCCACTATCTCCTAAAAATAATTTTGGGAGTTTTAATATAGAAAAATTAAAACATAAAAAAATTAATAAAGGTATTAAAATTACAATTAAAAATTTTTTAATATCTTCATCGGGTATTACAAAATACAAGATAGCCAACACAGAAATCGATGCAAAACTTAAAGTACCATCTAAACCATCAAAATAGTTACAAGAATTAATTAAAAAAGTTACCGAAAGTATTGTGAAAGGAATAGAAAAAGAATTTAAATTTATGTATAGATTACTATAGTAACCAATTTGAGTTAAGTTTAAATCTTTTATAATTATTAGATAAATAATCGGAATTATTTGTAAGCTTAATTTACTTCCAATATTTAGCTCATACTTATCATCTATAAAACCTACAATTGAGATCAAAAAAGATATTGATAAAATTAGATTTAATTCTTCAGATTTAAAATTAAATAGTAAAATTCCAGTCACATACACAAAACTCACAGCCAAACCACCAGTAAAGGGAGTTGGAGCTGTATGTTTTTTCCTTTTATTTGGTATGTCCAGTAAATTCAACTTATATGAAATTTTTGAAAAAAAAATTAATATCAAAAAAGATAATATGACATATGTTATATAATTAATCATTTAAATTTTTTTTATATAACAT
>Ga0209335_10006033_pt1 | contig 10935 bp, 7 predicted proteins | sample COG_09_FD_184753 | JGI IMG/M metagenome (GOLD analysis project Ga0209335, IMG submission 184753) | Pelagic Microbial community sample from North Sea - COGITO 998_met_09 (SPAdes) (version 2) | ecosystem: Environmental > Aquatic > Marine > Neritic zone/Coastal water | place: Helgoland, sampling...
TAAACAGAAATCCATTAAACACCCTATTGACTCCATGTGTAATGCGTCCCTCATCTCATCGGCTGATGAAAATATTACTTTACGCATCAACCATCCGGCAATACAATATGTAATCGGAAATCTTATGTCAAAACCCTTAAAATAATAATGCCAATCCGAACAATCCACAAAAAAATTATTCAACGTGCGTTCGTCGGCAGCACCAAACCAGTTCTCCTCGTTTTTTTTATCTGTCAACAAAAAAACCTGTTCATCAGCAGGAATTTTATTGTCCATCCTGTATTGAATACATACACCAAATAAATCTTCCCAAGAATATACCTTTTCAGTTACAGGGAATGACATAGGTTCAAAAAAATGACTAGCATGCTCAAAATTAGGTCTTTTTTTCCTACCATATTCATCTTCATCCTCATAGGTGATTTCTATATCGGTGTCGGGCAATTCAATCGGTTCTGAAGGTACAAATGCTATTCCGCCAGTATATTGATTCAAGATATTGAAAACATGATTGTAATCTTCCATCTTAAATCCTTCAGAGCGAATCAAATGTACCTTCATAGCCTATATTTCCTTTAAAAATTAATCGTTTCTCCTGTCTTTCTTTTTAAAGATATCTAAAATATCTCTTTTTAGATTGCCCTTGCGTTTTTCTTCGGCATATACTCCGATTGAATCACTCAAATCATCCATCATAGAGGCATAACTCTTTTTTCTAAAGTTCATCACGTTTTCCTTTCTGATATTCATCATTTTAGAGGTATGTATGGCGTCAAAATCTGCACCTAAATAGCTAAACGTCCATTTACCCGTTTCATCTAGCTTGGCAATCTTTTGGGCAACCATATGATAGGTGAAATACCTGGATGCATTTTCGTAGCCGTCTGTAATAATGACCATCACAACCGAAATCTCATCGTTTTCGAGTTCCTTATCAAATTGTTTTTCGATTCGATCAATAGAACCGCCTACCGCATCGAGCAGTGCAGTCATTCCTCCAGGTCGGTAATTGTTATTGCTCAATAATTCAATCTGTTTTACAGGTTCATTTTTGAGTACATCTTGTACCTCAGAATTAAAAAAAGTGAGCGAGCAAAGGAATTTTTGATCAGGCATTGTTTTTTCCAAGTCCTGAATCTTTTCTAGCTGCGTATTGAATCCTTCAATCGCTTGCTGCTCCATTCCTGTCATAGATCCACTTTGGTCTACAATAAAATGGTAAAGTGTGGTTTTGTTTTTCATGATAATAAATTATAAAGTTCGATACAAAGGTGACGACACTTCCTTATTATTTACGAATCTTTGCAAGCTTGCAAAGTGAAAAATAGACTTATGTTTTGGTTATTAGATTTAGTGTATTGTAGATTCAATATCTGCTTTTACCTGCATGATCACCTCCCCCAACCAATTCGTTCCCTGCCAGTTCGATTTATCGTGAATTTTCGGATCATCAACCGCTAAGCCTATACCCCATATTTTATCGGTAGGCGAAGCTTCAACAATTTCTCTATCACCATATGATATTAATTCATCTAGCATAGATTGATTTTGCGTGAATTTGGCATAATTCGCATTATAGACATGTTTTTTACAGACCAACTCCCATTTCTTTGGATCAAAATCCTTCACTTGCCTACCATAGTGTTTTTGATCGCGAGGGTTATCGGTATTCATAATCTTTTGAAGCTGTTCTTTATCTTTAAAAAGCAATGCTTTTTTAGCCATCATATACTGCTCAGCACAATTGTAGGTGATTCCCTCTATAGAAAATACAGAAGGTGCCCACTGACTGAAAATTCCGCCATAGAAGAAAACATATTTATCTGTTATAAGCATTTTTAATTTTGGTTATTATTTTTAGAAGTTAATTCAAATTCGCATTTATATCCCTAATACAATCATTTGGGGTTATATTTAACATATTGCAATACTCCTCTTTTAAAAAAATACTCCATTCCCTTATAGAAATACAAATAATTGCAATTCTGAGCTGATGGATTCTTGTGAAAAAATTTAATCCGACGAGATGGATGGACATAATGAAATTTGGCGTACTCAATTCTAGTTAAGACACTAGATATCATATATTTATTTCCTTTATTATAGAGTAATTCTAAAGTTTCTATGTCATTATGAACATCAATTGATTGTATGTATCTGCTCACCATAATGTAATAAAAATGTCTTTCTGAAATTCCTGGAAGAACTACCGTATTGAGCAAATCAACATCAAAGTCGGGATTAACATTTTGAATACACTGCTCATAAAAATTCAATAACATCTTCTTTCTTTTCTTATTCAACTCTATAATTTCCGGTGTTAAGAAAAAACGATAATTCACCCCTTTGATTTCAATGTAATCATCCTTTGAAGAAGGTGTCCGAAAAAGATTTTTTAGTCTTTCTAAAATATTCGATTCTTTTGTCGGAGCATTAAGCAGGAGATATTTTAGTCGGTTAAGAAATTTTCTTTCATTCGGAGAAAAGGTCGCAGTGTTGTACATCAATCTATACTAATAATTGTTTCAAATAGAGACGTATTATACAAAAAAAAATAACAGGAAATAACAATTTATTTAAAAACACAAACTGTATTTATTCTTGATATATAATAATTCTAAAAGTAAGTAAATTAATATAAGCCCCCCCCCGACAACCCCTCTAACGCATAGCGGAAAACATCATCATCAACAGCTCAATATCACCCTCCAAAAAGTTCGAGAAGCCCCCCTCCTGCTCCACAAGCAAAAAAGCACTTTTCAATGAGAAGTGCTTTTTTTGTTTTATATCATTTCGGCGCATGCGTCGACATCAAAATGTAATTTGACCTATATTTGCTTATGCCTATTTTAATCGGGATTTTATTGGGTTTAGGAACCATGCTCTTTGTAGGGCCTGTGTTTTTTTATTTGCTTAAAAGTACCCTGGAATCTGGTTTTAAAGCTGGAATTGCTGTTGCGTTAGGCATTATTCTGGGTGATGTGATTTGTGCCGGAATTGCATTGTCTTGGTCCCAAAGCTTTTTAAATAATACCCTCTTTGATTTCTGGGCTTCAATTATCGGGGGAAGCATACTACTCATTATTGGATTGAAATACACCTTCAATCCTAATTTAAACACGACTGTAAAAGCGAAAATTAAAAAACGATCGACTATCTTTTATTTCGCTAATGGTTTTTTAATCAATTTTATTAACCCCTTTGTATTTGCCATTTGGATAGGCTTTGTATCCTACAATCAATCTCTTTACAACGAGGCCTCTACCCTGCTCTCAATAGGCATTACGCTCTTGGTGATTTTTTCAACTGATGTTTTGAAAGCCTTTTTTGCTCAACGATTAAGTCATTTCATTCAACCCAAAATGCTTGGTAGAGTATTTCAAGTATTTGGAATTGTTATGATTGGATTTGCAATTCGATTGCTGACCTTTCCCTTTTTATAAATCAAAAGTAACTTCGAATCAATTCCCTTTGATCCGTGTCCAAAGCTCGCCAAAAATTCCACCTGTGTTTTTTTTAAACTCATTTTTTGCACGCTCTACTGTAATCTTACCGTATTTGTCAGGAATCAGTTTATAACGCCATAAAAAAGGAGATTTATTGATGTCAAATCCCATTTGACCAAATCTCAGGTCTACAAAGAACAGCTCACCTTTGATTTTCTCAAGCACATACCACCCCGCCGAAATCTTAATAAGCTGCTGAACTTCCTTTTGATTTTTATAGGGCTCAATCAAATGATGGTTTTTAGGAAACTCTTTTGAAAACTCAATTTCTTGAGAATCAAATAGCGAATAATTGGCCACCTTAAATCCTGTTTTGGTTTCCACCAATGCATTCCAAAGTATGGTGTTTAATGGGGTTGGCTTGCTGTCCAAATCAATATATTCCACCTTGTCGTTCTTAAGCTTTTGAGAAAATTGATAATGCGCAAATCCTTTGAGCATAATGGTAAGTATCATATAGGAAGAGCTCACGATCAACCCCAAATTATTAAACATGCTCCGCCTAGGGTTACTCCTGTTATGGAACATGGCGATCAATAGAAATATCAGAAAAGGAATGGTATACAATGGATCAGCAACAAAAATATTCTTGAACGCAATCCTGTACTCGAAAGGCCAAAAGAATTGTGTGCCCCAGGTGGTATGATTGTCAAGCAAAGGATGGGTCACAATACAGAGAAAAAACAGCTTGGTCCATGGTCGCATTCCTATGCTTCTCTTTTTATGGATTTTATTGGCAACCCACGCCATTATTGGGGCCATCAATATGGCAAAAACCAATGAATGAGAAAATCCTCGATGCATTTCGGTTGCCGTTATGGGATCCGTGAAGTAACGTAAAAAAACATCCAAATCCGGAATGGTTCCGGCGATAGCTCCCCATAACATTGCTCTGCTTCCAATCTTTTTTCCTAATACCGCTTCTCCAACGGCAGCTCCTAAAACAATTTGGGTTAATGAATCCATAACTATTTAAAATTGGCTTTAAAGGGTTTTCTTAGCTCAAATGTACTCGGCTTCACGGATTGAATTACATTTTTCAATATCAGGTTGGACAAGCTTCTTTTGTGCTTTATGTATATCGTCATATCCACAGGCAAAGCACCCACAGCACTTTTGATCAGCTCAGAGGTTCGACCAAATTGAAGCTCCGTTACTCTTGCTTTTATGGCTTCATCAACATAATCATAAAGAATTCTTTGGTAGATGTCAAACTTCTCGTTGTACGCATAGTCAAGCCCAACATAGTTGGCATCGAAAGATGTGGTGTTTATAAATGAAGTGCTAAACCCTACCAGAAGGTCATCATGAAAGTAGGCCTTGAATAAAAAAGCCTCTCCTAAATTCTTTTTACACGCCGCAAAGGTTTCAGGCGTCATCGTTCCGACATGAAAATCTGATTTCTCAAGGACATTGTCAAACAAAAAACGAATACGGTCTTTATGAAAAATAATCTCTTCTGGATTTAACGATTTTACTACTAGTGGTTCTGACCTTCTAAATACCGCATTTGCACGCGTCCTAAACTTTGTCTTCATACTGGCAAGATAATCTTGCATTGTATTCCATTTGTTATGGATGTTTATAACCATATTGACGTCAATCTTAAAATCAAAATATCCTTTTTCGATAAGAACATTACCTGCAGAAACTGTATCTGGCCAAAAATCTTTAAAAACATTTAGAGATACAATATCTTTTAGCTTATGATCTACAATAATTTGCTTGTTGACTTTGTCCATCTCTACAAAGGCAGCTCTCGAATCTAAATCATCAGTCCAAAGCATTCCGTTCTCACCCGCAGAAAATACATTTCCACAAGCCAATGCATTGATGCTTAGAATATTTTCAAGCTTTTTCTTAAAAGGAAATCGCAACTTAAACACAGAGTCACCAAAGCGACGTCGTTTGTCCACAAATTTCACCAAGACAAAAACAGCAATTAAAACGGGCTTGTTAATTGAATTGTAAGAAATGGAAAAATAAAAGCGCAGCTCATTTCTCATCCCCCGCTCTAGGGCAGACAAATAGGGTATAGAAAAATAGATGTTTTTGTCTTGTAAAACGCTGTTCCAATGCTCTTCAGGAACTTGTTCAATAGCGCTGAAAGTCCTTCTTTTGAATATCATATTTTCGGATGTTTCAATCGGCAAAGTCAGACGTTTAGGTTTGAGAGTACAATTTAATTATTTAGACTTGATCTGGCATGGTAAATAACAGAACTTAATAGAATAAGTTTATTTAAATACAGAAGTTATTTCATTTAAAAAATGAAAAATAACAATTATGAAATATCGTTTACACGATTGTAATTATCTACAATCAAGCATGTTACATTGCCTTTAGTTGTGTTTGCCGAAATCAAGTATAAGTTATTCATAAAATGACTTTATTTTTTTTAATTTAGAGCCTAACCTAAACAATAAAATTTTAAAGATTGTTATACCCTCTCAATCCATGATAGTATAAGGTTTGGATTGCGATATATAACAAGCTAAAACTTGTCCAACAAAAAAACATTTAAACTATGAAATTCAAAACTCTCAAAAATTTTCTATTTGTATTTTTCATTGCATTTTCAACCTATTCTAATGCACAAAAGAATGAATTTTACAATTCTGATTTTAACGAAGTTCCTCAAAGCACAATTCAGTTGGGACTCACGCCGCAAATTAAAGCTTCTAAATACAAAGTATTTGAAGCCAATATTGAAACTATAAAATCTAAGTTGCTTGGCATTGGTCATATTTCAAACTCAAATATTGGACGCAAGAAGAAAATCAGCTTACCTCACCCTGATGGTAGCTTTCATGTTTATGAGGCCCTTGAAAACAATACCATGTCTTCTGAATATAGGATGAAATTCCCAAACATTAAGTCCTACAATGCCAATGATAAAGACGGAGGCATTGTGAAATTTGACATTACACCACAGGGTTTTCATGCGATGATTATGATTCCTGGTAAAAGCACGATATTCATTGACCCCTTGTTTAAGGGAAATACAAGCACATATATTGTATACCACAAAAAAGACTTCAATACAGATAAAATACGTGAATGTTTTTTCGATAGTGACAAGCACTCCCTTGAAAACAAATCTTCAGGAAAAACAGGTTCTGTAAAAACTTTCGGATCTTGTGAGTTGAGAACTTATCGATTGGCAGTTTCAGCCACTGGTGAATACACTACTTTTCACGGCGGAACAGTTGTTGATGCAGCAGCAGCACAAGTTACAACCATGAATCGGGTTAATGGTGTTTATGAAAGAGACATGGCAGTTACCATGGTTATTATTGGCAACAACGATGACATTATCTACACCAATGCAGGAAATGATCCATTTACGAATGGGAATCCCGGCACGATGATTAATCAAAATCAAAACAATACCAATAATGTGATTGGCTCAGCAAACTATGATATTGGCCATGTATTTGGAACCAATAGTGGTGGATTGGCAGGACTTGGCGTGGTATGCTCAAACAATCAAAAAGCAAGAGGTGTTACAGGAAGTGGTGCCCCCATTGGAGACCCTTTTGATATTGATTACGTCGCTCATGAAATGGGACATCAATTTGCCTGTAATCACACATTTAATAATTCATGTGGTGGGAACAGAAACAACGCGACTGCTGTAGAGCCTGGCTCAGGAAGCACAATTATGGCATATGCTGGAATTTGTGCACCAAATGTGCAGAACGTCAGTGACGACCATTTTTCAGGAAAGAGTCTTGAAGAAATGGGTAATTTCATACTTGGAAATGGAGGCACATGTCCCGTAACCACACCACTTACTAACAATGCACCATCAATTTCGTCAACAGCTGGAAATATTACTATTCCTGCAAATACACCTTTTGCATTAACAGCAATTGCCTCTGATCCTGACGGAAATACCTTAACCTATAACTGGGAGCAAATGGATAATGGAATTAGTACTCAAGCTCCAGTAGCGACCTCTACCATTGGCCCCAATTTTAGAAGCAATTCTTCATTGACTAGCCCAACGCGGTACTTCCCGAATTTGGTTGACTTGAATGCCGGCGGCCCATTCACCTGGGAAGTCATTCCTTCTGTATCCAGAACCATGAGTTTTAGAGTTACAGTAAGAGACAATGCGGCAGGAGGCTCATGCAATGACCATGATGATTTGACGGTCACAACCGATGCGAACTCCGGACCCTTTGTAGTGGATTATCCATCCGCGAATGGAATCTCTTGGGCAGGACTCTCAACCGAAACCGTCTCGTGGAGTGTTGCCGGCACAAATGCTGCTCCAGTTGCTTGTTCTGACGTAGACATTCTGTTGTCGACCGATGGAGGAATTACATTCCCAATAGTACTTGCCTCAAATGTACCCAATGATGGTTCGCAGAGTGTAACCGTTCCAAACGTTTCGTCAACGACTGCTATCGTTATGGTCATGTGTTCGAACGGAACATTTTTTGATATTTCAGACAATAATTTTGAAATTACTGCTGCCTCCTTCGATTATACTTTAAATAGTGCACAACCCACTGTGAGTATTTGCCAACCTCAGAATGCAGAATTCACTATTGATGTGGGTTCAATAGGCGGATATAACACTTTAGTTAACCTTAGTTTCACAGGAATTCCAGCAGGTGCCTCCGCCTCATTCTCGACAAATACTGTAGTTCCATCAGGAAGTACCACCCTAACGGTAAGTAACACTGGATCAGCTACTCCTGGTCAATATACCATCACGGTTACAGGTCAAAGCGACTCTGGTGTTAAAACAATTGAATTGTTCTTATTTATTGCGGCATCGACACCTACTGCACTTACCCCAACGAACCCTTCCAATGGAGCAGTATCCGTTGCCACCCCCACTTTATTCAATTGGAATACATCGCCAGAAAATGGTGTCACCTACGAAATAGACATTTCATCTGATGCCGGATTTGTTTCTTTAGTTGATCAATCAACAGGATTGACGAATGCCAATTATACATCTACAGTATTAAATTCAGCAACTACTTACTATTGGAGAGTTAGAGCGGTAACCGGATGTGGCACATCGCCTTGGTCTTCAATTTTTTCATTCACAACGGGCAGTTGTAACACATATCAAAGTTCAGACCTTGGTCAAATAACAGATGTTGCCAGTTTTGAATCTACCCTAGAAATCACGGATGCGGGTAGTATCACAGAAATTAATGTAAGCAGTTTAATTATTCCTCACCCCTATGTTGGTGATTTAAGTGCAACTCTTACTTCTCCCTCTGGAACAGTTGTTCAGCTTTTTGATGGGCCAGGAATTCCAGCATCCAATTTTGGTTGTGATCAAGCAGACATTGATGTTTCTTTTAATGATGCTGCAGGAAATACAGCAGCTGACTTTGAAAACACATGCGATGCTACACCTCCAGCTATCGGTGGTTCTTTTCAAGCCATAGACGCATTAGCAACCTTTAATGGAGAGTCTATGACCGGAACTTGGATACTTACGGTTTTTGATAGCTATGTTCAAGCTGATGATGGAATTCTAGAAGAATGGAGCCTCGAAATATGTTCGGGACCAGTCGTATGTTTAGATCCTGATTTGCCTACACTCAGTGATGTGACCATTTGTCCAGGTGAAGAAATCACACTTACTGTGGAAAGTGGAAACTTAAATGATGCCACAGATTGGGAATGGTATAGTGGTGCATGCGGAAGCAATCCAATAGGTACAGGTACATCAATACTTGTTACACCTGCAAATTCAACGACATTTTATGTTCGAGGAATTGGAGGATGCGTTACTCCCGGGTCATGCAATCCACTGGTAGTTACCGCTGAAGATTTAACTTCACCAAATGTTGTTTGCCCAGGTACACAAACGCTTGCATCAGGCCCGAATTGTGGTGTTTCCTTGCCAGATTTTACAGGGCAAACTAATGTTTCGGACAATTGTGATCCAAGCCCATTCGTCACTCAAAACCCTTCGGCAGGAACCATAATTACCAGCAATACAACGGTAACAATAACGGCTAGTGATGCGAGCAACAATAATACGGATTGCACTTTCCAAGTTCTATTTGTTGACAACACTCCACCAACTGTTAACTGTCCACAAAATCAAACAACTTGTGACAACACCCTGGGTGATTTTACCGTAAACCTAGTCGTAAATGACAATTGTGATAGCAATCCAACAGTTGCACAAAACCCAACAGCAGGAAGCTCCTTAACTTCTGGAATAACAACAGTGACTATAACAACGTCCGATGCCTCAGGAAATACATCAACTTGCAGCTTTGAAGTAACCATCCCCACCTATTCTTCTGATGAAAATATCAGCATTTGTGATGGAGACAGTTATACCTTTCCTGACGGAACGATAGGAACAACAAGCCAGGCCTACACGAGCTTATTAAGTTCTGTTAATGGTTGTGATAGCTTGGTGGTTACCAACCTGACCGTTACTGACGCAATAAATACAAATCTTGACGTTTCAGGAGGAACAATTACTGCCACGGCTACAGGTGTGAATTACCAGTGGATTGATTGTGACAATTCCAATCAAGCCATTACAGGAGCAAATGCCCAAAGTTACACACCAACTGAATCAGGAAATTATGCTGTTATTTTGACCAACGGAAATTGTTCTGAAACTTCTGACTGCGTACTCATAGACCTTGTTAATCTTCAGGAGGCTGGAGCCTACAACATTGCCATCTACCCGAACCCTACACCAGGTCAAGTGACCATAGATTGGGACGGAGCAGTAAAAGCAATTGAAATCACAGATTCTCGAGGAAGACTGATTAAACGTGTTGAGGGAAGCTTAGGCAATACCTATACGGTGAATTTGACTCCCTACCGCTCTGGTGTGTATTTCATAAATATCGAAAACGAAAATGGTCAAAACGTCTATGACGTGATCAAACAATAAGCAGTATTTTAATACAAGAAAAGCCCGGCACAATGTGTCGGGCTTTTTTATGTCTTTGGCCTATCGAATTAGGCCATTTCTGGCTCTTGTGCCTTTTTTGATTGTCTGTATGGAAAGGAATGAAAAATGCTTCGCTTCGCAAACCGAATCTGCTTGTCTGAATTGATGAGCTTCTTAAATAAAGCAGGTGTTACCCCGAAATACTCATAAACCGCTCCGTTGGTAAAAGAGAGCTCTAAAAGCAAACCCTTGTGCTTGTAGTTCTCTATTCCACAATCGTCAATGGTCTTTTTGTATTCAGGAAGATTCTTCTCTTTGGTTTCAGGTGCCATACTCACCAAGAAATGGTAGGCATCAATCACCTTCTTCCCCATCAGCTCGGCTTCTCCCTTGCGGGCATCATCATCTTGAAACTTATCTGGGTGCCATTGCTTGACCAAGCCTCTATAGGTTTTCTTTAAATCCTTAAGATCTAATGCGCCTTCTACATTAAAAAGTGTCTTGTATTCCTTAATTCGTTTCATATCC
>Ga0209335_10006034_pt1 | contig 10935 bp, 15 predicted proteins | sample COG_09_FD_184753 | JGI IMG/M metagenome (GOLD analysis project Ga0209335, IMG submission 184753) | Pelagic Microbial community sample from North Sea - COGITO 998_met_09 (SPAdes) (version 2) | ecosystem: Environmental > Aquatic > Marine > Neritic zone/Coastal water | place: Helgoland, sampling...
CCGTGGCAGGCGCTGAATCTACTCACCTTAGTGGAATCAGTATTTGCCGGAGTCTGTTGCTCCAATGCAGTGCGAATCTGACAGCATCTATCATGGAGAATGTCGAATTAAGCTTCGGCTCCTTGCAGCTGCTGGGACGCACACGACATTTTGCTGAAAGACAAGACTCTTGACCGCGCTGTGCCGCTCCTTCTTGCGAAAACTACTCCGGATTACGTGAATCCCAGCTCCGTGTCCCTCAGGCCCGCTTGCACTGCTCATGCGGCACCGTGGTCTCATCAAGTTGTGTCTGAATTGGTCTGGGGCGCCAGGTGGTGTCTGCAATCGTAGGTTATGTCACTTCGCTTAGCCAACGGCGTGGGTCGCGTGCTGCACTACTGAAAGCGCAGATTCTGGAAGCGCTTCGTCCCATCATTCTTGCGAACAATCCTGCAGTCAACTCTCTGGGTGCAGTGCTAGCAGCAGCGAATATCTCTGGGGAGCTTCCTCCAGACAAGTGCCCGGCGGTCACGCCCGAGCTCCAGATTGCAGTCAAAACGGTCTCAGCACTTCACGCATTCGTGAATCGTCACTCGTTCGCCGGACGATTCGGAACAGTTTGGAAGGTTGGAATGTCAATCCCAGTTGTTACAATCTTGGAGACCCAGAGCCCTAGTTCAAGGCAATAAACGAACTTCTAATCAACGTGTGCGTTTCTCATGCTGGCGACCCCTTCAGGTGTCTTCTACTGTAGCGGGTCTCTGCATTCAGCGCCGTAATCACGCAGCTTTGGTGCGCTTACATCGTGCACAGGCTGTGCGCGCGAAAGCTCGGTGCGCGACTGAGGTGTCCCTGGCAGGTGTCGAGTGGAGCTCCGGGGCTTCTTGTGAAGATACTGCGATCGCAGGAGCATCTTCACCCCGTTGCCCAGGTCGTGATCCTGACAGCGTAACTTGATGGCAACCTGACGGTAGCCTCTGGGTTTGATCAATTCGCTGAGCGGGCCTTGGAGTGTGAGTACAGGAGAGCGGTGCGACAGCGCTGCTCTGTCTTTCCTTCGAGCACTCCTCGCGTAACGTGATTCTGAATGTCCGTTGAAGCCTAGTCTCTCCTCAGCGCTGCGCCTCACAGTTTCGCTCCGTATGGATGTCTCACATATGAATACAGTACATCTTTGGTTGCAATCATCACTACTGAAAACGAAAGATCGTTGCATTGCAGGAAGTCGAAGACGCGGAAACGATTTTGGAGCAAGTGTGCCAGTATGGAGTGACACAGGCGTCGCGCTCGGCAAGTGAAGCGGCGCTTTGGGCGCTTGGACGATTACAGACCCCTGCAACAGGCCATGTTCGTGCGATGCAGAACCATGTCTTCATATCTCACCATCTACACCATTTAAGGTAGCGTGTACATGCCAGATGAAACACTCGGCTTCCTTCATACGGCGCGGCACAATCAGTTGTAGTCCCCCCTCCTCTTCTATGCTAAGTCTGTTTTGTGGTGTACTCAGGCACGCGGAGTGTATCGGACGTGCACTTGCTGCTCAGCGCTACCGCTGGACGCACTCGGGCACCCAGGCGGGTACCCATGTCGCGCAGTTTGCGGACATGCAGGGTGCTTCAGCTTGGGAAGATCGATATCATGTCATAATGCGAATTGGTGCCGCAGGGACTATGCAATCTTGAAGCTGGTATCCGTAAGTGCACGGTAGTGCTTATCCTTCTCTCACAGGAGTACCAGTACTCTCCCTTCTGCCGCTCAGAGGTCCGAGCCCCGCTCCTTGCGGAACTCGTGATTGACGTCGAATTTTAGCGATTAATGAATCTTCGCAGGTGGCGGTTGCACTTACGCTCGAAAAGCCCATTGTTTGGGTCCATGCAAGTGGGTCTTCTCTTGCACCGCCGAACGACTGGGTGCATGACCCCCTTCGTATCAAACAGCAACGGTCAGCACCCATCATCTGAAGCGTCTTCCCGTCGTTTTGCAGGTGCGCCGCTTGCCGCTGAAGGACCAGCCTCCCCACTCGGGAGAATGGAAGGTCATCGCAACTATATCCTCTCAACCTATCCAAAACACAGGAGCATTCAGCGCGCCTATTCTTGGGTTTCAAGCCAGCATTTGCCTTTGGCAGAATATGAAGCTGGAGGATCTGGCGTTTGACTCAATGTCCTCAACATTGGTGCCCCGAGAGAGTTTTGAGGCGCTCGTACAGGTCTCACGATGCAGGCCGGCATGTGATTTATTTTGAGCTGGGATGCGACCCTGTTCAGAAGATTGTATGTTGACAAATGGTTGCCTGGGGCAGGAAGTGACTGGGCGTCTCGTAAAGTTCTTCAAGGATCGCGACGAAGATGCCGCAAATAAAGTTGAGGAGCTGGTTCTCGAGGAAGAAAATCAAGGGGATAAGGATCTGGACGTTCGGGAGCTTGTGGACTGGAGCCCACAGGAGGTTGGTGACTGGGTTGCACACACACTACAACTCCCAAAGTATGCCGATATGTTCGTAGCCAGCGGTGTGGACGGTATGCTGCTCCTGGAACTGGATGACGATGATCTCGAGTACGAGCTGCGAGTTGACTCTCCCACTCATCGTGACCGTATTCTAGCGGAGGTTAAGGCAGTTCTGGATCGTGGTACGTTGAAAGACACGCCAAAGCAGAGGCTTGTGACATAACTCGTGCCGGTCGGCATCGATGCTATGTAAACTCCTATCTTGTGCTATCCTGCAGAATGTCTCCCAGCGACTGCGATGTTTTCGAGGCTCACAGATCAAGAAGGCACGAACCAACACAGACTAGCGGGAAGCAGAACACATCATGCGTCACACGTGAGCAGTGGGTAGGAGCCCCCTGCAGGTAGTGATCAAGACTTGTTTGTGTCCTGTGTGCGGTTCAACACTGTCACAGTGCACCTCAGACCTCGCTGCACCGTGCTGTCTGCTGCCCGGGATTTTGCTGCGTCGCAAACTGATCCGCTTCTTTAGAATCGTGCCCCCTGTTCGGTTCTAAGTGACGTCAACAAATGTGTTCCTTTCATTCTTTTACGTATTCATCTTCTCAGGATTTAACGCAGCAGGGATAGAGAAAGATGCCGGTACGATCCAGTCAGCTTCTGCTTCGTAACCAGTATCACACTTGCCAGACCCCGCGGGTGCACAACTAATAGATGTCGTGGTAGGTGTTGTATTCACGTTTCTCCCACGCAGCCATGACGTGCTCAGCACCTGCGTATGAACCCTTTCAGTCGTTTTCCACATCCTCGCGCTGGGACTATTTTGTCCTAGATACACGGGACGGCTGGCAGTATTCGAGCAGATCAGTTGAGCAGGGACAGCACCGGACATATCTTTTGCAACGATCTCATAATCAGACACGAGCTGCCAGATCTTGTTCCGATATCCACCCTACTCCGCGCTAAATTCAGCCCGTCGTCGAGAGAAAGGCCCCTAAGGGCTGTTGCACGGTCTAGAACACGCTCTCAGTATGGCGAAAGGAGGACTTCTTTGCCTTTAGAACGCGATGCTGGCTGACTTGTGACTCCGAACGCCACTCTTCGGGGGCCGACGTGAAATCGACCTACACAGGCATCGCTTGCTCAGCCCGAAGAACATTTGTAGAACAGGCGCTTACTACAGCATGTTGGTCAAGTCATGCGAACCTTGATCAGGTGAAGAATCGAGGAAGGAAGCCCCCATCTGCACCAGGGCGAAACAAGGGAGCGCGCATCAGAGTTCTGATCCCCAAGATCCTGTGAAAGCATGGGTCTCGCTGGACACCCACGAACTTTGAATACAACATGGAATCATCGATTTCAGGGCTGCGGGGGGGAGTCTCGCCCTCGCTGCCCATATTTCATTTTCATGGTGTTGTTCACAATGGCGACCTGCATCCACCTGTCAGAAGTTCGGAACCCAGGCAGCGACTCATGGCACCACGTGTGCAGGACGTATGGAAAGGTCGGGGCGACGCCTGGCTGTCGAGTACTCCCACTCTGCGAGTATGATTGATTGGTCTATCGACAGGCGGAGTCTCGTCTTGGATCAGCTCCCAGCGTCGATGCCGACGGATCAACGCAAAACATGCGTGGTGCGTGGTGCAGGAGTCCACAAGCACCCGGTGATCCCTCGGCCGATCTGGGTCTCGACGCGCCCCTGCCACATGACACAAGATCAGCTTTCGCGATTCTTCTACGTGTGGAGCACGCCATGCTACGGGGGCAGGCACCATCAAAAATGAAGTCCCAGCAATAGTTCGGTTTGTGTGCGCAGCCTGCCGAGTTTCGGGCTTGGATGTTTAGGTTGAGAGCAATGGCTGGCAACAGACGTCAGCGCACAGGGGCGCTAGTTTTCTTGTGGGGGATGGATTACAGTCCCAATTGTTGATGCAGTCTTTCCACTCGCTCTCAGGGACGCAGAATGCTCCATTTCCGAAGAAGCGCTTGTCCTCATAGTGGAACCACACCGATCCGTCCGGGCATAGGCAGCCGTCGCAATCGTCGCGCCACAAAAAAGTTCTTTCCTGCAGCACCAGTCGGTATCAGTGCTAGCCAGTTCAGACTTCTGAGTGTGCCAATAATGCGTACAGGCACAATTCAATGAACTCCGCAGCACGCGATTCAAGCAGCTTTTTGCTGCGTGTGTGTAGGAGGTATTCAATTGTTGCCGATGGCAGCTTACCGACGTGCCGCGCGAGCAGACCTTCAGCGAGGCTTGACCCCAAAGCACCTACAAACCTCGTTTCAATCAATAGGTTTGCCGGAGAAAAGCTGGCATGATGCGTTTTTTCGAAGTGGGGTACCAGGTCAACAGCAAAGGGGACAGCGCTCGGACCGCATGGGAACGTGTAACGTCAGGGCTGCCGTCAATCATCAGAGGTGGTTTCGTCGGCGAAAACATGTCGTCAGCGGGGCCTTTCCATTTGCCATTTTGCCACTTGGCGGCTGGTCGTGCATGGCAGATATGTTTAGAACCGCCGGTGAGGAGGAAGGCAAAGCCCAAGGTGGCGACGGCAGCGGCCACCAACCACATTGTCTGCTTATCCAGCATCGGTGCAGCTGCGCAGTGCGATCGCTGGTACTGCCGTGTGTGAGGTGCTTTCTGTAGTTTCCCGTCGACTGAAGAGAGCCGATCACACACCCTGCGAAGCGACTTGGCTCGCTCCACAGCGCTTCTCACATGGTGGACCTCGGAGCGGAGCTCTTCGAACTTTGCCTCGCTCGAGTATCGCTTCTGCGCTAGCTGCTCCTCCGCCGCACGCACTTCAAGAAGTTCCCGTTCCAATGCGGTCTTGCGGACGTGTGAGTCCTCTGCCACCCCAAGCCAGCCCCCCGACATGTCAACCCCTCTCCTTGTTGTGACGGCCCACGGAAAATCGGGAAACTCCGCACAGTCGAACATGAATCACATTCGGGATTTTTCAGATCCCCCAGCGCCAGGGGATCCATCGCACGGCGGAGAGCCGCCGAAGGTGGCGCCCACCTCTTTTGTGACCGCCGGTTGCTCCACAGCACGAGATCACATACGCACGGGTCAACGAGGGCTTGTGTGACTTTTCAGTAGTGCCACGGGCCTGCGAGCCCGTGGCTCCTGCCAGCCATGGAGTCCTCGATGCGGCCTAGAGAACACGCACGCGAGCTCCCCTCATCTTCGCGGGACTCCAACAAGTCAAGCGACCCTGTTAGCATTGAAAAACCCGCATCGCTTGCGTCCTCGCGTGTGCGGGCGCTTCCATATACCAAAAATGCCTCAAGTTTCAAGGAGAAAGTCGGCCGGGCATTGGAGCAAGGGTCAAACCCCCTTTCGTCTGTGCTCTGCCTCTTCTTTACATCGCTGGATAACCACGTGCCCAAGCTGACACCGATGCATTCAGGTTGCTTGAAGACGGCACTATCGCAGAATGGGTTCAGCGACACAGGAGAAAAGTGTTTACGGCGTCATGTGTGCTGTTTCTTTTCGCCTCGGGCAGCTCTGCTTTGCTGTGGCGCCGTGTTATGCAGCGTGCACAACTGCCTGCCGCATCGCCACTATGCGCCAATAGACCAGCTATGTGCCAAATGGGCATCCTCGTCCGTTCGATGCTCTATGATTACCGCCGTACACGTGACATTCAGTTTAATCCTTCCGGTCTTGTCTTGCTCCAAAGCTCCTGTGCACCACTTTGCGGAGCTTAGTGTGCAGCGTCTAGTCTCATCGTACTTCCAAGATGCGATCTTTCTTGCGAGATCCTGCACAATTTTTACGGATGATTGGCGTACCTTTGAGATCGATCGATTTTCGCAGGCTCGCACAACCAATTCGAGTTCGATTCAGCGAAGCTAGATCAGTGTTTGGCATCACCCCGCCAGCACCCCGTTGACGCGTTTTGGCTTTGGGCTGCTGTGGTTACGTTGCTCGAGGATTTGCGGTCATGCGACCACCGCCTGCTGTTCGCATCGGTCTTTCCTCGTCTCAAGTGCTCCAGAATATCTGCCAACGCTGTTAATCCGGATTGTGCACCATGGCGCAGGTGCCAGTCCGCCTGCACATCCAGGCTACGCGCTTCCCCAGCTGGTCGCGCTCATACCCAAGCAGTTTTTGCAACGCACTTGGCTCGTGCAGCAAGCAGTACTGACATCGCGCAGCAAGCGTTTCTAGTCCGGATTTGCGGCTGCTTTGCTGCAGAGTCGGCAGGATGAAAAGGGATTCGATGCAGGTGGGATGTTGGCTTGGAAGAGCAGCAGCAGACACTTGCAGGCTGCGAAACTCCATGCGAAGTATTGCCCTAAAGCCCTGCACTTGACAGCCGCGGCATCCCCACCTATGCCCCACCACATGCTTCCATTTGATTCTTTGCCCATCGACATTCCAGTGTTCAGGACAGTGTGCAACGTTTTTTTAGCGTTGCTGGCTTTGTTGTCTGCGATTTCCGGCCGCGGCTTCGGGTCTAAGGCTGCCAGGTGGCTTGTCTGTTTGCGCAGCGGACTGAGAATCAAAGTGCGGCTAATGTTCTTGTTGTCTTCGGAACTCCGCCTGATTCGAATAGGTTCGAAATTCCTTGTTCAACCTAGCTGCTGCGGGCATACGAAAGTGGAGATCCTTTGTACTTCTTTCTGGGATAATTCGAATTCGGCTAGGCACAGGGCATGGTGGCAGAAGGTGGCGCTCATTGCGCCTGATCCCGCGACTTTGTCACTCTCCTCGCTCCGGGTCACCGACATCCTGGTTTTCCCCTCAGCCACTCGAGCAACTGAAAAATTCGATGAATTCAGCCTAACAAAAGAATCGCGTTATTCCCAGATAAGCTTCCACCACTACTCCGATGTTGTAATCAGTCATCTGTCAAGGTGATGCCCATTTCTTTGAGGATTCGTTTAATGATATACTGTTGTTCATGTGGATGTAATCCTGGTGTTGACTCATCCGCAGCGTCCGGCATCGTAGTCTTGGCTGCTCGTCGACTGCGATGCAATGCATTGTTGAACGATTTCAGTCGTCGGACGCAAGCCATGGGGCACCGGCGAGGACGCGTAAGGCGAAGGTCTTGCGCCCTCGGAAACAATATTCAAAATCAAGCTTAGGCACAAAAAGTCGATTCAAGTTAAACATGGAAATGATTGTGCGATGCAGGTTGCTCTGTTTGCATCTACAAGATGTCAGCGTGTCGAGGGATTCATGTCCATGCTTGTTGAACGCTTGAGACTCTCAAACTTGGGGATCGACTCCTTTGGTGCGCTCCTCCACATTACACAGTGCATTTATCCTCGGATATCATGGAAGGACAACTCATGCATGAAAGAATGTGTCTCGTTCAATAGGCGATTGCTATCACAACGCGAACGAGACGTCACACCCCTTCTTTGTGAAAGATAATCCAATAGCATCGAAGGAACGTTCCAACCATACATTACTGGTTTCACGATTGAAATGTTCCGATTGATCGTCGAATTTGCGTGAACATTGCACTCAAGATTTTATTGCACTGCAGGAGATGATTTCATCAACGTATCCCTTTCTTCTTGTCGTCGAGCACACCATGCTAGAGGATTTTCTATCTGCCGACTTTTACCAGGGACTCAAGGTTGGCTCAACGAAGAAGCTTTCTTGTTTTATGTCTCTTTCCGTGCGCTGAAGAAATCTGCTGAATCTGTGGAAATGTTCTTTCAGGCGGCACAAATCATGGTTTACGTCGGCGCACCAAACGCAGCTCGACTTTTTCCGATTCAAAATGCTTTTATCGACGCATCAAAGTTCAAATTTACCACCATGCGAACTAATCTGCAGTATACTGAAGTCGTAATGAAAGTCAACTCGAAGGGGAATTGACATGGAACGTTGCTTCAGATTCAAGGATATCGAGGACTTGGTACAATTCATGGAGACATTGTCGCACAACAAGGTCCAATGTCCAAGCAGGATAACAATCCGAAAATCGCCACGTGGTTTGAAGCTAGTGATCTCTGTTTCACAACCCCCTGCAGACACTAGCTGAGCAATACCGTTCGTGGAGAGAGAGATCGTCAGGTTCTCTTCCCTTTCTCATAGGATCATTTGTGGACGACTGGAGCTTTGCAAGAAAAAGTTCGACTTGCGATCAGTGATGGGAAGGGAAGAGACTTCGGTTTTCGCATTGGACTGCTTGCTGTTGTGTACTGAAGAGGAATGGGTGACATGACAGTCGACGCAGATCGGACTGTGGATGGATTGGTCAAACGAGACTTTGGAAAGAGACAGCAGGAAGACTCTTGGGAATGCCGTACGTGCAAGACTTTTCTTGCGCGATACTGTAAATCATGAGAAGTAGATACGTAGGGAATTAAAGTTATTTACAAGATTCATCATGAATCATTCATGCATGGAAATTCCAGATGGCGCCCTTTCTGACATGGTGTTGAAATCAGTCACAGCTGGTAGGGTCACGGAATTCAAATCCACACTTCGTCATCCTCTCCCTCCTGTAGAAACGATGGGTGCACTGTTTTTAGATACAACCGACACAAGACCAAAGGAAAAAAAGTAGAGACTTGCGCGGACCTTGCCCAGCATCATCTGCGCGACCTGAGCAAGTCCGCCTTTCTTGCCGGTCTCATCCAAGTCAGCGAGCGCGTGCAAAGGCTGATCGTTGCAGACGTCAATGCCTCGGGGCGTTCTTGCAGCCATACGCTGGATTATTTCGACCTGCGAGGGCAATGCAGGAAAGTGTTCTCAACGTGCTACAGATTCTTGGCTGTGAATTCAATAATATCTGTCACACAGGGCAGACAAGAATTCCCGCACAGAATGCCAGTAAAGCTGAAAACAGGATCGCGTAGAGAGGGGGGGATGGCTTACCAGACGGTCTCGCTCGGCGGAGGAGTCGAGAGAGACACGAATCTGGCGGAGCTCCGCGCGGACGAGAAATTCTCGCTCGCCCACCGCTCCGACCTCAGTCGAACAATCGAGGTCGACGCTGAACTCAAGCGGCACTCGGTCGAGTGAGGGCTGGTCGCGGGACCCGGCCACGCCTACCACCCCCAGGAGGAAGCCGCCGCCGCCGCGCCCCGAGGCACACTTGATCGGCTCAAGCACCAGTACCTTGCTCTGCCAGATGTTACCCTCGAGAACTTCAACCAAGGCTGACACCCAATCGACCACCGCTGCTTCCATACTTGTTGGATCCTTTTTGCTCTTCTCAAATGGCAAGCCTCCGCGACCAATCTTTACCCCCCCCCGGCTTGTCTCCGCGCCTTGAGAGACAGCGGTCTTTCTGTTCTCGGGCACATCCGTTTGTCCAAGGGCCCCTATCTCCTCGCCGAATTCACATTCTCCGCTCGGCTCTTCGCCCGGCGCTTCGCTGCAATCATTCCCCATGCCTGTTCTTGATCTTGCGGGACACGCGAGGTTTGCTTCCTCGTTCGTCAGCCATGGGTCCTCTTCAGTCAGCAAGCTTGTCGGCGAGGCCTCCTTGATCTCCTCCATGCCCAGCGCGCTGGCGAAAGGTACCGAAGTTGCCAGCCCCCGCTGCCCCCGGCGCGTCTGCTTCCATTCCCCGGCTACCTGGCTGAGACGCGCCTGCCTGCGCAATGTTTCCCGCTGCCGCAGATCGAGAGTCGTTTATGCAGCGCCGCGAGCAGCGGATAGCTAGCTGAGCAGCTGGGCAGCGACTGCGGGTCCGCTAGGCAAATAGATCCCGTGCGGGACTAATGGGGCCTCCCCTAGAAGGGTAGAGGGATTCAGGTGGCCCCAAAGCGTAGTGGTTGAAGTAATTCGTTACCTGCTGCGCAAGTCGCTCGCGGAGGAACGCCTCAGCTCCAGCGGGCGCGCCGGGCGAGGGAGGATGTGCGGGCGCGTCCCCAGGGAGAGTGTTCTCCCGCGCCAAAATTCCTTGCAGGACTTCGACCGCGCGAGCCTCTGCAGCCCCACGGGAATCGCCCGTCGCCTCGAGCGCAGACCAAGAATGTACTGCAGCGTTCTGTCTGGCAAGGGCGAGGTGATAGTGCAGTGCAAGAATCTGCAATGTGAATCCAGGGTGCCGAACCGCGTAACGTGTGAAGCCCCGTGCCTGAATCAATTCAACTGCCTCCTGTGCCTGCGCGCGGAGGTTACCCCTCCGATCAGCTGCATGCACCGCTCATGATGTTCTGCACACAGAAGGCTGCTCGGCGTTCCTATCAAATTAGAGGGTAGGGTGGGTGTTCAGAGAACGATCATACCGTCATGGCGTGGTAAATCATGAGATAGGCGGCTGCGACGGTCACAGAGCGGTTTGTTCCCATCCGGCAGTGCACCAGCACCGCTTCGCCCGCACGCACACCCGCATCTATGAATCCGAGAACACGAGCAAGGCGCGCGCGGTTGGCGCGCGCGCGCGACTCGTCGCCAGTGTCTCCGATGATGTAGCCGAGAATGGGTTCAGCGAGGGAGTCGACAACGGCGAATTGCATGGTCTGCATACCGGAGGGATAGTCGCCTGCCGCACCCTCTGGCAAACAACGCACCGCCCG
>Ga0209335_10006044_pt1 | contig 10923 bp, 12 predicted proteins | sample COG_09_FD_184753 | JGI IMG/M metagenome (GOLD analysis project Ga0209335, IMG submission 184753) | Pelagic Microbial community sample from North Sea - COGITO 998_met_09 (SPAdes) (version 2) | ecosystem: Environmental > Aquatic > Marine > Neritic zone/Coastal water | place: Helgoland, sampling...
TAACATTAACAGGTGGTGGAGCATTATTAAAAAATATTGATAAAAGATTTGCTAAAGAAACTGGATTGCCAGTTCATATAGCTGAAGACCCGCTATCGTGTGTTGCAATTGGTACTGGAAAAGCTTTAGATCAAGAACAAACATTTTCTACTATGCTTACTGAGTATTAAGACTAATGGCCTCAAGCAGAGATGATTTTGTCATTGCATTTAGATCTGCATTTTTAAAAAAAGAAAATAAACAAAAATTTTCATTATTTACGTTATTATTTATTTCAATCTTAATAATTATTTTATCTAGTTTAAATTTTAAGATTATAAAAGATTTAAAAAGTATAATTAGCGAAGCTGTATACAGAACTTCGTTTATAGTATCAGTCCCAGAAAATTTTTTAATAAACTCATATTTAAAAGTTGCTGAATATTCTAATTTTTATGAAGATTATAAAAAAAATAAAGAAGAGTTAAAAAACTTTCAATCAAAAGAAATTCTAAATGAAATTATCATTAGCGAAAATGATGAATTAAAAAAATTAATTGAAGATTTTACTTTTACAAGAAATAAAATTTTAGCAAAAGTTATTGTAGATCATGATAGCCCTTTTTCAAAAACATTAATAATTAACAAAGGTAGTAAAGATGGATTGAAAATTGGAACTAATATCTATGATGAAAATTATTTAATTGGAAGAGTTATTGAGACAAATTTTAAAACCTCAAGAGTATTATTGTTGTCAGATCTCAATTCAAATGTTCCAATATCAATTTCGCCTGGGGACGTCCAAGCCATTGTGGTGGGTGATGGGACAGACTCTGGTAAAATAAAATATATTAAAGATAATCTAATTGAAGATATTCAAGATCAAAGTATTGCTTATACATCAGGAACAGGTGGTGTTTTTAGAAGTGGTGCTCCTGTTGGAAGGGTATCTATAAATCAAGATGAATTTTCGATAAATTTTTACAGCAATTTTAGTCAACTTAAATATGTTTTAGTTGAAATTGAAAATTCTAATTCTTTATCTACAACAGACAATGATCAAAGAGAGATCGTTTTAGATGATACAGAGTCTGTTAAAATTAAATTATTAAATGATCAGATTGATATTTTAAATGACTCAAATAAAAAATTTTTTGAAGAAAATACTGAATTGGCCTCACAAAATAAAAACTTATTAATACAAAATAACAAATTAGAAAATAGAATTAAAAAACAGACTACAGAAATTAATCAGAATAAATTAGATCAGGAGGAATTTGAATTTCTGAAATTAAATTTATTATACAGTGCAAAATGTCAAAAAAGTGTTTTTAAGAAAGGTTATGAAGTGGGTACGCCAGAATATAAAAACTGCATTCTAAAAAAAGGAAGAGAATAAATGGTTATTTTTAGAAAAAATAAATTTGTATACAAACTTTATGCATGGTTACCAATTTTATTTCTTTTATTTTCAGTTTTAAATGAATTTGATCTAAATTATTTAACAATTGAATATTTTTCATTTAACTTTCCTTTTATATTAATTTTTTATTTTACACTTAAAGAATATAATAGATTTGATTATCTATTGGTCTTTATAGCTGGCCTTGTGAACGATACTGTAATTGGGACACCTTTAGGATTGAGCTCATTTTCATATATTTTTGTTTGTATATTTTCAGTTTATTTAAGAAATATAACTATAAGGCCCAACTTAATTAAGGATTGGTTTTATTTTCTATTTGTAATCACATCAATCAACTCAATGAATTACTTGATTTTATTTTTTTTCTTTTCTTATGATTTGAATATAATGTTTTATGTGATTAATAATTTATTCACGTTTTTGTTATATATACCAATGACATTAATTTTTAATAACTATTTAAAAACAATAAATGATTAACCAAAGCGACAACGTTTTAAAATTAAATTCTATTAATAGAAGAATGTTTATTTTGGCTGCAGCCAAAGTTATTTTATTGGGTGGGATAGTTTCAAGGTTGTTTTTTTTGCAGGTAAAAGAAAATAAAAAATATCTTACTCTTTCAGATAAAAATAGAATTAGAGAGTGGAAATTACCACCAGTGAGAGGACATTTTGAAGACTATTTTGGTAATACTATTGCAGGAAATTTTGAAGCATACGAACTTCATTTAATCCCAGAGGAAATAGAAAATTTCAAATATACTATTAACAGAGTTAGAAACATTCTTCAGTTATCTGAGAATCAATTCCAAAAAATTTTAAAAAAGAAGGATCAGATTAAACCTTGGGAAAATTTAATAGTCTCTAACAATTTAACTTGGGAAAATTTTTCAAAGATTAACAATAATTTATACGACTTAAATGGTGTAAAACCTGTAATATCAGTTTCTAGAAATTATCCATTTAAAGAAAATTATACCCATGTATTAGGATATGTAAGTCAAGCTAACGAACAAGATATTATTTCAAATGAAATTATAAAAGAAAAGTTTGTACAAGGTCTTAAAGTAGGAAAAATTGGTTTAGAAAAAACATTTGAGAATGATCTAATTGGAACCAATTCTATAGAAAGATATGAAGTCAATGCCTATGGAAGAAGAATAAGCCAGTTAGAATTTCAAAAAGGCGACAAAGGTAAAACAATAAAATTAACTATAGACACTGAAATACAAAAACTAGCTAATGAATTGTTAGCAGAAAAGGCGGGCTCTATATGCGTTATGGATATTTTTACAGGACACGTGATTGCCATGCATTCATCACCATCTTTTGATCCTAATAAATTTGTATTCGGTATAAATACAGATGATTGGCAGTTGATTAGAAATGATCCAATGAAACCACTTGTTAACAAATCGTTGTCAGGAAATTATTCACCAGGCTCAACTATTAAACCAATTGTAGCTTTGTCCGCACTAGAAAATAAAATTATTAACGCAAATTTTAGAGTGAATTGTAAGGGACACAAGGAACCACTTGAGCTGTATGGACAAACATATCACTGCTGGAAAAAAGAAGGTCACGGAATAGTAGACATGAGAGAGGCAATGAAACAATCTTGCGATACATATTTTTATGAAGTAGCAAGAAGACTTGGTGTAGATAAGTTAAGTGAAACTGCTAAAAAATTTGGTTTAGGAAAAAAAGTTTTTGAAGATTTATTTGAAATTGAAAAATCTGGTTTGGTCCCTAGTACATCATGGAAAAAAAATGTTCTTGGTATAAATTGGGTACTTGGTGAAACTATTATAACGGGTATTGGACAAGGTTATATTCAGACAACACCTATTCAACTTTGTTTAATGACGGCACAAATTGCAAATGGTGGACATAAGATAATTCCAAAATTAATTGTAGACAGCAAAACTGATGATGAAGATAAATTTTCACCTATTGTGGAAGACGCAAAAAACATGAAATTAGTTCAAGACGCCATGTTTAGTTCAACTAATGAAGTTCGAGGAACCTCATATAAATCAAGAATAGATGATCCTAAATATCAATTTGCAGGTAAAACAGGAACAGCTCAAGTCAAAAGAATTACAAAACAAGATCGTGAATTAGATCTTGATACTTCTGAAATACCTTATGAGGAAAGAGATCATGCTTTATATATAGCATTTGGACCTTATAAAAATCCAAGGTATGCAGTCAGCATTGTTATAGAGCATGGTGGTTCAGGAGGAGCTGTTGCTGCACCACTCGCAAAACAATTATTTAAAAAAATAATTGATCGTCATGAAATTAGAAAAAATTTTGAAAGTAATAAATATCTTAATATATAAATGTACTTACATAATAGACTAGAAAGTAAATCTAATTTTTTTCAAAAGATAAAAGATATTGATTTTATTTTATTAGCAGGAATTTTACTTCTTGGAATCATTAGTATTTCAACAATGTACTCAACTGACGGTGGTCAAGTTTTGTTTCATACAAAAAGTCATTTTGTAAAATTTGTATTATTTACAGGACTAATGTTGCTAATCTCTTTTTTAAACATAAGATTTTGGTTCTCTATTAGTTATATTGCATATTTCATTATAATTCTGATGTTAATCTGGACAGTTAATTTTGGTATTACAGCGTCAGGATCTCAAAGATGGATAAATCTTTACTTTATTAATCTCCAACCCTCTGAATTAATGAAAATTTTTATCATCTTATGTCTAGCAAAATATTTCCACAGAAAAAGATTAGAAAATGTTAATTCGTTTTATTCTATTATTTTTTCAATGATCATTATTTTGTTGCCAATGAGCTTAGTGATTATTCAGCCTGATTTAGGTACTTCAATTTTAATCTCGGTTAGTGGAATTTTAGTTTTATGGTTTTCTGGTTTAAATCATAAATATTTTTTTTATTCATTTCTGATATCTATTTTGTCTCTTCCATTCATTATATCATTTTTGAAACCTTACCAAAAACTGAGAGTATTGACATTTTTAAACCCTGATAGAGACCCACTTGGTGCTGGATACCAAATTATTCAATCAAAAATTGCAGTCGGATCAGGGGGATTATTTGGAAAAGGTTTTTTACAAGGTACACAAAGTTATTTAGAATTTTTACCAGAAAAACATACCGATTTTATATTTACTTTATTTTCTGAAGAATTTGGATTTTTAGGGTCAGTTATACTTTTATTACTATATGCAATTATAATTTATCGAGTTATTAAAATAGGCTCTATATCTAGAAGTTATTTTGCAAAATTATTTTGTTATAGCTTTGGAGGGTCTTTATTTGTTTTTATAACAATTAACATGAGCATGGTTTTAGGCTTACTTCCAATTGTTGGCTCTCCTTTGCCCATAATGTCTTATGGAGGATCATCTATGCTAGCAACGATGATTGGTTTTGGGATAGTAATGAGTGCTAAAATTCATAGTAAGCAGGCAATAGCATAAGTATAATTTGTCGCTTAAAAAATAATTCTAAAAAGAAGTATACTTTTTAGATGAACAACAGCATTAAAATTGGAATAGTAGGTGCGGGAATACAAGGAGTTTCAAACGCTCTTTTTTTACAAAAAAAAGGGTTTGATGTAAGTTTGTTTGATAGAGATGAGCCCGGAAGTCCAGCGGCTTCATATGGAAATGCAGGTCATTTTTCTCCTTATGCTTCACTTTCTTTAAACAGAACTGATGTATTGGCAGATGTGCCAGCTATGCTTTTAAGTTCTACTGGTCCTTTGGCGCTTAAGTGGAACTATGTTCCAAAAATGATTCCATGGTTTATTAAATTTATCTTAAATACATCTAAAAGAAAAATGATGCACACAGCAAAATATATGCATCAAATTTTAGACCTTGCATTACCAGCCTATGATGAACTATTTGATGAAATTGATCTAGAAGGGTTGGTTGAAAATAAAGGAATTTTATATATCTGGAATGACAAAGATTTAAAAAGTAGAGAACTTGAAATTAAAGTAAGAGATGAGCTAGGTGTTAAACAGCAATTAGTTAATAAACATGAAATACATGATTTAGAACCAAATATAAAACCATTTTATCATGCTGGTGTTTATTATCCTTATGCAAGACACGCAAGAAATCCAAAAAAAATCCTTTTAAAATTATTTGAACTTTTTTTGAAAAAAGGTGGCAAATTTGAAAAATCAAATATTCAAGAGATAAAATTTGAAAATGAAAAACCTATTTTTAAAACTGAAAAAAATGAATTTAAATTTGATAAAATTGTTATTGCGTGTGGAGCATTTTCTAAAAAACTCACAGATAATCTAGGAGAAAAAATTCCTTTGGATACTGAAAGGGGCTATCATGTTCATTTTAAAGATTGTGATCATTTATTGTCTAGACCTGTAATTTTTTCTAATAGAGGATTTGGTATTACGCCTATGGAGCAGGGCTTAAGAGTAGTTGGAACAGTTGAGTTTGGAGGTTTGGAAAACCCTTTATCAAAATCAAGAATAAAAAACTTAATTAATAATGCAAAATATATGCTAGGTGATTTACCAGAACATGAAGATGAGTGGTTAGGATTTAGGCCTACATTACCAGATTTTTTACCTGTTATGGGTCCTTCAAAAAATTATAAAAATGTATTTTATTGTTTTGGTCATCATCATTTAGGCTGGACTCTTGGTCCAATATCAGGAAAAATAGTCTCAGGAATGGTCGCTGAAGAAAACACTAACTTAGATTTAAATCCTTACAGCTCACATAGATTTGCTTAAGTGGGTAAATCAACAAATTTTTTTGCTTATCTATATCTGTCATTAACAGTTATTTTCTGGGCAGGAAATTTCATTGTAGGAAAATTTGCAAGTTTTTATGAAGTTCCTCCGTTTTCATTAAATTTTTATAGGTGGTTTTTTGCGTGGTTGATACTTGCTCCTTTTACATTACCAGAATTGTTTAAAAAAAAAGATTATATTTTAAAGAATTATAAACTTTTTATCATTCTTGGAATAACCAGTATTACGGTATTTAATTCTATTGTTTACTATTCATTAAATTTTACCCAAGTAATTAGTGGTGTGCTGATGATTTCAACAATACCTGTAATGATCATGTTTTTTTCTTCAATTTTAAAAACTGAAAAGACAAATATTTTTCAACTAATTGGAGTTTTGTGTTCTTTTACCGGAGTAGTTTTAATTATTACCAAAGCAAATTTTGAAATCTTATTAAACTTAGATTTTAATAAAGGTGATTTAACAATGGTGGTCGCTATGTTTTCATGGGCAATTTATTCAGCATTACTTAAAAAGCAAACTTATGAGATTTCTCAATTAGGATTGTTAGAGATTATCATTACTTTTGGACTATTATTTTTAATACCAATATATTTTATTGAATATCAAATGGGTTTTAGGATTATTTTAGAAAAACCTTTTTTCCTAATTCTTGGTTATGTAGTTTTGTTTCCTGGACTTGCATCATTTATACTATGGATAAAGGGTATTTCTATGATAGGTGCAAATAGATCGGGTGTTTTTCTTCATTTAATGCCAATTCTTAGTGCAATAATGGCAATAATTATTTTTAATGAAAAATTTATGTTTTATCATATTTTAGGAGCAGTATTTATTTTAACAGGAATAATTCTCTCAAATCAAAAGAGGTCAAATGCTTAAAGTTGCTATTCTAGACGATTATCAAAATGTTTCTCAAGAGTTTGTCGATTTAGAAAAATTATCTGGAAAGTATGAATTTAAAATATTTAGTGAACCATTTGCTGATGAAGCTGATGCGCTAGATCAACTTTCTGAATTTGAAGCACTATTGATTATGAGAGAAAGAACTCCAATGACTAAAAATTTAATAGACAATTTAACTAAACTTAAATTTATTATTACAAGTGGCTCAAGAAATAAGGCAATTGATTTAGACGCAGCTAAAAAAAGAAAAATAATTGTTTGTGGTACTGAAATAAATTTTTATCCAACTTCAGAATTAACCTGGGCATTAATGCTTGGTTTAGCTAAAAATTTTAAAGAAGAAATAGATAATATGTATCAAGGGTATTGGCAAACAACAGTTGGTATAGAGCTTAGAGGAAAAATTTTAGGGCTTATTGGATTAGGTCGTGTTGGTTCTGAGGTTGCAAAAATTGGCAAAGCATTTGGAATGCAGGTGATGGCATGGAGTGAAAATTTAAACCTAGATAAATGTAAAGAGTTAGATGTTTTACCATGTAGCAAAGAAGATTTAATTAAAACTTCAGATTTTTTATCAATTCATGTACAAGGCGGTGAAAGATACAAGGATTGCATCACTCTTAAAGAGATGGATAGCATGAAAAAAACTGCTTTTATAATCAATACTTCACGTGGACCTATTATAAACGAGGATGATTTAATTATTGCATTATCAACTAATGTAATTGCTGGTGCTGGGATTGATGTTTATGAAAAAGAACCTTTACCAGAAAATAACAAATTAAGATTTTTACCTAATGCATTACTAACTCCACATATTGGATATGTAACAGCAGAAAATTACAGTATTTTTTATACTCAAATGATTGAAGATCTTGAAGCATGTGTTAGCGGTAAGCCCATTCGTGTAATTGAGTAAATGGAATTACCAGTAATTAATCATGAAGATTATTTTGCAAAAATTGGTGATGATCATAAATTTCCCATAAATAAATTTGGAGAGTTAGCGAATTATCTCTTAGAAAAAAAAATAATTAATCAATTTCATAAGCCTTACCCATGCTCTGTAAAAACACTTAAAGGAGCTCATTCACAGACTTATATTAGCAATATAATCAATAAATCATTGGATCAAAATGGAGTTAAAAAAATTGGCTTTCCATTAGTTGATAGTGTCGTCAAAAGATCTTTAGTTGCAACTGGAGGCACAGTTTTAGCGTCAAAGTTAGCACTAGAGTATCGAATAGCCTGTAATACTGCTGGGGGTAGTCATCATGCAAATTTTGATGAAGGAGCAGGATACTGTGTATTTAATGATGTTGCAGTTGCTGCAAATTATTTATTAAACAAAGGTTTAGTAAAGAAAATTTTAATAGTTGATTTAGATGTTCATCAAGGCAATGGGAATTCTGATATTTTTGAAAATAACAAAAATGTGTTTACTTTTAGCATGCATTCAAAATCCAATTATCCAGCCAAAAAATCAAAAAGCGATTTAGATATTGAATTGGAAGATAATACAGAGGATCAAAAATATATTGAAACTCTCAAAGATAGTATCCAATTGTTAAATAAGCAAAAATTCGATTTTGTTTTTTATATTGCTGGAGTTGATGTTCATTTTAATGATCGTTTAGGTAAACTAAAGTTATCCGATGATGGAATTAAAAAAAGAGAAGAAATAGTAATTGGAAATTTTTTTTCAAAAAAAATTCCTATCTGTGGTGTTTTAGGAGGTGGGTATAATAAAAATTTTGATAAACTTGTAGAATTACACTCTATTTTACATGAAACATGTGCTAAATATATTTAATCATCTATGAATAAAAAAAATCCAAATTTAACAGCTGAACAAAAATTAGTAATGTTTGAGGATGGTACCGAAGCCCCAGGATCTAGTGAATTAAATAATGAAAAAAGAGTAGGAAGTTATCATTGTGCAAATTGTGGAGTAAAACTTTTTGATTCTGATGCTAAGTATGAAAGTGGATCAGGCTGGCCATCTTTTTATCAATCTTTACCAGATGTTTTTGATACAAAAACAGATCATCTATTAGGTTATGGAAGAACTGAATACCATTGTAAAAATTGCAACGCACATCATGGCCATATTTTTGATGATGGACCAAAGCCCACTGGAAAAAGATTTTGTAACAATGGTGTGTGTTTAGTTTTTAAACCAAAAGAATAGTTATTTTAATAGTTCTTGAAGCTTATTTTCTTTCTCTAGTGCGCGAATATCATCATAACCACCAATATGCTGTTCATCAAAAAATATTTGCGGCACAGTTCTTCTACCATTAGCTTTTTTGATCATTTCATCCATTGCACCATCAGTTGTTGCAATATTTATCTCTTTATATTCTGCATTATTTCTAGTTAATAATCTTTTTGCTGCATCACAAAAATTACAAAGTGGACCTGTATAAATTGTTATTGATTTCATAGTTTATAGATAATCGCTTTTTTTAATTTTACTAGCTATTTCTTTTCTTGAATATTCAAATTTTTTTTTGTGTTTAATACTTTTTTCATGAACTCTTTTTCTCCATAATCTGAAAGACGATGGTTTTAGAGTTTTTCTCATAATCTTAATTACATCAGATTCTGATTTTCCAGTTTTTTGTTTAATTTCTTCAAAGGTAATTCTATCAGCCCATGCTGCCCATATGATCCAATCTGGATCATCAATTTTAGGCTCGGGATTTTTTACTTTTGTGACTGGGCTGTAGCCTTTTTTTTTCATAAATCTATTATATTTGAAAAAAATTGATAATGCATTCTAATCAAAATTTGCTATATTTAGAAAGATAGTCCTTCTTAGCCATCTTTAGCTCCCGGTTTTAAGGACTATCCAAATAATGCTCCCATTAGATTTTATACTCTATCTTCAAATTATAATTTTTTTATTCATTACCCCTGGAACACCAAGAGTAGTTATAATTTCTTATTCAATGAATTATGGGGTTGGAAAATGTATCTGGTCAGCTTTTGGCGATGTAACTGCAAATTTTATTCAAGCAGTGTTGGTAGTATTTTTAATAGGTTCATTTTTTTCTGAAAACTCAATCATACTGAATATATTTAAATGGATAGGAGTTATTTATATTTTATATCTTGCTTATGATATTTTTAAGTCACGTCCAAAAAATTTAACTGAAAAAAATAACGTTAAAAAAAGCAATTTATCGTTTTTTAAAGATGGTTTTTTAATTGCGGGCACAAGTCCAAAAGCTTGGATGTTTTTTCCTTTTATATTTCCACAATTTATAGATTTCAACGCAAATCTTTTAGCTCAGTTTATAATTCTTATTTCATCATACATCGTACTAGATTTTTTATCTTTAATTGGTTATGCAGTTCTTGCACAAAAACTAATTAAATGGCTAACAGCCAATCCCAAAACAATAAATACAATTTCTGCGGGTGTTTTAGTTTTAATTGCTGTTATTATTGTTATTTCACAACAATATTAATTGAATTATTGTCTTCTTGATCAATTGAAAAAAGTAAGTTTTAATTAACTATTAATTAATTAATAAACCAAAGGAAATAAAATGAAAATAACTAAAATTATTTTAAGTTTTGTTTCTGCAGTTGCAATTTTATTATCTTCTTCTGCAATATCTTTTGCAAAAGTTGTTGGAGATAAGATAATTTTAGGATCTGCGATTTCATTAACTGGTAAATACTCATCTAATGGTGTTCATACACAAAACGGTTACAATATGGCTGTTGATAGAATTAACAGCATGGGTGGAGTTAAAGTTGGTGGAAAAACTTATAAGTTTGAAATCATCTATTATGATGATGAATCAAACCCAAAA
>Ga0209335_10006048_pt1 | contig 10918 bp, 10 predicted proteins | sample COG_09_FD_184753 | JGI IMG/M metagenome (GOLD analysis project Ga0209335, IMG submission 184753) | Pelagic Microbial community sample from North Sea - COGITO 998_met_09 (SPAdes) (version 2) | ecosystem: Environmental > Aquatic > Marine > Neritic zone/Coastal water | place: Helgoland, sampling...
CTTCTTAAACAAAAAAAAATAGATATCAAAAAAAATAATTTTTTAAAAAAAGAATTAATCAAACCAACTAAAATTTATGTAAATGAAGTTTTAAAGTTGATAGATAAAAATTTGATTAATGGATGTGCAAACATTACTGGTGGTGGTTTAGCTGATAATATTCAAAGAGTTATTCCAGATAATTTTACAGCAGAAATAAATTTAGACTTAATAAAAACATCTAAAATTTTTAAATGGCTTCATAAAAAAGGAATATCAGATAAAGAAATGCTCAAAACTTTCAACTGCGGTGTTGGTTTTTGTTTAATTATTAATCCAAAAAAATTAAACAAAATTAAAAGTTACTTTACAAATAATTTTAAACCTTATGTAATAGGAAAAATTACTAAGAATTTTAAAGAAAAAGTTAAATTAAATGGCTCTGTTAACTGGATCTAATAAAATAAATACAGCAGTTTTTATTTCTGGCACGGGTAGTAATTTAAAATCTCTTATCAAATTTTCAAAACTTAAAAAATCACCAATAATTATTAAAATGATTATTTCTAATAATAATAAAGCAAAAGGTTTACAGTACGCAAATATTTACAAAATTAAGAAAAAAATATTTAATTTTAAAAACACTTTATCTGAGAATAAAGTTATCAATGAATTAAAAAAAAATGATGTTCATTTAATTTGTCTTGCAGGATTTATGAAAATTTTATCAAAAAGTTTTGTTAAGAATTTTAAAGGAAAAATTCTTAATATTCATCCTTCCTTACTTCCAAAATATAAAGGATTAAATACTCATGAAAGAGCAATTAAAAATAAAGATAAATATTCAGGTTGTACTGTGCATTTTGTAAATTCTAGACTTGATTCTGGTGAAATTATTAATCAAAAAAAAGTAAGAATTAAAAAACTTGATACTCCTAAAACCTTGGCAAAAAAGATTTTAATCCAAGAGCATAAGCTATATCCGGCCGCAATAATAAAAGCACTTAGTCTTTAAAAAAAAAATCTATTTCAATTTTTGCGTTTTCAACACTGTCAGATCCATGAACAGAGTTTTTATCTATAGAAATTCCATATTTTTTTCTAATAGTTCCTTCCTCGGCATCATTAGGATTTGTTGCCCCCATTAACTCTCGATTACCCAATACTGCATTATCTTTTTCAAGAACCATCACAACTATAGGGCCAGATGATAAATAGACACAAAGATCATTGTAAAATGGCTTTGTTTCATGAACTTTATAGAATTTTTCTGCTTCTGATTTTTCTATTTGAATTTTTTTTTCTTTTACAATTGAAAATCCTTTATTTTTGAACATTTCTTTTATTTCATTTTCTAAATTTCTTTCGACTGCATCAGGTTTAATTATTGATAGTGTTTGTTCAGTGTTACTCATAATTGTCCTCTATTAGTTTGTTTAATAATCGCACCCCATAACCTGTAGCGCCACCTGAGTTTAAAGCTCCCCCATACTTTGAAAAAGCCATTCCAGCTATATCTAGATGTGCCCAAGGTGTTTGGTTTAGAATAAATCTTTGTAAAAATTGTGCTGCAGTTGTTGATCCAGCACCACCAACATAGTTAATATTTTGCATATCTGCATTTTTTGAATCTATTAATTTGTCAAAGTTTTTATGAAGAGGCATTCTCCATAATTTTTCATCAACTTTATCTCCTGCTTCCAGCAGTTGATTTGATAATTTATTATCATTTGAAAAAAGTCCTGCGTACTCAGAACCAAGTGAAACAATTATAGCACCAGTTAAAGTTGCTAGATCCACTATGAATTTAGGTTTAAATTTTTTTTCCGTATAAGTAAGAGCATCAGCTAAAACTAATCTACCTTCAGCATCTGTATTTAATATCTCAATTGTTTTTCCACTATAAGACTTTACAATATCCCCTGGTCTTTGCGCATTTCCACCAATCATATTTTCAACAAGCCCTACGACACCTACAGCATTAATTTTAGCTTTTCTTAAGGCTAATGTTTTCATTAATCCAACTACTGTCGCAGAACCAGCCATATCATAAGTCATGTCCTCCATAAACTTAGCAGGTTTTAGTGAGATACCTCCTGTATCAAAACAAACACCTTTACCAACGAATGCTAAAGGTTTTGAATTATTTTTAGTGCCATTCCATTCTAGAGTAACAAGATATGATCCTCTTATACTACCTTGGCCAACACCTAGAAGAGCATTCATACCAAGTTTTTTTAATTTTTTTTCATCATATATATTTATTTTCAGTCCAAATTTTTTAAGTGAATTTATTCTTTTAGCATACTCATCAGGATGTAAAATATTTCCAGGTTCTGACACTAGATCTCTTGCAAAAAAAGTACCTTGTTCTATTGCTTTAAATTTGTTTTCATTTCGTGGTGAAATTCTGTTTTTACTTCCTATAATATTTATTGAAATTTGTTTTTTATTTTTTTTAGTTTTGTAAATATTAAACTCATAAGATTTGAGTTTAATCCCATGCAGAAAATGTCCTACAAAATTTTCGACTTTACTGTTTACAGTATCTGAATTTAAAAAATAATCATTTCCATTATCGTAGTTGATAAAACTATGAAATTTAGCTCCCAAAGCTTCTGCATCAGAAGTTTTTAAATTTTTTTTAATAGGTACCAAGAATATGGTTTTTTTTGAACTAATTTGAAAAAAAAGTAGTTCTTTTTTTAAATCACTTTTTTTTAGTAAATCCGAGATATAAAAAAATTCATTTTTAAGAAAATATTGTTTTAAACTTTCAATATTGAATTTTTCATCAGTAAATAATATCAGATTTGGTATATTTTTTTTTGAAATGATATTTTTATAATTAATATGTAATGTCATAAATTTTAAATACAATCTCTAAGGGTTGAATGCTATATAAGAACAATAAAATCAAATTTCAATGAAAAAATTAATTTTTAGAAAATTTTTATTAGATGCTCTTTGGAGTTTTTTGGTACTAATAATTTCTTTTTCAGTAATTGTTTGGGTGATCCAAGCGGTTAATTATCTCGATTTTATCTCAGAAGACGGGCATGGTTTTAAAGTTTATTTTTTATATACATTATTTAATTTTCCAAAAATTTTTTCAAAATTATTTTTGATATCCTTATTTATTTCTTTATTTTATATAATACTGAAATATGAAAATGATAATGAATTATCTATTTATTGGTCTGTTGGGATTTCAAAAATTAATTTTATCAATAAAGTAATTAAATTTTCAATATTATTGTTAATATTCCAATTTACCTTAACTTCATATTTTTCTCCTAAATCACAAAATATAGGCAAATCTTTTATTAGAATGTCAAATATTGATTTTTTTCCATCGCTCATTAAAGAGAAAAAATTTATTGATACTTTGTCCAACTTAACAATTTATGTAAATGAGCAATCTAGTGATAAAAAAAAATTTAAAAATATATTAATTAAAGATCAAAAAAAAGATGATGAAGAGTATCAAATAATTGTAGCAAGCGAAGGGGAAATTATATCTAATAATAATATAAATTATTTAATACTAAAAAAAGGAGAAATTTTTAGCAGCAATAAAAACAAAGATTTTTCTAATTTCAAATTTGAAAATTTTGAATTCAATCTTTCAAACTTTGGAAGTAAGACAATGGTAATACCCAAAATTCAAGAAAATAAATCTTCAAATATTATAAAATGTTATTTAAATAATTCGAATATAAGTAGAAAATTTTATATTAATTATGATGAGTTGAGATGTGATAAAAAAGGTAAAAAAGATATTATTCAAGAAATTTTTAAAAGATTCTACCTTCCATTTTTTATTCCAATAATATGTCTGATAGCATGTATGCAGATAATTAATAATAAATTTAATAACCATTATGCATTATATAAAATAATGATTTTTATATTTGGTTTCATTACATTGTTTAGTTCAGAAATTTTAATTAAATATACGGGTAATAATTTAACTCAAGATATAATTATTCTCATATTTCCAATTATTATGTTTTTATTAATTTATCTTTTTGTATTAAAAAAAAATTATAACTAATGAAAATTTATAAAAAATATATTGTTAATAACTTTGTTAAATTATTACTTATTGTAAGTTCTATATTTTTTCTTTTAGTTTTGTTTCTCAACTTATTTGAAGAATTAAATTTTTTTAAGGATACTGGTGAAGGTTTATATTATCCATTATTATTAAATATTCTTAATGCTCCTTCAATCTTAATTAATATTTTTCCCTTTATTTTTTTGATATCAGCACAGTTTCTACTAATTAATTTAATTGAAAAAAATGAACTGCTCATTTTAAAAAATTTTGGAATAGATAACTTAAGATTAATTGCCATTATTTCTCTTGTTTCATTTATTGTTAGCCTGGTGATAATAATTTTTTTTTATAACTTTTCGGCAAAACTAAAACATTTTTATCTTGAAATTAAAAATGATTTTGCAAGTGATAATAAATACCTTGCGGTCATTACTGAAAATGGAATTTGGATTAAAGATGAAATTGGAAATAAAAAGATCATAATTAATGCCAGTCTGATTGAAGGAGATACTCTTAAAAATGTAGTAATTACTGAATTTGATAATGGTTTTTCACCCCAGAGGTATATATATGGAGAAATTATAAATATTAAAAAAAAAGAGTGGGTGATTGAAAAAGCTATTATCATCAAGAATAACGTTAGAACAATAAAAGACAATTTTTCATTTCAATCTAATTTTAATTCTGAAAAAATTAATACTCTTTTTTCAAACTTAACATCTTTAACAATATGGCAATTATTTAGTCTTAAAGATGAATATGTTTCGGTAGGCTATTCTGTTAAAGAAATAAATTTGCATTTGCAAAAAATTTATTCTTTTCCTGTATATTTAACAATATTAACTATTTTTGCATCAGTGTTAATGTTAAATGTGCCTCTTAACAAACCAAAATTTTTTTATTTGCTAATGGGTATATTTGCTTCTGTTTTAATATTTTATATCAATCATTTTTCTTCTTTACTAGGTCAAAACAATAAACTTCCTGTCACACTATCTGTTTGGTTGCCACACGTTATTGTTTCTATCTTAACTGGAATTGGTATGGTGAGGATTAATGAAAAATAAAAAAAAATTTCTACTCTCTTATTTATTAATACTTTTTTTTTATAATATTGCTTTTAGTAATGAAGAAATCAACTACTCAAGTGATACAATAAAAATTTTAGAAAATGGTAAAATTATCTCTGGTGAAGGAGATGTACAAATTTTAATTGGTAAAAATATATTCATTACCTCTGAAACATTTGAATACAATAAAGAAACAGGTCTTTATAAAATATTCAACAATGTTAGATTTAAAGATAATATAAATAATTTAAAAGCTTCGGGATCAGAATTTATTTTATCAACATTTGATAACAAAATTTTATCAAAAACAAAATCTAAAGTTATTTATAATGAAACTTATAATATTGATCTTAATAACTTTGAATATGATATTAATGATCGACAAATAAGTTCCAACGATTACGTAAAAATTAAAGATAATATCAATAATTATTTTGAACTTTACGAATTTCTATTCGATTTAAAAACAAAAAAGTTTTTAGGTAAGGAAATAAAATTTATTGATGATCGGCAAAATAAATATTTTTTAAATGAAGTTGTGGTTAATACTGATAATGATAAAATTTACGGTAAAGAAATAAAATTTCTAGATAATCAACAAAATAAATATTTGTTAAATGAGGTCGTAATTAATACTAACAATGATAATCTTTATGGTAAAGACTTAAGCATAGAATTTAACAAATCTTTATTTGGCAATAGTAATAATGACCCAAGATTAAAGGCAAAAAGTGTCAAAATAAAAGATCAGTCCTCTTTTTTAAAAAAGGGAGTATTTACCTCATGTAGTAAAGATAATGATTGCCCTCCTTGGAGCATGTATGCTGAAGAAATTGAGCATGATAAAATTGAACAAACGATAAAGTATAAAAATGCTTGGTTGAAAATTTATGATATACCAACTGTTTATTTTCCAAGATTTTCTCATCCAGATCCTACAGTTAAGAGAAAATCTGGTTTTTTACCTCCGACATTTAGTAGCTCAAAAAACATAGGTTCTTCAGTAACTATTCCTTATTTCCATGTTTTATCTGAAAATAAAGATATGACGTTTAAACCCAAACTATTTTTAAATAATGAAATCGTTTTGCAAAACGAATATAGACAAGAAAACAAAAATAGTAGCCATATAGCAGATTTTAGTATCGCTTCATCAAATTTTCTTTCTTCAAAAAATACAACAAAGGCTCATTTTTTTTCAAATTCAAAGTTTAAATTAAACAATGACTTTTTTAATCAAAGCAATATTGAGTTAAATCTAGAGAATGTGACAAATGATGAATATTTAAAAATCTATAAAATAGATGGAGTTCAAATTGATGATAATATAAATACTTTACATTCTTATTTATCACTAGATACTGAAAAAAATGATATCGAATTCTACACATCGTTAGAAGTTTATGAAGATTTATCAAAAGATAAAGAAAGTAGACATGAATTTATTTATCCAAACTACATTCTTCAAAAAAAAATGTTCTCTAAAAAGGGTAATGATTTAATTTTAAAATCATATGGAAGTCAGAGAAAATATAATACCAATATATATGAAGGAATTATAATAAATGATTTTGGATTTAATTCTTTTTCAAAATTTTCAAATAAAGGGCTGGTTACTAATTATAAAATGTTATTTAAGAATACCAATATTAAAGCAAAAAATTCAGACAATCATAAAGACAAATTTGAACAAAACTTGGCTTCCGTGGTGCAATACAATCTGGAATTACCTTTAAAAAAAGAAAACTCGGAATTTGTTAATAATTTTACTCCTAAACTTGCTTTTATGTACAGCCCAAATAAAACAAAAAACTTAAGTTCAGAAAATCGAAGAATGGATACGTCTAATATTTATTCTTTAACTAGAATTGCAAATAATGAGACGGTTGAAGGAGGTGCTTCATTAACTTATGGAACAATTTTTAATAAAACAAATAAAGAAACCAATCAAGATACTTTAAATTTTGAAATTGCATCACTTTTGAGAATTGATGAAAATCCTGATTTATCAACTTCAAGTACAATTGGAAAAAAAATGTCGGATGTTTTTGGAAATATAGAATTATATCCTAATGAAAATTTATCTCTAAAATATAATTTTTCTATCGATAACAACTTTGATAAAACTAACTATGATAGCATTTCAACAAAATTAAAAATTAATAAATTTGTAACTTCTTTTGAATATTCTGATGAAAAAAATAATTTAATAAATGAAAGCTTTACATCAAATTCATCTTCTTTTGAAATAGATAAAAATAATAGTATTAATTTCAATTTAAGAAGAAATAATGAAAAAAGTGCTACAGAATTTTATAATTTAATATACAATTATAAGAATGATTGTTTAGTTGCATCAGTCAAATTTAATAAAGAGTTCTATAAAGACTCAGATCTTAAGCCAGAGAAGGAAATTTTCTTTACATTAAGTTTAATACCATTTGGAGGCTTAACTACAGCAAATTAATGAAAAAAAAAATATTTTTTTACTTATTAATTATTTTCTACTTTTGCATAAATCAAGCCAGTAGCTTAGAAAATAAAATAATATTAAAGGTAAATAGTAAAATAATAACAACTTTTGATCTTGAGCAAGAAAAAAAATACTTATTAGTTTTAAATCCAAATTTAAACAAAATAGAACAAAATAAATTAAAAGTTTTAGCAAAAGAGTCCATTACTAAAGAGAAAATAAAAGAAGTTGAATTAGTTAAACATTATCAAATAGAAAAAGCTTTGGATGACTCTAACTTGAATAAAATAATAAAAAATCTTTATCAAACTGTAGGATTTCAAAAAGAAAAAGAATTTAAAGATTATTTAAAAACACAAAATCTTAAATTTTCATCAATAAAAAGAAAACTAGCAATTGAAATGCTCTGGAACAATTTGATTTTTCAAAAATTTAATAATCGTGTTGTTATTGATAAAATTGAGATAAAAAAAAATCTAGATAAAGAAATAAAAAATTTAAGTTTTTCAAGAGATTTATTTTTGTCAGAAATATTAATAAAAAATTCTAAAGATTTAAAATTAGATATTGTTTATTCAGAAATCTTAAAAAATATTAAGGATACAGATTTTGCCACAACTGCAAATATTTTTAGTATATCAGATACGGCTAAAATTGGTGGTAAAGTAGGATGGGTAAAAGAAACTTCTTTATCAAAAAAAATAATTAAAAATATAATTAATTTAGAAAAAGGACAAATCTCAAAACCAATTAAAATTAACGAAAATTTTTTAATCCTTAAAATTGATGATATGAAAATTAATAAACAAAAAGTTGATCAAAATCAAATTTTATCAAATAGAATTTTGTATATAAAAAATCAACAACTTGAAAGATTTTCTTTAGCTTATTTTAACAAAGTAAAACAAAATATCAAAATTAATGAATTATAAACCAATATTAATTGTACATGGAGAACCTAATAGCATTTTTTTAGAAATTTTTTTTAAATCAATCAAACATAGAAGATTTAAAAATCCCCTAATCCTAATCTGTTCTCAAAAGATATTAAAATTTCAAATGAAAAAATTGAATTTTAAGATGGGCATCAAAATACTTGATCCATCATTACTAAATGAAATAGATTTAAACAATAAAACAATCAATATTATTGATATTAATTACAACAAAGATCTAACCTTCAAAAAAATTACTAGCAAATCAAATAGCTATATAAAAGATTGTTTTGAAACATCTTTTAAAATTTTAAAATCAGGAATAACGAACAAATTAATCAATGGTCCTATTTCAAAAAAATCATTTTTAAATAAAAAATTTTTAGGAATTACCGAATATTTAACAAAAAAGACAAAAGCAAGTCAAAATGCTATGCTTATTTATAATAAAAAATTATCTGTTTGCCCAATTACAACTCATTTACCTTTAAAATCAGTTGTAAAAGAAATTAATAAAAAAAAAATAATAGAAAAAATTAGCTTAATAGATAGTTTTTACAAAAAATATTTAGGTCTCAAACCTAAGATAGCTGTATTAGGATTAAATCCACATTGTGAAAGTGTTGATAAATATAACGAGGATGAAAAAATACTTAAACCATCTATAAAATATTTATCTAACAAAAAGATTAATGTTAAAGGGCCATATTCTGCAGATACTGCTTTTTTAAAAAAAAATAGAGAGAATTTTGATATAATTGTTGGAATGTATCATGATCAAGTATTAACACCTGTTAAGACTTTATTTGAATATGACGCAATTAACATAACCTTAGGATTGCCCTTTTTAAGAATTTCACCAGACCATGGGCCCAATCATCAAATGCTTGGGCAAAATAAATCAAATCCTCTAAGTTTAATTAGAGCAATAGAATTTTTGGAAAAAAATTGATTAAAGCAAAAAAAAGTTTAGGTCAAAATTTTCTTACAAATAGAGATATTCTAGAAAAAATTACAAGTATTGTTCCTATAAAAAACAAATATATTTTGGAAGTTGGACCTGGAACTGGGAATTTAACATCATTTATTCTTAAAAATAATCCAAAGGAAATGTTGGTAATTGAAAAAGATGATGAACTGGCAAATAATTTAGATACAATTTTTAATGAACAAATTACAATCATAAATGATGATATTTTAGATATAGATGAAACTTTACTATTTAAAAAAAAAGTAAAAGTAACTGTGTTTGGTAACCTTCCATATAATATTTCAACTGAAATATTAGGTAAATGGATTATGAATCTAAAAGAAAATCCTTGGTTTGATTATTTAATTCTCATGTTTCAAAAAGAAGTAGCAAATAGAATAATTGCTAAATCTAATACCTCGGATTATGGTAGACTGTCGATTTTAAGTCATTGGAAATTAAATATTGAAAAAATTTGCGATATTAAACCTGAAAGTTTCTCACCGCGACCAAAAATTGATAGTTCTTTATTACTTTTTTCACCTAAAGAAAAATTTTTTAAAATTAAAGATCCAAAAAATTTAGAAAAAGTTACTAGAGTTTTTTTTAATCAACGACGAAAAATGTTAAAAAAACCTTACAATCAATTATTTAACGGAAATCAAAAAGTGTTAGATAAACTTAAAATTGATTTAACTTTAAGACCACAAAATTTAGATTTTGATACATATTATCAGTTAACAAGCTTGTATGAAAATTTAGGAGGTTAACTTATTCACATGGCTTCTGATATATTCTAAATCATAATCTTTTGAGCCATTTGTTTTTTCAGCTTCAATTAAAATTTTAATTTTTGAAAAACATTTTTCTAAATTATCGTTAATAACTACATAATCATAATTAATCCAATGTAATACATCCCTTTCGAACTGCTTCATTCTCTCTTCTACTATCAACTTATCTTTCATGTCTCTGTTTGACAGTCTATCAAATAGCTCTTCTTTGCTTGGTGGTAGTATAAAAAAAGTAATTAATTTATAATCTAATTTTTTATTTTTAATTTGATCAGCACCTTGCCAATCAATGTCAAACAAAACATTCTTTTCTTTATTTAGCTTATCAATTACTGGTGTTCTAGTAGTACCATAAAAATTATTGAACACTTTTGCGTATTCAAGAAATTCTTCATTCTTAATTAATCTATTAAATTCATTTTCATCAACAAAAAAATAGTCTTTATTAGGTACTTCGCTAGGTCTTGGTTGTCTTGTTGTGTGAGAAATAGAAACTTCATAGTTATCTACTTCTGACAACATTTTTACTAATGTTGTTTTGCCAGCTCCTGAGGGAGATGACAAAATTATCATTACCCCATCTTTTTCTGAGGGCATTAAATTTATTAGTTAGCTTTTCCTTCGATAAACTTAA